>Ga0326727_10000587_pt1 | contig 148636 bp, 119 predicted proteins | sample MB2enrmetagenome_FD_207643 | JGI IMG/M metagenome (GOLD analysis project Ga0326727, IMG submission 207643) | Lab enriched peat soil microbial communities from McLean, Ithaca, NY, United States - MB29MY | ecosystem: Environmental > Terrestrial > Soil > Wetlands > Peat | place: USA: New York... | reverse complement strand
GAAGTCGGTCAGACGAGTACCGGGAGGAAGCAGAGCGCGCGTGCGAGCCATATGCTGGAGTACCGAACCTTTCCAGAACATAATGGCACAAAAATGTTATTAAGTGAAGAGTATTGGGCTGAAGCCCACCATAGCCGCATAGTTTTCCCACTTCCCGGCATCTGCCTAAATACTGGGGCGGACGCCCACGGGGGTCTGCCCCACCCGATTTCCGCAGGAATTCCGTCCGTGGGTAAACTATCTGGCATGCGGCTTCAGCCCGCCATAGCCGCATACGGAGCATGCTCCGGAGCCGTTGCTCAATACAAACCGTCTGTGAAGCAGTCCGTGGAGAGCCCGGGGGCACTGCCCGCGAAGGAAGACCGCTCGACTATCATGAGAATGAGGATTCCTTGTGGGACGCTGACCAACGCCGGTGGCGGGTCCAATTCGTGGTCCTTTACGCCGCTCTGGGGTTGTTCTTTGGCGGGTACGCGGCCAATTACTTCCGGCGCTATTCCACGGGCTGGACGCAGATAACGGCCATCTACGCCTGCTTGATGCTGTTGTTTGGCCTGGCGCTGGCGCCTGGATTCCCCGCGCTTCGCTCCCGGCTCCGTGAGCGCGTGGAGGGATTCCGGGGGGCCGCGGGCTGCACCGTGTTGTTCCTGCTTCCGTACCTTCTCTATTGCGCCGGCACATCCGACTTTCGTTGGCCTGCGTTTGCCAAGCTCTTGGGTCTGTCTGCCCTGCCCTTTGGATTGTTTGCCGCCGCTCCAGCTCGCAGACCGGAACAGTTGCATTGGCAGGACGCGGTGGTTCTGCTCTGGCTGATGTTGCCGGTCTTGTTCGGCAAAATCGGCGGGATTTGGAATGTGCCGGAGAACCTCGATTTTATGGTCCGGCTTTTTTTGCTGGGCGTAGGTTCGTGGTCGTTTTTGATCTCGCGAAAGGTAGAAGGGTCGGGATACGAATTTCGCTGCTCTCCGGCATGCGTGGGGACCGTGCTGGTGCGGTTGGCCGGCTTTGCCGCCGTCGCCATCCCAGTGGGATTCGGGCTGCGTTTCATAGCCTGGAACCCGCAATTTCAAGGGGCGTGGGCCCTGCTGTTCGATTACGCGACGATCTTTCTTTTCGTGGCGGTGGTGGAAGAGTTGTTTTTCCGCGGGCTTCTGCAAAACCTCCTGGAAGGGTCTCTACACTCCCGTTATGGGGCGCAGGGAGTGGCCGCTGCCGTTTTTGGACTGAGCCATATCCGGCACGCGCCGTCTCCCAACTGGCGCTACGTGACACTAGCGGCGGTGGCCGGATGGTTTTACGGTTCGGCGTACCGGAGCAACCGCAGCTTGATGGCGTCAACTGCCTTGCATGCCCTGGTGGATACACTTTGGCGGACCTGGTTCACATTGCCCAGGCTCTGAACTGTTGCCGGGCTTTTCCGATAGAATCGAAACTTGCGGCGGTTGAGCCGGGTCCGAAAAAGGGAGGGGAAATGCGTGCGTACAACATCGCCCAAGTCAATATCGGCCGAATGAAAGCTCCTCTGGAGAGCCCAGTCATGGCCGGATTCGTCAACCGCCTCGCCGAGATCAACGAGCTTGCGGACCGCAGCCCCGGCTTCGTATGGCGGCTGCAAACCCCGGCGGGCGATGCCACATACCTTCGGCCCTACGATGACGATCGAATCCTGTTCAACATGTCGGTATGGGAGTCCATCGAGGCGCTCAAAGAGTACGTTTATCGGACCGCTCACGTGGAGTTGCTGCGGCAGCGACAGCAGTGGTTCGAGCATTTCTCCGGCGCCTATGCCGCGTTGTGGTGGGTACCGGTGGGCCACACACCGGGCATTGACGAGGCCAAGAAGCGGCTGGCACACCTGGAGGAACACGGCCCGGCCGAATTCGCATTTACATTCAAAACGATTTTTCAGCCCGACGAGAAATATCAGCGAGAGATTGACTGGTCGGCATTCCGGCCGTGCCCGGCCTAGTAGGGCGGAGTGGCACTCGGCGGCCTGGCGGCACAGGTCCGCGACGTGTATGCCGCTCGGCCGAAGGCGGGTTGCCAGGGGTACCCTCTGGGTCTGCTGGGGTTGCCAGCCTGCCCTACAAACTGCCAGTGCGCGAGAATTCCACCCAGAAGCTTTCGCGCCACACTTCGCCCGGGGCGACGCTCTGCAACTCTCCGTAAACGCCGGCATGCGCCAGGTTGAAGGCGTTGGTGATGGCCGACATGGGCTCGAAACAGATGTAATCGTGTCCGGCGGGCGCGTAGGCGATGGCCACGGTGTATTTCGGACCGTAGGTCACGGTGATCCGCCGCCCGCCGCCTTCCACCCAGAAACGCGCGCGCCCATCGGCGTCGCGGACCAGGTTAGCGAAAACATCGTCGAGTACTGCGCCCTTCAACGGAAATGGGTCGGAAAAATCCACGGGGCGCCGCTCGCCGGTCGGTATGAGCATGTCGTTCAGCACAAGATGATCGCGCGCCGCCAGGTGCACCAGCCACTCATCGCGTGGAACTCCCGGCAAGCAGAAGTAGGGGTGGTGGCCCACCGCCACGGGCAGCGGTTCGGCGCTGCGATTCTCGATCGCGGTTTCCACTTCGAGTCCGTCGCCGCTCAGGCGATGCGTCATGGCTATGGTATGGGCGAAGGGGAATTGCGCCATCAGGCCGGGGTAGCGCGCGAACTCCAGGCGGCTGGTGGCCCAGGCGGAGGATTCGTCCGCGCCGGTTCCCACCAGCTCCCAGTGCGGAGAGAAATTCAGCAGGCCGTGGATGGGCGACTGGTGCGCGTCGCGGCGCAGGTTTCCCAACTTCGTGTTGAGCTGGTAGTGCTTGCCATTGGCCCAGTAGGCGTCGCCATCCAGGCGGTTGGCCCACGGCGCCAGGAAGGGTATGCCGCAGAAGGCCGGCTTGGCCTGCAGTTCGGCCGGGCTGGCGTACGGGAAATACAGGATCTCTTCACCGGAAATCCGGAACCGGTAAGCCATATTTCCTACCGACACGGCGACGGCGACCGCGGTGGCGCGCGCGGCGCCGGACAGGCGTACGACCGCAATGCCATCCGCTACGGATTGCTCGACAGCAAAGTTGGAGGCCTTCATCGGTTCGATTGTCTCATGGGATAATAATGCCCATGACACCATCAGAGGGAAAATTGAGGCGATTGAAGGCGCTGGCCAACGATCGCGGCGTAATTGCGGCAGCGGCCATGGATCAGCGGGGAAGCCTGCAGAAATCGCTGGCCGCGGCCCGCGGGGTAGATTCCAAAAGCATTACTCCGGCCATGATGAGCGAGTTCAAGTTGATTGTGAGCAAGGTACTGACACCGCATGCCAGCGCCATCCTGCTCGATCCGGAATTCGGCCTGGAAGCCGCCCAGGCGCGCAGCAGGAATGCCGGACTCCTGCTGGCTTATGAATTGAGCGGCTACGATAACACCCATCCCGGCCGTCTGCCCGATCTGCTGCCACACGTTTCGGTGAAGCGCATTGTGGATTGGGGCGCCGACGCCGTCAAGATCCTGATCTATTACACGCCTCACGAAGAGGCGCCGATCAACGACATCAAGCATGCGTTCATCGAGCGGATCGGCGCGGAGTGCGAAACCTACGAAATCCCGTTCTTCCTGGAATTCGTGGGCTACGATCCGAAGGGCGGCGACGAGAAGGGTTTCGAATACGCCAAGGCGAAACCGGAGATCGTCAAAGCCAGCATGAAGGAGTTTTCGCTCCCGCAATACAAGGTGGACGTGCTCAAAGTGGAAGTGCCGATCAATGCCGAGTACGTGGAGGGCTCCAGCGTCTTTAAAGGCCAGAAGGCTTATACGCGCGCCGAAGCCCTGACGCATTTCCGCGAAGCGGCAGCGATGGCGGCTAAGCCTTTCATCTATCTGAGCGCGGGAGTGAGCAACTCGGTGTTTACGGAATCCTTGGGCATGGCTGCCGAAGCGGGCACCGACTTCTCCGGCGTGCTCTGTGGCCGCGCCACCTGGAAGGAGGGCATCCCGATCTACGCCAAACAGGGCGCCAAGGGACTGGAGGAATGGCTGCAACGCGAAGGCGTACGCAACATCAACGCGGTGAACGACGCTATCCGGTCGGCCAAGCCGTGGTATGCCAAGATGGGCGTGGCGGCGTAGGGCAGGTTGGCACCCGGCGCGCAGGATAACATCCTGCTCCACATAGCGGCGAAGCCGCAACCAAAGCGAGGTTTACCGCAGAGGCGCAGCGCGGCGAAGCCGCAACCAAAACAAGGTCACCGCAGAGGCGCAGAGACGCGGAGAAATACAAGAGCAAAGCCAAAACCGGAGAGCGCGGAGGTGGCGGAGGACGCGGAGGGGTATAGGCCCGCGGTATCAGCGTCTCAATGGCCTCGGTTCGCGAGAATCGTCGCGGCTTGCGAAGATTCTCGCCGTTAGCAGCACAGAGGATGACCGAAGAAGGAGGCGCTGACGGCACCTCGTCTTCCCTTGGGTAGGTGCCTCTGTAATGCTAGCGCGCACAATCTTCGCGCCGCGATGTCTTACCTGACCAATACTTCCTCGACGCTGACACCCGGGTCTACCCTCAGCGACCTCCGCCACCTCCGCGCTCTCCGGTTTTGGCTTTGCTTTTGTATTTCTCCGCGCCTCCTAAGAAACAAAATCCTCGATTTGTTGGAAATAAAGGGCTTCGCTTTCTGCTCGTTCCAGCCCACGCACGCTCCGTCAAGACTCTGCTTCTTCCCCGCCAAACAGGCCACGCCAGTTCGATGCTCTCCTAAGAAACAAAATCCTCGATTTGTCGGAAAAGGGCTTCGCTTTCTGCTCGTTCCAGTCCACGCACGCTCCGTAAGACTCTGTTTCTTCCCCGCCAAACAGGCCACGCCAGTTCGATGCTCTGCGGCGAATTCTATTTGGTTGCGGCCTCCGCCGCGCTGCGTCTCTGTGGTGAAATCTGTTTTCCCGTTTGGAGGTTGTCGCTTCCGTTACTTGACGGAGAGAAACCCGCTCACGTTTTCCCAGAGCAATTGCGGGAAACTCTTATCGAGATAGGAACGGATAGAGACGTAACACTCGTCGCATCGGTTGGTGCGGGAGAACTCGGCGATCATGCGTTCGCGGTCTTCCAGCCGATAGCGGTGGAACTGCATTGAGCATGGCTGCAGGGCGCCGTCGGCGGTGACCACCAGGAAACGCAATCCCGCGGTGCATCCGGGCGTTCCCTTGTTGGCGAAGTAACGGCGGGTGGCGTCGAGCGTGGTGGGCGCGTTGACGATCCAGTTAGTAGAATCGCGGCGCGCCTCCACTTGATCCAGTTGCCGATTCAATTGCGCAAGCTGCTCGGGCGTCTCCAGAAAATAATCGCGGCAACCGGTCCGCCGCGCCGAATAAGCGCTGTAACAGAGGTTGACGCCCCACTCGCGCGCCTTATCGGCGATGGCCTCGATCTCGCCAACGTTTTCACTGGTTATGCAGGAATTGAGCACGATGTCGTCGCGCCCCAGCTTGGCCAGGCGCGGAACGAGGTCTTCGAGATGGCGATACAGTCCGGGGTAGACGCGGAAATCGTCGTGGCGCTCGTCGGCAAAATCCAGGCTTACGGAAAACTGGTCGATTCCGGCGCCGGCGAGGGCCAGGTACTTTTGCTCGGTCATGAGCGACCAGTTGGATACCAAAATGGTGTAAGGCGGCCGGGAGCTGCCCTTGATCTGGCGGACGATTTCGACCACGTCGTCGCGGACCAGGGGCTCGCCGCCGGATACCTGCACCACGCACGGCCGCAGAGCATCCAGGTAGCGGCGATAATCGGCCGGTTTTAGATTGCGGGATTCGTCGCGGGGACCGCCGTGGTCACAGTGCTTGCACCAGCACGTACAAGCGTCGGTGACTTCAAATGAGACCACGATGGGACGTTCGGCGAGCCAGTTCAACGACCCTCTGCCGATGATGCGCAACGATTCGACCAGGGGGACCTTACGCAATCGAAAGAACCTCGGAGAAAGCCGAGTTTAACACGCGGCGTGAAGCCGGCCCAAGCTGCAGCGCAGTGGGTGCTCAGGCTGGATTGCTCTCGTGGGCGAAGACATACTTGCGAACAATACTATGAACGCGTGGGGGTTGCCGACATTGGCGAGGATGGGACAGCTCACAGGTGGGACAGCGATGCCGCGAGTTATCGAATCCAATGGCCCCGCTATATGCTGGTATTGAGGAGAAAGTTGGCGTGGAAGGGGACCGCGCGTTTATCCAAATCGTGGATGCGGCGCTGGCCGAGGCGGCGCGGAAGAGCGGAGCCTGGCTGGTGTGCCGACCGGGATGCTGCGAGTGTTGCATCGGGCCGTTTGCAATCACCCAACTGGATGCCGCTCGTCTGCGAACGGGCTTGGCCGAATTGGAGGCGAGCGACGCGGCGCGCGCGGCTCGGGTGCGGCAGCGCGCGAGAGAGGCCGCGGACCGGCTGCCGGAATTTCCGGAGGGCCAGCCGTGCAATGACCCGGAATTCGAGGCTTGGCTGGAAGCCCTTCCCGACGACGATCCCTGCCCGGTGCTCGATCCGGAGACAGGCACTTGCGATCTGTATTCCGCGCGGCCGGTGACGTGCCGCGTGTTCGGACCGCCGGTAAGATGGGGCGGCGATGCGGTGGGAGTGTGCGAATTGTGCTTCGAGGGCGCCACCGACGAGGAGATCGCCGCTTGCGAAGTCCAGTTCGACGTCGCGGAGCGGGAGGCGGAACTATTGCGGCAAAGCGCGGGTCCGCGGGGACAGACCGTGGTGGCGCTGGCGCTGGGTTCGTAGGGCCAGCTGGCACCCTGCGCGACCCAAAGGGCGCCCCCTGGTAACCCGCCTTTCGAGATTGGCCATTTGCCCCTGAATGGCTGAGGCCCGCCGCTGGACTTTGGCCTTTCTTAGTGGGGCAGGCTTTGAGCCGGCTTCCACGAGGCCTGACGAATTTCTCTGGCTTCGCCACGGGCGCGCCGAAGGGCACGAAGCTGGAGGAAATTCCCCGAGGCGGGCTGAAGCCCGCCCCACCACAGGATCAAGGCGTCTTGAGTGGGGCGGGCTTTAGCCGGTTTTAGCCCGCCAGGCGGGTGGTAACCCGCCTGCCAAGCGGTGCATAGGGTGCCACTCGGCCGCAGGATGCCATCCTGCCCCACTTGGCGTGCGGGCCTAATACTTCGGTTCGTTGCCTTTTTTCCACTTGATGTTGCAACCGAGGCTGGGGCGCTGCAGGGGGTCTACCGGGCGGCCGGCCAGCACGGCGTCGAGGGCCGCTCGCAGATCGCTGCCGGTAACGGGCGTGTCGTTCTTGGGGCGGGCGCCGTCCATTTGCCCGCGGTACACCAGCTTGCGCGCGTCATCGAAGAGGAAGAAATCGGGCGTGCAGGCGGCGCGATAAGCTTTGGCGACGGCCTGCGATTCGTCGTAGCAATAGGGGAAATCGAAGCCCAATTCCGCGGCCTGGCCGCGGAGTCCGTCGGGGCTGTCTTCGGGGAACTGCGCCGCGTCGTTGGACCCGATGGCGACGATCCCCAACGGAGCGCCGGCATACTCTTTCAATAGTGCGGCGAGCGTGGATTGTATGTGCTTCACATAGGGACAGTGGGGGCAAAGGAACATGACCAGCAATCCCTTGCTGCCGGCGAAAGACGCGAGAGAGATCGTCTTCCCGGAAACTACGTCGGGGAGGGAAAAACCCGGTGCTGCGGTTCCCAACTCGAGCATGTTGGACTGAGTCGCGGCCATGAATTCACAATAGCAGGAACGCGGCGAACTGGAAGCCGGTATCAGATACATCCCAGCGAAAAACTCAGGGCCAGGCAAACCTGCCGCATACGATCGGCGCTTAAGTTCGCGACCCGCCGCCCCAGGCGGGCCTGTGCAACCGTGACAGCATTGTGCAGATTGACGGCGCAGCGATTTTTCATGCCGTCATCGATGTCCAGAATCACCTCCGAGGGTACACCGCGGATGGTGGAAGTAATGGGCGCAACCGTCACCGTGGCCAAGTGGGAGATGGCGCTATCCCGCGTCAGTACCAGGACTGGCCGCTGCTTATCCGGAGGCGCAAACCGGCACAGGCGGATCTCACCGCGGCTCAAAGTTCGGGCCACGCCGCGGCGTCCTCCCACACCCGATACTCCTCTTCCCGTTGCGGCTTGGCCAGGTATCCGCGGCGGTCCTGCTCTTCCAGTTCCAGCTCCCGCAGAAGTTTGAGGTGCCGCCGCAAAGCATCGCGGATCAGAGCGGAACGATTCACTTTCAGGCGCTTTGCCGCTACGTCGGCAGCCTTCAGGAGTTTTTCGTCGAGCACAACCTGGATGGTATGCATTGTGGACGTTTATCCACAGTATACTCCACACCCCTGATTTCTCACGGTTCGGACTCTTCGACGGCCGCTTTGAGACGGGCGAGAGCGCCGTCCCATTGCTGCGCGATACGGTCGAGGAAGAGGCGCGCCTGGGCGAGCTGCCGCCGGTCGAGCGACCAGCGTTGCTCGCGGCCGAGGCGCGAGGGCGTGGCTACACCGGCGCCGGCCAGCACGTGCAGGTGCTTGGTGACCGCCTGGCGCGTCATTTTCGCGCCCGAGGCGAGCTCCGTGATGGAGAGAGGCTCGCCCCGGGAGAGGCGAATGACGAGGCGTAGGCGAGTGGGATCGCCCAGTGCGGCGAAGAGCGCGGAGGGCGCTTCGATGCGCGTATCAGGTTGTCTCACCGAAGTGCCGTTCGAAGGCCGCCATCTGGGTCTTCCAGCCGCGATCGTTTTCTTCGAAGACGCGCGCGCGGCGCGAGGCGAGCAACCGGTCGAAGCCCGTCTCGGTCACTGTGACCAGGGTTCCACCTTCGGCGTCTTCCAAGCGGAATGTCACCAGGGTGGTGGGTTCCTGAGAAACGTCCTTGTCGGGAACGCCGGGATGCCAGCGCCAGGAGAAGGTCTGCTCCGGAACAATCTCCTCAATGTCCACGGAGAATTCGACTCCGTGATAAGGCCCGGGATACGTGGAGCGCAAGCGTATATGGGCGCCGGGGCGGAAGGCCGGGTCCTCGCTTTCCGCCGAAAACCAACGGCAAAACTCCGAGATTTCGGTGAGGGCGCGCCAGACGCGGGAACGCGGGGCGCGGATGAAGGTACTGCGCTTGATCTGGTCTAACGACTGGTCTAGCGGGGACACAAGTATAAGCAACCTCCTGGTTGCATATTACGATAGCTCCGGAGAAAATGCAACTCTTTAGTTGCATTTTATGGGAGCCGGGCTTTCTCCATTATGGCGAGCATGTCGGTCACCCATTTGTCATCGCCGCCGCCGAAACCGACGCTTTCGATCCGCAGGACACCGTCCGCGTCCACAATCCAATTCCGGGGTATGCTCAATTCGGGCACTAGCTTGTGCGCGTAGGTATCGGCGGCCAGCACGGGGAAAGTGTACGCCTTCTCATGCAGGAAGGGCAGAATCAGGCCGACGTCGGTGTCGGTGTTCAGCGTGAGAACGATCAGGTCTTTACGCTCGCGCACCTTGTCAAATAGCTTCTGAAGATACGGAAGCTCGGCCTGGCATGGCCCGCACCAGGTGGCCCACAAGTTGATGAGCGTGACCTTGCCTTTGAGGTCGGCGAGCCGCCAGGTCTTGCCTGCGGCGTCGGACATTTCGAAGTCAGGCAGAGGCTTGTCCAACTTGCTCCAGCCGGCGGGTGTGCCGGCGGTCGAGACGGCGCCGGCTGGCGGCGTCGATGGGGTGGCCGCGACGTGAGGCTCGGTGTCGGCCGGTTTAGTAGCCCAAGCGTCGAAGCCTTCCTCGGTGCCTTTGAGGACCTTCCACTGGTCGCGCAGGGAATTCTTCATGTACTCGTTGTTCGAAGGGCTGGCAAAATAGGCGTTGCGATCGGCTTCCAGAGCGTCCAGCTTGCGGCCCTCCAAACGGGCCAGACGGGACATATTGTTCCAATAGTTGGTTTCGACGTATGTGAATTGGCGCCGTTCGGTTTCTGTCGCATTCTTGACCGCTTCCAACAGCGGAGGACCTGTTTTGGCCAGCAGTTCGTGGGCTTTGTCAAAGTTTCTGATCTTGATGTAGATGCCGGCTAACTGGTTCGGCTCGGAAAAACTCCCCAAAATGGATTGCCCGCTCGGCCGGTTCGCTGGTAAGTAGAGGTCCGACACCGGCGGCGGGGTTGGCTGTGGCGGTGGCGGCATCGCGGCCAGCGCTTTATCCAGAAGATCGGGCAACTCGCTATAGCGCATGTTGTGCTGCGCGTAGAAGGATGCCACCGTCATATATGGGGAAATAGCGGCCTTATGCGCGGCATAGACGCGAATCCACTCTTCGGCCGCCTGAACCGTCTCTTCCAGCGGCGCATCCTGCCAACCGCGCAATGCATTGAAGCGCTCGAAGCGCGCCTCCGGAGCGTCGGGCCATTGCTTGATCCATTCCGCGGTTTGTTGGAGCAGGGCGTCCTGGTAGGTGTCCCACTCGCCGGGTTTATACGGGTGGTAGCGGCGCCACTGGTTGATAGCTTCCCACACGGCGTTCCCCGTGGCAGAACCCCTCTTGGGCTCTTGGTCCGCCAGCCACTTCGAGCCCTCCTTGTCGCCCAACACCTGGTACGCCTCGCGAAGCTCGTTCAGCAGGAACGGCCGCCCCTGGAGATCGAGCGCGCGCAACCGCGCGGCGTCGGCGCGAATGCGGTCACGGACCGGTTCCTGGCCGGCGAGAGGCACGGTTTTGAACTCCACCGCCCACAACTGGCTGTAGAACCCGAGCGCTTCGTTATCGGTGCGGCCCTCGAGAAGATGGCGCAACCGGGCCGCGGCCGTCTTCAGAAAGTTCACGTCGTCGTAACGCGTGAGGAAGTTATACCCTACTAGCGATGACGGACAGCCCTGCCAGTAAGCTTCCAGATGCAGGCGAAGCTTGGGAAGATCGAGGAACGCCGGGGCCGAATAAATCTCGGTAAACTTCTGATGCGCCAGCGTGTAATTTGGGTCCTTCTGGAGGATCTTATCCAGCAGTGCGATCGCCTGGCGGGTATCGATCCCTTTCAGGGTGCGCGCGTATAGCATCTGGTACATCAGATCGTCTGGGTGCGAATACAGCAGGGTTTTGTATTCCTCGCGCATAGACTTGGCGAAGGTGGCGCTGAAGATGTACTGCTCCTGATAAAAGCGGTGCGCGTAATAGTCCGACGGGAACCGATCCCGGACCTTGCGGGCGGCATCTGCCCGCTCCTCGAGCGGCTTTGAGGCGGGGAGGGTAGCCGCCGCGATAGCGGCTTTGACGTCGGGAGGGGCTTCGCAGATTTGCGCCGCGAGCGGCCAAGCTGCAAGTAACAGTAGGATTACGAACCTGAAACCGAGCATGTTACCGTCATACTCTACTTATTCGCCGGTGTCTAGCCTGGGGTGTGGGGAGTTCCACCGCAAGATTCGGATTTGTCCGGCAAGACACGTGCCAACACGTGCTTTAGAGTAGAGTTGCACACCCTGGCTCACCCCTCGCCGCCCGCGGCGCCTGCTCAATACATCACGGATGGCGATGTGGAACGGGCGATCGGCGCGGTCTCACGCGTTCTCAGCGCGGGCGAATGATTTTTTGTAGTGCTCGCGCACGGCAGGTTCGCGCTGGCCGGCGGCGTGTTCCACCTGCCGGCGGATGTCGGCGGAATCGCGGTGCAGCGCCAGGGCTTCAATGGCGCAGAGGGCGTCGGCCTCGCGGGCGTTGCGGACGAGATTGAGTAGGAAGTCAAGGGCCGGCGGCTGGCGGGTGGAACTGAGGGACCGAAGGAGCACCTGGCGGAAATCGGGGTCGCGCTGCCGGGCGAAGGATTGTTCGAGCAGCGGCGCGGCGCCGGGCAGGCGGGAAGACCCGAGCGCGAGGGCAGCTTCTTCGGCCACCGGCCCGAGCTTGGGCTGCAGGAATTCGGCCACGAAGGGCAGGGCTTGCTCGCGCTCCAACTGAAAGAGGTAGTCGAAAGCCTGGCCGGTGACTTCGGATTCGCCGTCGCCCTGGCGCGCTTTCAAGCGCAGGAGGAGGATGGCTTCGTCGCCTTGCATTTGCGCGATAGCCCGGACGGCATCGGAACGGACGGGGAGCGCGGAGTCGGCCAGGGTGTCGACCAGGTGGCGAAAGATGCCGGCGCGGGCGATATCGGAGCAAGACGGCAGGGCCAGAGCGCAGGTGCCGCGGAGGGTGGCGGCGGTGTCGGCTTCCCCGCCCCACACCGGCTCCATTTGAATGTGATGAATGCCGCGCAGGAAGGGCGCGGATTCGCGGTGATCGAGGGCCACGAGGGCCTTGGAGATGGCATTTTTGCCCCAACATTGCGGATCGCGCTCGACGGGCTTTTCGAAGAGGCGGTCGAAGGCGTGGAGGAGATCGGGGAGCAGATCGTGAAGGCGGATCTCGGCGGCCATCTTGGCGGCTTTGGCGACGATCAGGTTGACACGGTCCGAAAGGGCTTTTCGTAAGGCGGTTGCGGCCTCGGAGGGGGCGGCTTCGCGAAGAAGATTGAGGCGTTCGACCTCGGCTTCGATTTGGCGGTGCGCCATAAGAGTAGTGTAGTGCGGGAACACCTGTTCACCGCGGAGACGCAGAGACGCGGAGAGAGAATACACGAACACAGGGAGAGCGCTGAGGGGGCGGAGGTAACCTGCGTTTGCTCGGGGCGTCACGTCGAAGGTTGCCACTTTTTGCGGCGGGCCAGCATCCAATACCAGGCCAGAGGAGGCATTATTGATGAAACGTACAGCGAACGCGGAATGGCATGGCGATTTGAAGTCGGGAAAGGGCACGATATCGAGCGCGAGCGGGGTGCTTTCGAACACCAATTATTCGTTCCACACGCGATTTGAGGATGGCAAGGGGACGAACCCCGAGGAGTTGCTGGCGGCGGCGCATGCGGGCTGTTTCACCATGGCGCTTTCGGCGCAGTTGGCGGGAGCGGGGCTGACGGCCGACAAGCTGGCCACGACGTGCACCATCAGCCTGGAGAAAGGCGCCGAAGGGTTCGGGATTACCGAAAGCCATCTCGATCTGGTCGCCAGAGTTCCGGGCGCGAGCCAGGAAGCGTTCGATAAGGCAGTGCAGGCGGCGAAAGCCGGGTGCCCCGTGTCGAAGCTGTACAACACGAATATTACACTGACGGCTAAGTTGGAACAGTAGTTTTACTGCGAGGCTTAGCGCGGCGTAGCGGCAACCAAGGAAGATATTCACCGCAGAGACACAGAGACGCGGAGAAAGAAAAAAGCAAAGTCAAAACCGGAGAGCGCTGAGGTGGCAGAGGCCGCGGAGGCGTAAAGGCCCCGTGTATCGGCGTCTCAGTGGCCTCGGTTTGCGAGAATCGTCGTGGCTTGCGAAGATTCTGGCCGGTAGGAGTTCAAGGGCACGGAGTAACACCGAAGAAAGAAGGCCGGCTGCCGCGTCGATAGAGTTACATCTTCCTTCTGGATTATACTGACTCGTAATGCTCCACGACCTTCGCTATGCTCTGCGCGGCCTGCGCCGCGCTTCAGGATTCGCGTTGGCAGCGACCCTAAGCCTGGCTCTGGGTATCGGCGCGGCGACAGCGATCTTCAGTGTCGTGGATGCGTTGCTGCTGCGCCGGCTGCCGTATCCCAGTTCCGACCGCCTTGTCCTGGTGTGGAATGAACTCCTGAAGCTCGGGATCAATCGTCTCCCGCTCAACGATCGGACATTCCGGCAATATTCCGCGCAGAACGCGATCTTCGAATCTACGGCTGGCTTTCTCTCGGAGGAAGGCAACCTGATCGCCAGGACGGAGCCCGAACACGTATTCGTGCTCAATGTGACGCCGGCGATGTTTCCGCTACTCGGCGTCAAGCCCGCGCTCGGCCGCCACTTCAATGCCGGCGACGCCGACGTGGCCATATTGAGTTATTCGCTTTATCTCCGCAGATTCGCGGCAGACCCAGGCGCCATCGGCCGGACGGTTCGCCTGGACGATCGAAGCTTGCAGATTGTGGGCGTGCTTCCCGAAGGATTTGAGTTCGGCGAGAACGGGGAAGCGCCCGGTCTCTGGGTCCCGATGAAGCCGATGGCAGACGGGCGCTGGGGAGCCATCAACATGCTGGCCCGCCTGAAACCGGGCGTTTCGCTCCCCGCCGCGCAATCCTCGATGGACGCGCTCGCACGCCATCTGGAAGAGACGCTCCATCTTTTTATGGGACCGCACGGAGAAGACCGAGGCTATGCCGTGCGCCTGGTGTCTCTGCATGACGAATGGCTCGGAGAGTTTCGTGCCGGCGCTGTAATACTGCTGGCGGCGGTTGGCGCGGTACTGCTGATCGTGCTGGTGAACGTGGCAAACCTGATGCTGGTGCGCGCCGTCTCGCGCGAAAAGGAGTTTGCGGTGCGCCGCGCCATCGGAGCGTCGGAAGCACAATTGGCGCGCCAGAGGATCGCGGAATCGGCAGTGCTCGCAAGCATCGGCGGAGCCATCGGGACGCTCGCCTCGGTTTGGGCGATTAAGGCGCTGATCGCGTTCAGCCCTGCGCGGCTGCCACCGGCGGCGAGAATCGCGATCGACGCCCGTGCGCTGGGCGTGATGCTCACGATTTCCGCCGTCGTCTGCCTGGTCTTCGGCCTCGCGCCCTCTATCGCGGAGCGCCGGCTCAAGTTCCGGTGGCCCGGAGTCACACCGAAGCGAAGCATGGCGCCGCTCCTGGTCGCCGCCGAGGCGGCGCTTGCCACCTTCCTGTTGATCGAAGCCGGATTGCTGCTCAAATCGTTCGAGTCGATCCGGCACGTGAACTCGGGCTTCAATAGCGAAAATCTTCTCACTATGGAGGTCGACCTGCCGGCTTACCGGTATCCGCAGGAGCGCACCGTGGAATTCTTTACCCAAGTGCGGGAGCGCCTCTCTGCGCTGCCGGGCGTGCTGGCGGCCACTTCCGGGAGCCGTCTTCCGATCAACGGCCCTGAGATTTTTGGCCGGGGCGTTCCGTTCAGCATCGAGGGCCGGCCGAACAGCGCTGTGCAACAGACCGCACGTTCTCAAACCGTGGATCTGGACTACTTCCGTACGCTCCAAATCCCGTTGATTGCCGGACGCGTTTTTAGCTCTGGCGATGCCGCAACCGCTCCGCTGGTCGCCATCGTGAACGACACTTTCGCGCGTCAATTCTTCCCGGAAGGCGGCGCCATCGGCCATCGAATTGTCATCGGCCGGGCCGATGCGCCGTGGATGACCGTCGTCGGGATCGCCGGCGACGTGAAGGCCGCCGCGCTCGACGAACAGACGCTGCCGCATATCTACATGCCCCTCGCACAGCATCCTTCCCTCTGGATGGCGGTCGCGGCGCGCACCGCCGGCGATCCGCTGAAGATCGCGCGCGCGGCCGCAGGCGTGGTTCGCAGCGTGGATCCTGAAGAAGCGCCGGCTGCGATCATGAGCATGCAAGAGCGCGTCGCTCGGTCCATCAGCCAGCCGCGATTTCAAACCGTAATCGTCGGGTTCTTTGCAGCCGCCGCGCTGTTCCTGGCAGCCGTGGGGATCTTCGGCGTGGTAGCGCACTCCACGGCGCGCCGAACTAAAGAAATCGGCATCCGCATGGCCCTCGGCGCAGATCGCGGACACCTGGTTCGCCACGTCATTCTCGGTGGGATGCGGCCGGTGATCGCGGGAATTGGCTTGGGCATCGGCGGCGCACTGGCAGTAAGCCCCACCCTCGCCGCTCTGCTGTTTCACGTCAAGGCGGCCGATCCGGCGATTATCGCTCTTGCCGCACTCGTGCTCACCGGCGTCGCTGTCGCGGCCTGTCTAATTCCCGCTCGCCGCGCCGCGCGCGTCAATCCGACGATCGCGTTGCGCGCGGAATAAAGCCACGCCCACTCGATGTCTCGCGACAGCTTGGCAGGCCGGTACTACGCTACCCTTTTGAAGGGCCGGACTTCATCGGCAATCTTCGCCGAGAGTTCATCCTCGGCGACATGAAGGTCGTACCGCGCCTGGAGGTTCATCCACATCTCGGCCGAAGTGCCGAAGAAGCGGGCCAGCCGCATTGCCGTATCGGCCGTGATGCTTCGCTTTCCCTGAAGGATCGCCGTCAGGCGGTTGGCGGGTATGCGAAGGGAGAGCGCGGTTTGATGTGCGTTCAGGCAGGCGTCCCCCAGCACGGTTTTCAGGACCTCTCCAGGATGAATTGGTGCTAGTTTCGCAGTTTTTTTTGCCATTTTTCGAATGTCCCCATTTTCAGTGGTAGTCGGTGATGTCGACGTCCTCCGCTCCATTGTCCACCCACTTAAAGCAAATCCGATATTGGGCGTTGATTCTGATGCTGTAGTGGCCTCCGCGATCGCCTTTCAGCTTTTCGAGGCGTAAACCGGGGAGCATCGCCAAATCCTGCAAGGCCGCGGCGGCATGGAGCAATTCCAGTTTGATGCGCGCCGCCTTTGCCAATGGGCCTCGGTACTTCTTGGTGGGAAGACGGTTGACCAGCTTCCCGGTGTCCTTGTCTTTGCAGGAACGAATCATAGCCGACTGGAGCGCGATTCGCTATATGCACGCTGTCATACGCATAATGTACTGTGCATGGCGTAAAGAGGTCAACTCGCAGCGGGGGAACGGGGCAGGATCGGATAGCGCCGGCAGCCCTTCCCGATGCGCTGAACTGCACAGCAACGCGGCCATGGGCTATGATTGCGTAATACCACATGACTATTGAAAATGTCGAGCCAATGAACTGTAGCAAAGCACTGTGGCAGAATCGCTCGTGGAACCCCGAAAGAGTTTTTGAGGAATTATCGCAATCCTAAATTATAGAAATTAAATACATTTCAGGCATTGATTCCATCATGCACGATCTCCCATACTTCCGAAACCACTTCGAACACATAGCCGCCCGCCTGGCCACGCGCAGCAATCCCCCGAACCTCGACCGCTTCCGCGAGCTCGACGTCCAGCGCCGCAAGGCCATCACGCAAGCCGAGCAGCTCCAGGCAAAAGCCAACGAGAAGAGCGCGGAGATCGGCAAGCTGAGGAAGGCCGGCGCGGATACTTCCGAGCTGCAGGAGCAGCAGCGCGCCATGAAAGTCGAGATCGCCGCGCTCAATGCGCAAAAAGACGCCATCGATGCCGAATTCCAGGAACTCCTGGCCGGAATTCCCAACGTGCCTCACGAATCCGTCCCGGTGGGCAAGGATGCCGATGACAATCTGGAAGTGCGCCGCGTGGGCGACCCTCCGACGTTCGATTTCGAGCCCCAAGCGCATTGGGATCTCGGTCCGAACCTGGGCATCCTGGATTTCGAGCGCGCCGCCAAGATCACCGGGGCCCGCTTCGCTCTTTACTGGGGCATGGGCGCGAAACTGGAGCGCGCGCTCATCAATTTCATGCTCGACACGCACACCCGCGAGCACGGCTACACCGAAGTGCTGCCGCCTTTCCTGGTGAATTCGGCCAGCCTCTACGGCACCGGCCAGTTGCCTAAGTTCAAAGAGGACCTCTTTAAGTGCGAGGACCACGATTTTTGGCTGATTCCCACGGCCGAAGTCCCGGTGACCAACATTTATCGCGATGAGACCCTGGATGCCGACGCGCTGCCGGTGAAGCTGGTGGCATACACTCCTTGCTTCCGCAGCGAGGCCGGCGCGGCCGGGCGCGATGTGCGCGGCATCATCCGCCAGCACCAGTTTCAGAAGGTGGAACTGGTGAAATTCGCGCGTCCCGACCAGAGTTACGACGAGCTCGACAAGCTCACCGCCGACGCCGAGGACATTCTCCGCCGCCTGGGCCTGCCATTCCGCACGGTAACCCTTTGCACCGGCGACCTGGGATTCGGGAACGCCAAAACTTACGACATCGAAGTCTGGCTGCCGGGGCAGAATGCTTATAAGGAAATCTCATCCTGCTCGAATTACGAGGCGTTTCAGGCGCGGCGCGCGTCCATCCGCATGCGCAGCGGGAAGAAATCGGAGTTCCTCCACACGCTCAACGGCAGCGCCCTTGCGATCGGGCGGACCTGGGTCGCGATTGTGGAGAACTACCAGCAGAAGGACGGCACCGTGGTGGTTCCTCCGGCGTTGCGCCCGTATCTCAACGAAGAGGTGATTCGCCCGCGAAAATAGAGGAGACCTGCATGGATTTCGAGCTCATCGGCACCCTGATTCGCCTGCGCTATAAGCTGCTGTGGGCCAACACACGCACGCGCAACGGCAAGATCGCCCTGTTCTTCGCGGGCTATCTGTTGCTGGTGATGGTGTTGGCGCTGTTGGCCGCCGGAGGCACCGGCGCCGGCATGGCCGCCATCCGCAGCGGGCACGGCGCCGCGCTTGCGGGAGCGCTGCTCACGGGCATTTTCGCGCAGGCGCTGCTGGCCAGCGTGATCCTGGGATTCGGCATGGCGACCATCTTCTCGGAGACGGAGCTGCGCCGCTATCCGCTGCGCGCGGCCGACCGCCGCGTGACGCGCCACTTAATCGGCATTGCCGACCCCTTCTGGATTCTCTTCTTCGTGCTCGACCTGGGGCTGGCGTTCGGGCTCTACCTATTCGGGGCCGGCGGTTTCTGGTACGGGTTGGCGGCCGTGCTGCTGCTGTTCGTATGCAACTATGTCGCCGCCCGCGTGCTGGCCATGCTGGTGCAGCGGCTCACCAGCCAGAAGTTCGGTTCCATGATTATGCTGGCGCTGGTGATTTGCGTCGGCATGCTTCCTACCCTGTTGGAGCCGGTGCTGAAGAAGAACCCCGCGCTGTTCACCGGTATAAAGCAGATCTGGCGGACTACGCCGCCGGCTGCCGCGGGCGTCGCCATGACTCACATGGATCTTTCGGCGCTGCAGGCGTTGGGCGTGATCGTGGTGTGGACCGTGGCGCTGGTTGCCTTGCTGATGGCCATCGAGAGGTGGCCGCAGAAAACCGCCGTGGCGCAGAGTTCCAAAGTGGTCTGGGAGGATCGCATGGACCGCCTGGCAGCGGTCTTCGGTCCCAAGACCGGGCCGCTGGTGGCCCACTGGCTGCGGTTCTATTGGCGCAACAACCGTTTCCGCACGATCTATCCGCTGGCATTGCCGCTGGCGGCGTTTCTGCTGTTCTTTTTCTCGCGGCAACCGCACAGTGGCGGACCTTTGCCGACCGCGCTCGGGGCTTTCGGAATCGTCGGCTTCGTGGGCACCGGGCAGTTCGCCGTCAACCAGTTCGGATACGTGGGCGGCGGATTTCGGCGCTTCCTGCTGCTGCCCACCGGCTCGGCGGCGGCGTTTCGCGCCGGCAGCTACATGTTCGTGAGCCTCAGCGGCGCGCTGATTCTTCCGGCAGCGCTGCTCTGGAGTTTGTTTGCGCCCGTGCCGTCGAACGCCCGCATTTTGGCGATGCTCATAGGCTGCAGCCTGACCAGCCTGTTTCTGTTTCACGGCGTGTCGCTTTGGACGTCGATTCTGGGCGCGCGGCGGGGGAACTACAAACAGGCTTTGGGCAACGATCTTTCCCTGGCCGGCAACGTCGTGATCATCGGGGGCATGCTGGCGCTGCTCTTTTTGCCGCAGGTGCTGCTCAGGGGGCAGTCTTCAGCAGCGGTGCAGGGCTATTGGTGGACCACTCCGCTGCTGGCGTTGGTGGCCCTGGTGTTTTATGCAACCTCGCTGCGATTCACTACCGCCCTGTTCCGGGCGCGGCGGGAACAACTGATGGCGTTGATGGAAGGGAAAGGTTGACGGAGATGGACGCGCAAACGGCCGCAATCAGAATTACCAATCTTGCGAAACGTTACGGTAGCGTAACGGCGGTGGAGAACCTCTCGTTGGAAGTGCGGCCGGGCCGCATTTTCGGCTTCCTGGGGCCGAACGGCTCGGGGAAAAGCACCACCATCGGCTGCCTGACGGGCCTGCTGGACCCGACGGCCGGCAAGGTCGAGCTTCTGGGCCAGGCGTTCGACGCCGAGAATGCCGCCATCAAGCGGCGTATCGGCGTGATGCCGGAAACGCTGGGGCTGTTCGACCCGCTCTACGCCCACGAATTTCTGGCCTTCGTGGCGCGCATGTTCGGGCTCAGCGAAATCGTCACGCGCAAACGCGTGACCGAGCTGCTGGACGCGCTGGAGCTCACCGACACCCGAAAAACTCTGGCCGAATACAGCACCGGCATGCGCAAACGGGTGGCATTCGCCGCGGCGGTGATTCATTCCCCGGAGATCCTGTTCCTGGACGAACCCTTCGAGAGCATCGACCCGGCGGGCGTGGCATTGATGAAGCAATGGCTGCGCCGCTTCACCGATCAGGGCCGCACTGTGTTCATGACCACGCACGTGTTGGAGACGGTGGAACGGGTATGCCACGACGTGGCGATTATCACCAAGCCCGGCAAGCTGGTCTGGCAGGGCGACGTCACGGTGCTGGCCAACGACGGGAAATTGCAGTTCAACGGGCAGGAGTTCGACGCCCTGGAGCCCCTCTTCCTGCACCTCACGGGCGAGAGGTACAAGGATCTCGACTGGCTGTAAAAGGTGGAGCGCTGGAATGACCCGCCGCTTAATTCCCGACCGGGACCTGCTCGATGTGGTCGATCGCCACCAAGTCGATCGTGCCTTTCTTCGCTACCAGCTTGAGGCCGAGTTGTTACTGAAGGGCGTCGCCGGCATGGCGGGGTCGAAAATCTGGGCTCCCAGCGCCGGCGAGGAGCGCGATCACGCTTTCAATACGCATAAGCAGTCTCAATCTCCAAGTTTCTTGCGGGCGAATGGCCGGGCGAACGCGGCCGGCGGATTATGGGCGGTGGTGGCGGCGGCTTTGCGGTAGCACTCCATCGCCTTCTCTTTTTCCCCGAGTTTCTCGTACGTCTGGCCCAGCAGGCACTGGTTGAAGGGATCGTTCTGGTTGGCCTTCTGGAGGTCTTCGAGCGCGCTCTTGTAGTCGCCGAGGTACAGCGCCACATAGCCGGTCAAATACGGCATGAACTGGGCCTGGTTCCCGCCGCGGCCGCCGCCGTGCGCCAGCTCATCGTCTTTGTCGAGGATGGCTTTGGCGGCAGCGACGTCCTTCTCTGCTTCGGCCTTGTTGCCGCGGCGCGCGGCGATGCGCGCCTGGGCGTGTTCCCACCGAAACTCCCACAGGTCTCTGAGCACCGGGGTGATGCCGGGTTGCTTGAGTCCGTAATCGTGCCCTGCCCGATACCATTTGGCGGCAGCCTCCAGGTCACCATTGTCGATGCACACGCGGGCGGCTTCATCGGCCATCTCGCCTTCCTGATAAAAGGCGTTGGCCGGGTCGTCCTTCTCGCGCGACACCCAGTAAGCTATCACGATTTGCTCGTACTTTACGGTATTCGCGCAATCGCCCGCGAAGGCGTAGGACATCGCCATGGCGCGCTGTTGCTGCGATTCGGCCTCGGGCGTAGCGGCCAGCTCGATACTGCGGGCGAACTGCGCATGCGCTTCGGCGCTCTGGCCCATGAGGTCGAGCAGGTTGCCGATAGCGCTGTGCAGAGGCAGGGAATCGGGTGTGTCGGCGAGGGCCTTCTTGTAAATGGCCAGAGCTTCGTCGAGTTTGCCCTCGCGAATGAGCGTTTGCGCGGGCCGCGCAGCTTCGGGAAGCGGCGGGCCGCCGAATTGCGCCGCAAGCGAGGCGGCGAAGAAAAGCATGGGTGCCAACGTGGAACCCAGCGATTTACCCATGTGCATGCGAGTGATTATCGCATATCGATTCACGGTCCCCGCAGCACTTCCCCGGTGCACACCCACATGGCGCGCACCGACGGCACATAACTGGCCGGCGCGGCCTCGCTCAAGCAGCCGCGAGAAGCAGAGGGCCGACCGCTAAGTCCTCGTCGATCAGGGGCCAGTGGATGCCGTAGCCGGAAGGCGAAAGCACTGCTCGACTTCGTTCCGCCTGGGATGCGCGGGCAAGCCGCTCGGAATACTTCTCCACGGAATCGATACCGACCCGCTCTCCATAATCAGAATGAGCGTGTCGGGCGTGGTCTCGATTGCCTTTGCCAAAACCGGCTTCGTCTTACTTTGCAAGATCCCCTCCGAAATGCTCCTCCGTGCGGCAACGGTCCGGTCGAAATGCTCAAAGATCATCTTCCGCACCTCGCGCCGCAAACGCGGCGTGCACCTGTACTCGAAATCTTCGACGATATCGAAGCGGCCTGGAAGCAGCCAGTACTTGCACTCTGCACATGCCACGGCTCGTTGTCCTCGTTCGAGTAAATGGAACCGCCAACCCTGGACATAAAGAATAGTGGGCATCGGTTCGCAATCCCATTACAAAGAGTCCTGGGTTTTCTTGGAACCGCGGGCACAGTTCGCCATTCCACTCACCGCCCTAGTTCCCGCGTAACCCGCTCCACCACATCCCCCCACTCGCCCGGACGCCTCTGCCGGAAGAGTCGCATGCCGGGATACCAGGGCGTATCTTCGTGATCCAGCATCCAGCGCCAGTCCGAAGTATACGGGAGTAACAGCCACACAGGTTTACCCAGCGACCCCGCTAAGTGCGCTACCGCCGTGTCTACTGTAATTACTAAGTCCAATTCGGAGATCGCCGCCGCCGTCTCCGCGAAGTCGATCAATTCCTCCGACAGATTCACCATGCCGTCGGGAGTGTCCGCCGCGCCGGGCCCAACCTGCAAGCTCCAGCATTGAATCCCGGATTGACGCGTGAGGGGCAGGAAATACCGAGCGGGTACCGAACGGGCGGCATTGTTGAGGTAGCTGGGATTCGTCGCCCAAACCACACCAACGCCCATCCGGCCCGTTCGCAATCGCGCGGCCCATTTGGCTCTCATGTCGGCGGGAATCGAAAAGCGGGCCGGCGGAGGAATGGAATCGAGCTCCGTGCCGAATCGCTGCGGCAGGCTCATCATCGGACACTGCACATCGAACTCGACGCCCGCGGAAAGCGCATTCACCACCGGATATCCGCCCTCCAGCCAACTCATCAGGCGTTCCACGTGCGGCAGAACCTCAAGAATCACGACGCCGCCGGCATTCCGCACCAGGGGCGCATAGCGAACGAATTGGATCGCGTCCCCCGCGCCCTGCTCGCCATAAATCAGGATCTGGCGCCCATCGAGCGGCTCCCCACGCCACAGCGGCTGCGCGAATCGGCGGCGCTGCGGCGCGAATTGCGCCACCTGCCATCGCCACTCGTACTCGTCGAAGCCTTCCCGCAATCGGCCGGCACGCAGCAACGTCACCGCCAGGTTGAAATGCGCCGCGGGATCTTCCGGCCGCGCCGCGCAGACTCGCCGAAAATACTGCTCGGCGCGGGCCAGGTCGCCGCTGTCCCGGTAGACCACTCCTAGGTTCGAGAGAAGCCGCGGGTCATCCGGCAGGCTCGCTTCCAAAGTCCGCAGGCACTCGAGCGACTCGCCGTATTGGCCCTGGCCATACAGCGCGAGGGCTCGATCCCACAAGGTTTTGATTTCAGCGGGAGGCTTCATAGCCGGACGCACGCGGCGGCGATGAGATCGCTCAGCTCCCGCACAAAGTGCGCTGCAAGGTCCGGGCGGCTCAGGCTCTCCGCCGCGCTGACTGCGTTGATAATCCGCGCGAAGGCGGGCCAGTCCTCCGGCAGTTTGCCGCCGGCCTCGGAGAATGCTCGCGAGAAGTGGGGCTCGCGGCACGGCCGCGAATCGTGTTCGTAGCAGATGAAGCGCGCGGCGTCCCAAAGGGGAGATCCTACGAAGGCCAGCTCCCAGTCCAGAATTCCGGACACTACCCAACCGCCTTCTCCCTGCCTGAGGATTGTGTTGCGATTGTTGTAATCGCCGTGCACCAGGGCCCGTTCCTCGTAAAGGGAGTGGAGCTGAGGCCACCATCGGGAAACGGCCTCGCGAAGACCATCCCGCTCGCGGCCGCCGAGCCGCTGCTCCAAAAGCGGGGAATTGAAGCAGTCGTCGCTTATGGCGGGGCGCGGGCTCAGACATTGCGGCGGTGCGGCCGCCCGAACACGCGCCAGGGCCGACCCGATCGCACATGCGGCATCCGCCATATCCCCGGGATTACCGTTCGATTTGAGTTCCTGGAACGTGATTCCGTCGACAAAGCCGTAAACCGCGTACGGCGCCAGGTCTTCCTCGCCTTTCGGACTGGCATGAATCACCTCTGGTACCGGCAGAATCCCACGCGCCGCCCGCAGAATGGCGAGTTCTTTGGCGCACCCCTCCGGATCGCGAGTGTAGATTCGTAGCACCAGGGGCGCTTCGAATCCGCTGCAGCGAAGCAGGTAATTCAGGTTGCTTGCTCCGCCCGCCAGAAGCTCGCACGAGGTCATAGCACTGCCGGGAACAATTCGTTCGACAATCCGGCCAAGCCGCTCTGTCGATAGAAGTGCGGCTTGATTCTGTCTCCGTTGCTCCTGACTGACCACGGTCCTGAGGTTAGCATCTTTACCCTGGTTTGCTGAACGTGGCGTGCGTGCCGTTTTGGGGGTTCCGACCGTTCAGTCCCAGCAACCGCTCCCTTACGGTCGCGGCTCTGTTACGGTTGCCTCTTGTTTGCAGCTAGGTACAGAGCCGCGACCCGTAAGGGCGCGGTCCGCGGACGCCGTTAAGCACCCACGTGGCTTGCCGGAGAACGGTCCGCGTGATAAGAGTGATACGGATGCCCGTCGATTCCGCGTCGATACCGCAGCGCCGTCTGCGCACCGGCGCCATCATGCCTGCCATTGGCCTGGGGACATTCGGTTCCGACCACGTTTCCGCGGACCAAATCGCCGCCGCCGTCGAGGACGCGCTCGCCATCGGCTACCAGCATATCGATTGCGCCTCGGTCTACGGCAACGAGGCGCGCATCGGTCACGCGCTGGCCGCGGCGTTCCGCGGCGGGTTGCGGCGCGACAAAGTGTGGATCGTCTCCAAGCTCTGGAACGACAAGCACGCCGAAAGCGACGTGATTCCCCAGTGCCGGCAGTCGCTGGCCGACCTGCGGCTCGATTACCTCGACATGTACCTGGTTCACTGGCCGTTTCCCAATTTCCATCCGCCGGGATGCGCGGTGGATGCCCGCAGCCCCGACGCGCGCCCCTATATCCACGAGAATTTCATGCGCACCTGGCGGCAGATGGAAAAACTGGTGGACCTCGGGCTAGTACGCCACATAGGCACGTCGAACATGACCATCCCCAAGCTCCAACTGCTGCTGCGCGACGCGCGCATACTGCCGGCGGTGAACGAAATGGAGTTGCATCCGCACTTTCAGCAGCCGGAGCTGTTCGATTTCGTGCGCGCGAACGGCATCGAGCCGGTGGCGTACAGCCCGCTGGGGTCGCCGGGGCGCCCGGAGCGCGACCGCACGCCGGAAGATACCGTCGATCTCGAAGATCCCGCGATCGTCGAAATCGCGCGGCGCCTGGGCGTGCATCCGGCGTGGGTGGCGATCCGCTGGGCGGTGCAACGCGGGCAGACGCCCATTCCTTTTTCGACCAATCCGCGCAATTACCGCGCGAATCTCGAGGCCGCGGCGGGCGCGCCGCTCAGCCATGCGGACATGGCGGCGATCGCTGCTATCGACCGCAATTGCCGCCTGATTAAGGGGCAGGTTTTCCTCTGGAAACAGGGTCAACATTGGGAAGATCTCTGGGACTTGAATGGAGTGATCGCACAATGACGGGCGCTTATTTACCGGGTAACAGCACCGTGGAACTGCGTGAGGCGCCGGTTGCCGAACCGGGCCATGGCGAAGTGCTGCTGCGCATGAAGTCGTCAACCATCTGCGGGTCGGATATCCGCTGCATTTACCATGAGCACCTGGGCAAGGGGCCGGAGGGCTACCAGGGCGTGATCGCGGGCCACGAACCGAGCGGCCGCATCGTGAAGGCCGGGCCGGGCTGCCGGCGATTCGGCGTAGGCGACCGCGTGATCGTCTATCACATCTCCGGCTGCGGCGTGTGCAACGATTGCCGCCGCGGCTATATGATTTCCTGCACCAGCGAGCGCTACCGGCGCGCCTACGGCTGGCAGCGCGATGGCGGCATGGCCGATTTCCTGCTGGCCGAAGAGAAGGACCTGATTCATCTCCCCGATGAACTCACCTACAGTGACGGGGCGCAGGTGGCCTGCGGCTTCGGGACGGTGTACGAAGGGCTCCGCAAGATCGGGATCAGCGGCGACGACGATGTGCTGATCACGGGTCTGGGCCCGGTCGGCCTGGCGACCGGAGCGTTGTGCCGCAAGCTGGGAGCGCGCCGCATCATCGGCATCGACGTTGTCGGGGAGCGCATCGAACTCGCGCTCCGGCTGGGTCTGTGCGACGAAGCGTTGCGCAGCGGGCCCGATAACGTGGCCCAGGTCCGCGGGCTCACCGGCGGACGCGGCGTAGAGCGCGCCATCGATTGCTCGGCCAACGACGGCGCGCGCGCCACGGCCATCCGCGCCACCCGCAAGTGGGGCCGCATCGTGTTCCTGGGCGAGGGCGGGCGCGTGGAATTCAATCCCTCGCCCGATATCATTCACGATCAGAAGACCATCTACGGTTCGTGGGTGACGTCCACCTGGCTGATGGAAGAACTGGTGGAACGGCTGGTGCGCTGGAACCTGCATCCGGCCGATTTGGTGACGCACCGCTTCGCGCTGGAGAATGTCGCCGGCGCGTATGCCCTGATGGCGTCCGGCAAGTGCGGCAAAGTTGCGGTTTGTTTCGATGAGGAGTTGCAATCATGAGAATCACCAGACGGAGTGCCCTGGGAATGCTGGCGGCAGCGCCCGCACTGAGGCGCGCGGCGGCACAGACGCCCACATTCGATATCCACAAAGGACCGTTCGAGGGAACGCGCCAGTCGCTGAAAGACTACCGCGTCCCCGATTGGTTTCGCGATGCGAAATTCGGCATCTGGGCGCATTGGGGGCCGCAATCGGCGCCCGAGCAGGGCGATTGGTACGCCCGCCAGATGTATATCGAGGGCCATCCTCAGTATAAGTGGCACCAGGAGCACTTCGGGCCCCAATCGAAGGTCGGATTCAAAGACGTGATCCCCACCTTCAAGGGAGAGAAATTCGATCCGGAGCACCTGATGGATCTCTATCAGAAGGCCGGCGCGAAGTATTTCGTCAGCATGGGGGTGCACCACGACAATTTCGACATGTGGAACTCCAAACACACGCGCTGGAACGCGGTGAACATGGGGCCGAAGAAGGATGTGGTAGGTCTTTTTCGCCAGGCGGCCCTGAAGCGCGGGCTGAAATTCGGAGTTAGCGAGCACTTATGGATCAGCTATAAGTGGTGGGGCACCAGTCACGATTCCGACAAGTCCGGCCAGTACACAGGCGTACCTTACGACGGCACGGACCCTAAGAATTTCGACCTGTATCACGACCTGCCGAACGAGTATCCGAAGGATTTTTCCTGGGATGACGCCGGGATACCGGAAAGCTGGAAGCGCCACTGGTTCGACCGCATTAAGGACCTGGTAGACAACTATCAGCCCGACCTTCTATATACCGATGGCGCGCTGCCCTTCGAAGAATACGGGCTGAACTTAGTGGCGCACCTGTATAACTCCAAGCCGCAGGCCGTTTATACCAGCAAACGCAAGGAGGATTGCGAGACCGGCACGTGCGTGCTCGATTTCGAACGCGGCTTGGCTGAGGGAATCAACCCCAATCCATGGCAGACCGACACGTGCGTGGGAGAATGGCACTATAAGCGCGATATCACGTATAAGACTCCCAAGACGGTGATCGATATGCTGGTGGATATCGTGAGTCGCAACGGAAATCTCTTGCTGAATTTTCCGCTGCCGGGCTCGGGCGAGCCGGATTCTCGCGAGCTGGCGATTATTTCGGAGATTACCGCGTGGATGGCGGTCAACGGCGAAGGTATCTACGGCACGCGGCCGTGGAAGATTTTCGGCGAAGGTCCAGCCACCGCGCAAACAGGCCAAGGCCGCTTCAACGAGAATGGCCGCAAGCCGCTCTCGCCGCAGGATATCCGCTTCACCACCAAGGGCAAAACTCTATATGCCTTCGTGATGGATTGGCCGGGCGCGCAGGCTGCGGTCCGGGCTGTGACGGAAAGTGCGGTCAGAGTCCGGAATGTGGAATTGCTGGGGCATAAAGGCAAGCTGAAATGGAGTCAGGACATGAATGGCCTTTCAGTCGCACTGCCTGAGGAGAAGCCCAGCCAACACGCCGTCACCTTAAAGATCACGACGGCGTAACGACTAATTGAGCCGTAACCGCTCTTACTGTCGCGGCTCGGTATGCGGCTTTCTTTCCGAGCCGCGAGCGTGAGGGAGGTATGCGGCTTTCTTTCCGAGCCGCGACCGTGAGGGAGGTATGCGGCTTTCTTTCCGAGCCGCGACCGTGAGGGAGGTATGCGGCTTTCTTTCCGAGCCGCGAGCGTGAGGGAGGTATGCGGCTTTCTTTCCGAGCCGCGACCGTGAGGGAGGTATGCGGCTTTCTTTCCGAGCCGCGAGCGTGAGGGAGGTATGCGGCTTTCTTTCCGAGCCGCAACCGTGAGGGAGGTATGCGGCTTTCTTTCCGAGCCGCGACCGTGAGGGAGCGGAGGAGATCGACATGACGCGCAGAGATTTGATGAAGACCACTCTGGCGGTTCCGGCCGCGGTCGCCGCGGCAGAAACCGCCTTTACCGAAGAAGCGCAGCCACAGACCGGACCGCCCGCCGTGGCGGCTGCCGGCGCCGGCCGCGAACGCCTCCTGCTCGATTTCGGCTGGCGTTTCCACTTCGGCCACGCCACCGACGCATCCAAGGATTTCGACTTCCGCGGCAATTTCTCCAAGACCGGAGGCTTCGGCGCCGTGAGCACCCTGCCCTTCGACGACAGCGACTGGAAGGCCGTCGATCTGCCGCACGATTGGGCCATCGAGCTGCCCTTCGAGAACGATCCGGCGCTCGGCAGCAAGGGCTTTTATCCCCTCGGCCGGACTTACCCCGCGACCAGCGTCGGCTGGTATCGCCGCATCTTCGAACTGCCGGCTTCCGACGCGGGTAAGCGCATCACCGTCGAATTCGACGCGGCCTATCGCGAGGCCATGGTGGTCTTCAACGGATTCTACATCGGCCGCCACGTCGGCGGCTACGATCCATTCAGTTTCGACCTCACCGATTTCGCCACGCCGGGCGGAAAAAACGTGCTGCTGGTCCGCGTGGACGCCACCGAGAGCGACGGCTGGTTCTACGAGGGCGCAGGCATCTATCGCCACGTCTGGCTCGTGAAAACCAACCCCTTGCACGTGAAGAAATGGGGCGCGTTCGCGCGCACCGAAGTGCGTCCCGGCGAAGCCACGGTCAAGATCCGCACCGAGGTGGAGAACTGCGGCAAGGCCGTCCGCAATGCGCGCGTCACTTCGACCATCCTCGACCCCGCCGGCAAATTGGTGGTGAAGGCGGTGAGCGCGCCGCAATCCATCGCCGACTGGGGCGAGCTGGTCACCGAGCAGCAGGTGGTTGTGAGAGCGCCCGCCCTGTGGTCTCTCGAAGAGCGGAATCTGTACAAGCTGGTCACCGAGATCGACGCCGGCGGCGCCGTCACCGACCGCCATGAGACGCCTTTCGGCATCCGCACGTGCACCTTCGACGCCGAGAAGGGCTTCCTTCTGAACGGCAAATCCGTCAAGCTGAAGGGCACTTGCAACCATCAGGATCATGCGGCGGTGGGCGCGGCGGTGCCTGACGCGGTGCAATATTTCCGCGTGCGCAAGTTGCAGGAAATGGGCTGCAACGCGCTGCGCACGTCGCACAATCCGCCCACGCCGGAACTCTTAAACGCCGCCGATGAGCTGGGCATGCTGGTGTTCGACGAAACCCGCATGATGTCGTCGAGTCCCGAGGGCCTTTCCCAGCTCGAGAACCTGGTCCGCCGCGACCGCAACCATCCGAGCGTCTTCATGTGGTCGCTGGGCAACGAAGAAGGCCAGGCGGCCACCGACAAGGGCTTCCTGATTCTCACCGAGATGAAAGGCGTCACCACCAAGCACGATGGTTCGCGGCCGGTCTCCATGGCGCCCCTCGGCGGCAATAACATGGATAAGTTCGGCTTCGCCGCGCTCGACGTGCAGGGCTATAACTATGCCGATCCGGCCGCCGATGCGTTCCACAAGGCCAATCCCAAGGTTCCCGTGATGGGCACCGAGCAGGTGAGCGCCGTGGCCACGCGCGGTATTTATAAGATGGACCCCGAGCACGGCTATGTCGGCTCGTACGATCCTTACACCACCACCGGCCGCGCCTCTTGCGAGGGTTGGTGGAGCTTCTGCAACGCCCGCCCGTGGCTCGCCGGCGGCTTCATCTGGACCGGCTTCGACTACCGCGGCGAGCCTTCGCCCTACGGCTGGCCCAACATCAGCTCGCAGTACGGCATCATCGACATGTGCGGTTTCCCCAAAGACAGCTTCTTCTATTTCCAGGCTTGGTGGCGGGAGAAGCCGGCGCTGCATCTTTTCCCGCATTGGAATTGGCCCGGACTGGAGGGCCAGGAAATCGCCGTCTGGGTCTATTCCAATCTCGACCGCGTGGAGTTGTTCCTCAACGGCCAGAGTCTGGGCGCCAAGGACGTGAAGAAGGATTCGCACCTGGCGTGGAACGTGAAATACGCTCCCGGCGCGATTGAAGCGCACGGATTCAAAGACGGCAAGCAGGTGCTGACGGCCAAACGCGAGACTGCTGGCCCGGCCGCGAAGCTCGTTCTCACCGCCGACCGCAAAGAGATTTCGGCCGATGGCGAGGACGTGGCGATGTTCGCGGTCGAAGTGCAGGATGCCGAGGGCCGCACCGTCCCGGCGGCCGACAACGAAGTAAGCTTCCGTCTCACCGGCGAGGGCCGCGTGATGGGCGTGGGCAACGGCGACCCGACCAATCATGAGCCCGACACGGCCAGTTCGCGCAAAGCTTTCTGCGGCCTTTGCATGGCCGTAGTGCAATCGAGCAAGACGGCGGGAAACATCAGCGTGGAAGCGAGCTCGCCGGGGCTCTCTTCGGCGAGCATCAGCATCCCGTCGAAAGCGGTGAAGCTGCGTCCGCAGGTCGCGGTTTGGGAGCGCGAGGTGCCGGCAGGAACGGGCATCACCGGACTGTGGCGCTCAGGCGCGGCGCAGATCTTTGCGTTCCATCAGGACGGGAACGCTCTGACGGGTACCGTGGAAGGCGGCGGACGCGGCGGCGACACGCCGGTCGCGATCCAGGACGGAAAGGTGGAGGGCGCGAATATTTCCTTCACCGCCGCTAACATCGCCTACACGGGAACGCTGCAAGATGACCTCATCGAACTGCGACGTTCAGGCGGAGGAGGCCGTGGCCGCCGCGCGCCGGAAGCTCCTGCGGGCGGACCCGCTATCGGCCCGCCGCCGGATGGTTCGGACCCGTCGAATGGCTCATTCTTCGGGCTGGGACGCGGACCGGTAGCGCCCCCGCCGCTGGTGCTCCATCGCGCGAAGCGGTGAACCTGGCGGGGTGGGCGCCCTCGGCTCACCTCCAAAGCCAGCGCCCGTCGGGCGGCTTTTCGGACGCCGTCCCTAACTAAGGGCGCCGCCAAAACCCTGTTCGAACAACTCGGGGATCCCCCGGCGGTCCACGAGAATCGCTACGCGTGAAACGGCCTCCATATAGCCGCCGAACCCATGCGCGTTCCCGTCCGTTTTATAGTGCCCGGACGCCTGGAGCACGCGCGGCGAACCAGGCCGTCCTACACCTCCACCTCCACTAAAGTCCGGTCCACAAGGTCCACCTCCACCTCCGTAAAATTCGCCCCGTTGGCTCGCCCCTCCACTTTGGCCGCCTCGCTGAGAACGGATGCCGATGCTTCCCTATCCATGTGACCGTTGACGAATCCCAAGAGCCGTACCGCGCCTCCCGTTCCACCCCGGTCGAAGAGCGCGTTAAACTGAGGGCTCCCGAGAACGTGGATATGATTGACGTTTCGGTTGGGACCGGTCCGCCCCTGCCGCTCTTTGCCCAGGACGCCCACTACGTCTCTGAGATAGCCCTTGGCGGTTTGCAAGTCGGGGGTGTAAACGTAGCCGCGCACCTTCCGGTTTGCAGCTTTTTTCTCGATAAGCTCGGGGTCCCAGTCTTGCAAGGAGTCCTCGTAATCGGTGTGGTCGCCCGCTAGGTCGTGCATTTTCGCGAGAACTTTGTCGAGATCCCTTTTCAGTGTCTCCGCCTGCTCCACGCGCACACCATCTATACTGGCGTTTACCTGCTGGAGCGCATTCGACAGTCCGTCGAACCCGGGCTCTGCGGCAAATGCCTTATATTCCCGGTTCGAGAGATCCTGATCGAGACGATTCTTGATCTCTTTTTTCAGCTTATCGAGACCCTCCCGAAAAGCGCTGTATTTGTTGTCGACCAACTTCACTTCGAGTTTGGCGATGTTCTCCTTCAGGCTGGCGTACTGCTGGCCTACTTTGATCGCCTCTTCTTTCGCGCGGACCAGCAACGGCTTAATCTGTGCAATTCTCTCCTTCCTCTCGCTTTCCTTCTGCGCGGATTTGAGCGACAACTCCTCCTGCACCCTCCTCTCCTTTTCTTGCGTGGCCCTCAGCCGTTCTTGTTTTTCCTCTTCTGCTCTCCGCCGGGCTTTCTCTAATTTAATCGCCTCCTCCGCCTCAGGCACCTGTTTCTTAAGCTGCGCCATCCGGTTCTCCGAGGCTCCGGTCCAGTCTTTGCTACCCTTGAGACTCTTGTACGCCTGGCTTTCCTGGAGTTGGAGCTTCTCCATCTCCGCCAGAAGACCGTTTTCACCGCCGATCTTCCGGAAGGTTTCCGCATACTCTACTTCGAGCTGTGTGGCGCGTGCTCTCCTCTCCGGTTCAGCCTCGGCCTTCTTCAACAGTTTGTTGGCCCGCAGGATCAATTGCGCCACGTCCCTCGAATAGCCGTTGCGTTCCTTGTCGGAGGTTCCGATTTTCGTGTTTTCGAGTTCCTGCATCTCTTTTGTCAAAGCATCGTAGTCGCCGGCCAGTTCCACCCAGTCATCCTCGAGTTGGATTCTCTCGTGTATCGCGATTAGCTCATTGTATTTTTCGCGCAATTTCTTCGCTGCGTCATTCCAACCCAGGATTTCAGTGGACATCAAGCTGTAATCGATTGTGAGGCTCTTCTTCAGCACGTTGGCGAGAGCCGAACCTGTGGATGCCATATAGGAAATTGCTCCTTTCGTAAGAACTTATGCCCGCAGTTGAGGCTTCAACTTGCCGAGCGCCTCCAACAAGGGCCTTCGGATGTCAATGGCGATACCGAATCCGTTGGGAGCCTCGGCATCGGCAACTGCGGAATCCGTCTTCAAATAGCGTTCCAGTTCCGCGGCCTGCTGCAGCGTGGCGGGGTTTGCGGTGAGGTTGGCTTGAATGGCTTTCACCAGGATAATCGCCGCGTCGCTTTCGGGATCCTCCATCGCCCTGATTTTGGCCTCTAATTGCTTCAGCGCGGCGATCGCTTGATTTCTGGCCGATTGCCACACCGCCATAGCGCCGTTGCCTGCCCCGCCGGCGCCTTCCTTCTTGACCGTCTTGAGCGCCTCAATCAGCGCGACCGCTTTGCCCAGACTCTTTTGCGCTTCGTCCAACGCACCGGCCTTGATCAGGCCCTGAACCGCCACCATCGCTTCGCTAATCCGCACCTTCTGGTCCGGATGGTCCAGTATGGCCTGCTTCGCAGCCGGCGCCAGCCGGTTGAATGCGGCCGTTATTTCGCCGGCCGTGGGCGCATTTCCGGCGGGGGCGCGCTGTGGAACGGCGCCAGCCCCCTGGCTCGGCACGGTCCGTTCCGCCAGTTTGGGAGGCGCCGCCGCATGCGTTGCGTCTTCCGTTTCCTCCTCCCCTCCCTCCCCGGAGCCGGCCCAAACGTGCTGCACGCCCGGAAACGTGGCCAGATACCGCTTCAGCTTGGCCCGGTCCAGCCTTCCATTCTCGGGCTCGAAAACCAGTTCGCTCCCTTCGTTGAGGTGGCATTTCCCGCGGGCGGTCGGGTTGCCGGCCTTCTTCTTCACTTCGTTCACCAGCGCCGGATCGGCATCCGCCAGAACCAGGGGGAAAACCTTGTCGCCGAACTTGTGTTTCTCAAAGTAAAAAAACGGCAGCGGGGTTTGCCTTACCTTCGCCAATGCTGCTTTGAGAAGGCTCTTGTACTTTGGGTGGTCGTCCAATTGATCCAGCTTGGTAAATGTTGCCACTTCGCCCTCCTCGCAGGATATAACAGGGGACTGAAAAACCGATTCCCAGTGCCTGATATTTTACACCAGCCGGGTCCCGCTCCAACGCGATTCACACCTGCGAATGCCTGCACTCCCGCACCACGGCCTGTGCTCATTCTGTCTTCTGACTCCTGTCCTGAAAATCCCGGCTACCCATCGATTCCCAAACCCGGCTGGAACCCGAAATTTTCATCATTCGTTGTCCGCCGTAGGCGGTTGAGCAACTGTCTTCCAAATCCTGAAAGGATTTCAAGGGCGAAGCCCTTGCCTAACAGAGTCACAAGAAACTTCCGCCTTCATGTGCTTTTATTCCCACTCTCTTCGAAACCTTCGCCTCCTCGATTCACGCGTCCTCCGTGGTAATGCTGAGGCGTGCCGACAGACGGCAGAACAAGCGTTAACGTTTGCTGCGCGGAAACCCGAACAAACCCAAAACGAAGCCAACGCAGCCTCGCAACCGTATGAAACAACACAACCGTACCCTCTCGCACAATGCAAAAAACACATCGTTAACGTTCCCAACTCCCGTGGGCGACCGCCGCGGCCAGGCGCCACTTACTAAGATGGACCCTGAGGTCGTCGACCTGCGCGGCCTCCCCAACCCAGCCTTTTCTACTTCCAGAGTGGAGGGAAATCGCCGCCTGCATGGGTTCATCCCCAATTTGCACGCGGGCGCCACTGGACACGCAAGATCGCGGCGCAGGCATCGTGCTAGCCTGGACTTCTTATGAAGGCCGCTGTTGCACTGCTGCTCGTTCCGCTGGCTCTCGCACTGGCCCAGCCGCCGACTCCCGAATCGGTGCTGGGCCATAAGCCGGGCGACGATTTCTATCTCGCGTCGTATGACGATTCCCTGGGGTATTTCCAGAAGCTGGCCCACGCCACCGACAAGCTGAAGCTGGTCCGCGTGGGCCAGACCACGGAAGGGCGCGACTGGTATATCGCCATCGTCTCCGCAGCGCGCAACCTGGCGGACCTAGATAAGTACAAGGACACGGCCAAGCGCCTGGCGCTGGTGAAAAGCCTCACCGACGAGCAGGCGCACACGCTGGCGCACAATGGCAAAGTGATCGTCCACATCGATGGCGGCCTGCATGCCACCGAAGTGGCGCCGGCGCAGATGACCATCCAGCTCGCTTACAACCTGGTCACCGCCACCGATCCGGACACCGCCGCGATCCTCGACAACATCATCCTGCTGCTGTGGTTCTCCATCAATCCGGATGGCCAGAACATGGTCGCCAAGTGGTATAAATCCAACCTGGGAACGCCCTACGAAGTGAGCGCCATGCCGGGGCTGTTCCAGGAGTACATCGGGCACGATAACAACCGCGACGGCTACATGAACAACATGATCGAGTCGCAGGTAATCACCCGCACGGAGCTCGAATACTACCCCAACGTCAACTACGACCATCACCAGACCGCGCCCTTCCCTGCCCGCATCTGGATTCCCCCGTTCGGCGACCCGGTCTCGCTCAATCCGCACCCGCTGATGTACCGCTGGGTGAACGTTTTCGGCACCGCGATGGCCGCCTGGCTGGACGAACACGACATGCCCGGCGCCATGCACCGCGGCCGTTTCGACGATTGGTACCCTGGCTTCGTCGACCACGTCAACAACTTCCGCAACACCGTTTCCTTCCTCACCGAGACGGCGCTGTACGAATACGCCACGCCGCACTTCTACACCACCAACGACTTTCCCGCGCAGAGCCAGGACCTGCGCAGCCAGGTCTTCTACTCGAGCCCCTGGCGCGGAGGATGGTGGCGTCTGGGCGATGCCGTGCGGTACACGCTGGGGGCATCCATGGCGGTGCTCGATACCGCGTCCAAGAATCGCGAAGAGCTGCTCTTCGACCGCTATCGCGCCGGCCGCGACGTGATCGCGCGCTTCACCAAAGACCCGCCATACGCGTACGTCATCCCGCGCGAGCAGCGCGATACTCCGACCGCGGCCACGCTGGTGGAGAAACTGCTGATCGATGGCATCGAAGTGCACCAGGCCACGCACGAATTCACCGCCAATGGGTCCACTTATAAGGAAGGCGATTGGGTGGTGCTGATGGACCAGCCGTTCGCCGCACTGGTCAAGGAGCTTTTCGACATTCAGAAGTACCCCACGTTGCCGGGCATGCCTTCGCCCACGCCTGCGGGCGGAGGCAGAGGAGCGGCGCCGGTGGCAGCTCCAACGGCTGCTCCAACCCCAGCTCCAGCGGCGGCTCCGGCAGCGGCGGTCGGCGGTCGAGGAGGCGGACGCGGCGCCGCGCCGGGTAACGCACCGCCGGCCACCGGCGCCCCGGCAACCCCCACGCAGACCCCTTACGACGTCACCGGCTGGACGCTGCCCATTCAAATGGGCGTCGAGGTGATCGCGGTGACGCAACCGGTCAGCGATGCCACCCGCGCCACGCTGCACAAGATCGGCCGCGTGGAGCCAATCGCCGGAAAGGTGGAAGGCGCCGGTCCGGTGTTCGCGTTCTCGCACGCGAGTAACGCGGCGCTGCGCGCGGTGAACGACATTCTGGCCGCCGGCGGCACGGTGAGCTTCGCCAAATCCGACGGCGCCGTCTACGCCACCAACGCCGCGGCCATCTTGCAGCACAATGGCGTGGACGCAAAGTCCGTCGCCGAGGCCCCCGAGGCGTGGCCCGTGAATAAGCCGCGCATCGGCATCTACCAGCCGTGGAGCGGCAATATAGACGAGGGATGGACCCGCTGGATCCTGGAACAGTTCCACTTTCCCTTCACCGTGCTGCACAACTCCGACGTGCGCGATGGCCACCTGCGCGGCCGGTACGACGTTATCGTGATCGCCGAGATGACCACGCGCCAGATCATGGACGGCGCGCGGCCCGGCACGGTTCCGGGGCAATACGCCGGCGGCATCGGCGATGAGGGCGCGCAAGCGCTGCGCGATTTCGTCACCGCCGGCGGCACGCTGGTCACGCTGGGCAACGCCGCATCGTTCGCTATCGACCAATTCAGTCTTCCGGTCAGCAACGCCCTCGCCGGCTTGCGGCAGGACCAGTTCTTCTGCTCCGGATCGCTGCTGCGCGTTGAAATCCCCGACCCCAAGCATCCCCTGGTGGCCGGCCTGCCAACCATGCCTGCGGTGATGTTCGAGCGCAATCAGGCCTTCGACACGCGTCCCGCTTTTCGCGGCAAAGTTCTGGCCAGTTACGTGAAGGATCGCAGTCCGCTGGTGAGCGGCTACCTGCTGGGCGCCGAGGCGATCCAGGGCAAGGCCGCGGCGCTCGACGCCACTTACGGCAGCGGCCACATCGTCATCCTCGGCTTCCGCCCGCAGTGGCGCGGGCAGGCGCACGGCACCTACAAGTTCCTCTTTAACGCTCTGTATTACAACCCGTCGATGGCGCCGGAAGGCGATGGCGGAGGGGGTCGCGGCGCGGGACGAATTGGCACCGGGAATCCGCAGCAGTCGGCATGGCGCCGGGAGGCCGAGTCGGTGAAAACCGAGCTCGCGCACCTCGCGGAACTGAATCGCACCTATTTCACGGCGCGCGGACCGGCGGCAGCGGAGCCGGGCAAGCAGCTCGAAGCCGCGCTCGACGCCTTTCAACGCGACCGCATCCCGCTGCTCGACGATTTGCGCGCGCAGGTGGAGGACGCGGCTATCGTGCGCGCGGAAGCCGCGTGGTCGGCGCAACTCAAGCGGCTGGCAGTAGACCTGCGCGCCAAGGATTTCAGCGCTACCAAGCTGGAGGATCTGTTGGACCAATACAAACTGGCGGTGGTGCCATGAAACGCGCGAGCGAACGTGGGGCGGGCTTCAGCCCGCCAAACGGGGTTCAAGTTCTGCGACTCCCTCTTCTAGCCCTGCTCGCCGCAGCGGCCTTCGCGCAGGTGCCAACGCCCGAATCCGTGCTCGGCCACAAGCCCGGCGACGATTTCTATCTCGCCACTTACGAAGACGCCTTGGGATATTTCCGCAAGGTAGCCGCGGCGTCGAACCGCATCAAGCTGGTCGACGTGGGCAAAACCACGCGCGGCCGCGAGTGGTTCATCGCCTTTATCTCCGACCCCGCCAACCTGGCGCAGCTCGATCGTTACAAGGACGTCTCGCGGCGCCTGGCGCTCTCGCGCGGCATCGACGACGACCAGGCGCACGCGCTGGCGCGCGAGACCAAGCCCATCATCCACATCGATGGCGGCCTGCATGCCACCGAAGTGGCCAACCACCAGCACACCATCCAGCTCGGCTACGACTTGGTGACCCTGGAGACCGCCGAGGTCCAAGCCATCCGTCAGAACCTGATTGTGGAACTGTGGTTCTCCATGAACCCGGATGGCCAAACCGCCGTGGCCGAATGGTATCGCCAGAACCTCGGCACGCCGTACGAAGTAAGCGCCATGCCCGACCTGTACCAGGAGTATGTGGGGCACGACAACAATCGCGACGGCTACATGCTGAACATGATCGAGTCGCGCGTCGTGACCAAGGCCACGCTCGATACGCAGCCGCTGGTGTTCTACACGCAGCACCAGTCGGCGCCGTTCCCCGGGCGCATCTACCTGCCCCCGTTTGCCGACCCCATTTCGGGCAATATGCACCCGCTGATGGTGCGTTGGCTCAACCTCATCGGCATGACCATCGCGGAGTATCTCGAAGACCACGGCCTGCCGGGCTCTATGCACCAGGAGAATTTCGACGTCTGGTACCCCGGCTATCTCGATAACGTCGGCAACTTCCGCCATACCATTTCTTTCTTCACCGAGACGGCGCTCTATAACTACGCCACGCCGCACTTTTACACGGTGGACGAGTTCCCCTCTGCGCGCCAGGGGCTGGGCGAGGAAATGCTGTATTCCAGCCCGTGGAAGGGCGGATGGTGGCGCCTGGCCGACGCCTGCCGCTATATGTATGAAGCCGACATGGCGGTACTTACTCTGGCCAGTAAGTATCGCGAGCAGATGACTTACAATAAGTACCGCGCCGCTCGCGATACTATCGAGAGATTCCGGACGGACCCGCCTTTCGCCTATCAGATTCCAAGCGAACAGCACGACGCGCCCACCGCCGCGCTGCTGATGGAGAAGCTGATGCTCCAGGGCATTGAAGTGCATCGATCGAGCAATCCGGACGCCTGGGTGATCCTCATGGATCAGCCGTTCGCCGGGCTCGTGAAGGAACTGTTCGAGCCGCAGGTTTACCCCACGCTCTCCCAGCGCCCCTACGACGTTACCGGATGGACGCTGCCCTACCAGATGGGCGTGGAGGCGCACGCCATCGCCACGCCTCTCACCGCGCAGTTCCGCGACTCGTTGCGCCTCGTCAAGGACGCCGGCGACGTCGCGGCGCCCTTCAATCGCGGCGCCAACGCCAGTTACCGCGCCATCAATCAGATTCTCGCGGCCAAGGGCAAGGTGACGATCGCGGGCGACGACTTCGCCGCTTCCGGCATCGACAAGGGCAAGCTCGACGCCATTTTGAAGGAGAATCGCCTGCGCGCCGGGGTTTCCAAGGAGCCCGCGAAGGAGGACGCGAAGGAGAATGCGAAGGAAGGCGCGAAGGCCGTCAAGCCGCTGCGCATCGGCCTCTACCGTCCCTGGAGCGCGAGCATCGACGAAGGCTGGACGCGCTGGATCCTGGAGCAGTACCAATTCCCCTACACCAACCTCTACAACGGCGACATTCGCGCCGGCCATTTGCGCGAACGGTATGACACCATCGTGATTCCGGACATGAACGAGCGCGCCATCGTGGACGGACGGCGTCCGGGCACCGTGCCCGAGCGCTACGCCGGCGGCATCGGCGAAGAGGGCACCCAGGAGCTGCGCGATTTCGTTAACGATGGCGGCACGCTCGTGACGTTCAACAACGCATCGCTATTCGCCGTCAACCAATTCAAGCTTCCGGTGACCAATGCTCTCGCGGGCGTGCCGCCGGCGCAGTTTTCCTGCTCCGGATGCCTCGTAACGGTGCACATCGAAGACGCCAAGAATCGTCTGACCGCGGGATTGCTGCCGGACACTATCGTGATGTTCGAAGGCGGCCCGGCATTCGATACCAAGACGGATTTCAAAGGCGCGGTGCTGGCGCGCTATCCGCGCGAGCGCTCCCCGCTGGCCAGCGGCTACCTGATCGGGCCGGATCGCATCGAGGGTAAAGCGGCGGCGCTCGACGTCGAAGTGGGCAAGGGCCACGTGATTCTGCTGGGATTCAAGCCGCAGTGGCGCGGCCAATCGCACGCTGCCTATAAGTTCTTCATGAATGCGTTCTATGAGTGAGGGGGCCGCACCAACTCCCGCTGTGATACGATACTCGGCACTATGAAGCATCGCGCTGTTGTTCTGACCTTATTTATCTGGGCCGGCTTTTTGGCCGCGCTCTCGCAGGCGGATGGGCCGCGGGCGCTGCAACTGGCCGATATCCTGGCGTGGAAACGAATCCAGGCTCCGGCGGTTTCGAACGACGGCCAGTGGCTGGCATATCGCATCGTTCCCGCGGAAGGCGACGCTGAAGTCGTGGTCCGCAATCTGAAAGACGGCAAGGAACAGCGTTTCCCTGCAGGCGATTCCGTGGCGGCATCGGGCCAGACGGGCCTGGTCATTTCCGAAGACTCCCGCTGGGTGGCGTTCAACACCTCGCCCACTACCAAAGAAGCGAAAGCGCTTAAGAAATCCAAGAAGCCGATCCCGGTGAAGGTGACCCTGGTGGAAATGGCCACCGGAAAAAAAGTGGAATTCGAAAAAATTCGCCGTTTCGCCTTTTCGGGCGAAGCTTCCACCGTGCTGGCGCTGCATCGCAGCCCCGCCGAGCCGGCCCCGGGGGCGCCTCCCGCCGCTCCGGCGGCGCCCGCGGGCGGAAGCGCTCCTGCGAAGGACGCCGACAAACCCACCGGTACCGACCTGCTGCTCTACGACCTGGCAACCGGCCGCGAGATGAGCGTCGGCAACGTCTCCGAATTTGCCTTCGATAAGAAGGGCGATCGTTTAGCGTGGCTTGTAGATGCCGCCGACAAAGAGGGCAACGGCATCGAGCTGCGCGAGATGTCGACCGGAGTCACGCAGGTGCTCAATAGCGCCAAGGCGCAATACAAGGGCCTCACCTGGACCGAGAAGGGCGACGGACTGGCGGCCCTGCGGGGCGTCGAAGACAAAGCCTTCGAGGAGAAGCTGTACAGCCTGGTGGCATTCCGCGATTTCGGAGCGGCCGGTCCGAAGAAGATCGAATACGATCCCAAGACCGACACGAGCTTCCCCGCGGGTATGTCGATCAGCCCGAATCGGACGCCTATGTGGCGCGACGACCTTTCGGCCGTGCTCTTCGGAATCCAGGAGGTGAAACCCAAGAAGAACGCAGGTAAGGACAACGAAGATAAGGAAAAGGCAGGTAAGGAGAAGGAGTCCGACGCCGAAAAGAAAGACGCCGAGCCCGCTGTGGCGGACGAGGACAAGCCCGACCTGGTGCTGTGGCATTGGAAAGATCCCCGGCTGCAATCCATGCAGCAGGTGCAGGAGAACACCGACAAGAATTACAGCTATCTCTGCGAGTACCGGCCAGGCGACGCTAAGTTCGTCAGGCTGGCCGACGATGCCCTGCGCCAGGTTACCCTGTCGTTCGATATGAAAGATGCCATAGGCGTCGACGTACGCGATTACGAGCTGGAATCGAACCTCGACGGCAAACGGTTTCAGGATGTCTACGTGGTCGACCTGGCGTCCGGCGAACGAAAACTGGCGCTCAAAAAAGCGGAGCACTATATGGGCGCGTCGCCCGATGGGACCAAGCTGCTGCACTACGATGACGGCGTTTTCTATGTGTACGACGTAGCCACCGCTAAATCCACTGCTTTGACCGCCAAGATTCCCACGACATTTTGGAACACGGAGAACGATGAGAATCAGGTGAAGCCGCCTACGCCGACGCTCGGTTGGGCCAAAGACGGGAGCGCGGTGCTCATCAGCGACATGTGGGACATCTGGAAGGTGCCGGTCGCGGGCGGCGCGGCTGTGAACCTGACGGGCAACGGCAAGAAGGACAAAATCCGCTATCGGACCCGGTTCCGGCTGGACCCGGACGAGCGGGGCGGAATCGACCTCTCCGCGCCGATGTACGTCACGGCCTACGGGGAGCTTACCAAGAAGAACGGCATCGCGCTCATCGAACCGGGCAAGGCGGGCGTCCGCATGCTGCAGTGGGGCGATGCCAGTTACCCGCAGCTCATCAAATCGAAACACTCCGGCACTTACCTGTATACCCGCGGCACCGTGCGGGAGTATCCGGATTACTACGCCGCAAACAGCCAGTTGGAAAATGGGCAGAAAGTGACCGATGCCAATCCCCAGCAGAAGGACATCTTGTGGACTTCGGGCGTGAAGATTGTGGATTACACCTCTACTCGTGGAGAGAAGTTACAGGCGGCGCTCTATCTGCCGGCTAATTATGAAGCCGGAAAGCGCTATCCCACCATGGTGGAAATTTACGAGAAGGAATCGCAAGGAGCTAATAGTTATCCGCAACCGGGTTACAACGGTTTCAACATCGCTTACTACACCAGCAACGGCTATGCGGTATTGGAGCCCGATATCGTTTATAAGGTGAACGATCCGGGCGTGTCGGCGGTGGCGTGCGTGGTGCCGGCGGTTCAGGCGGCGGTGGCCACCGGAATTGTGGACGAGAAGCGCGTGGGATTGCACGGCCATTCATGGGGAGGGTACCAGACGGCCTTCCTGGTGACCCAGACCGACATTTTCCACGCGGCTGTAGCCGGCGCGCCTTTGACCGACATGATCAGCATGTACAGCTTGATCTATAAGAATAGCGGCGCCACCAACCAGGCGATTTTCGAAAGCAGCCAGGGCCGCTTCTTCGGCGGCTATTGGGACAACCTGGAGGCCTACCAGCGCAATTCCCCGGTGTTTTTCGCGAAGAACGTGCACACCCCGCTGATGATTCTGCACAACGACAAAGATGGCGCTGTGGATCAGACTCAGGGAATCGAGTATTTCAATACCCTCAGGCGTTTGGGCAAGCCGGTGATCTTGCTGGAGTACAAAGGCGAGAATCATGGGCTCGCCAAGCCGAAAAACATGAAAGACTACACCGTCCGGATGAAAGAGTGGTTCGACCATTATCTGATGGATAAACCGGCGCCTAAGTGGATGGAAGACGGTATACCGCTGTTGAAGATGAACGACCACTTGGAACAGCGAGTGACGGAAATGAACAAGCCGGCGCCAGCGGCAGAGCCAGCGAAGACAGCGGGCACAGGAGCTCAGCAGAAATAGCGCATGAAGAAGCGGAAAGCTCCGGCTGCCGGCGCTCCCAGCCGGCCGAAGCCAGCGCCCGCCGCGGCCGAACCAACCGTATCGAGAAAGCTCTCGATCGTGATTTGCCTGTTGCTGGCGCTGGCCACCGTGGCCATCTACGCGCAAACCGCCACCCATGGCTACGTGGCCTATGACGACGATCAGTACGTCTACGAGAACCACTGGGTGAAAGCCGGCCTCACCGCCTCCAACGTTGCCTGGGCCTTCACCACCTTCTTCTATGCCAACTGGCACCCGCTCACCTGGATCTCCTACATGCTGGATTTCAGTTTGTGGGGCTCCAATCCCGGCGCCCAGCACCTCGTGAACGTAGCCTTCCACCTGGCCTCCACGCTGCTGCTGTTTTTCGTCCTCGCACGCATGACGCGGCAGCCGTGGCGCGCCGCCCTGGTGGCCGCCCTCTTCACCGTCCATCCTCTGCGGGTCGAATCCGTGGCCTGGATTTCCGAACGTAAGGACGTCCTATCCACATTCTTCGACATGCTCACGCTCCTGCTGTACGTTCGCTACGCCGCCAAGCCCGAGATGCGGCGTTACCTTGCGGTGGCGTTGGCGTTCGCGCTGAGCCTGCTCTCGAAGCCCATGGCGGTAACTTTTCCGTTGGTGCTTTTGCTGCTGGATTACTGGCCGCTCCGCCGCATCGAGTGGCCTCCGGCGCCCGCCGCGGCGCGCCGCCTCGTGCTCGAAAAGGCGCCGCTACTGGCGCTGTCGGCCGCGGCCTCGGTGCTCACCTTCCTGGCGCAGCGCAGTTTCGGCGCGGTGGTATCGCTCACCCATCTCCCACTGGCCGAGCGCGCCGCCAACGCCGCCGTCGCCTATCTCGCGTATATCGGAAAAGCCTTTTGGCCCTCCGATCTGGCCGTGCTTTATCCTCCTCGCAGTTTCGAATCCGGCTCCGTGGCCCTGGCCGCCGCCGTCCTGGTGGCCGTCACCGCGGTGGCGTGGCTATGGGTCAAAAAGCGCCCATACTTCGCGGTCGGCTGGCTCTGGTATTTGGGCATGCTGGTGCCCGTGATCGGCCTGGTGCAGGTGGGCATTCAAGCCATGGCCGACCGCTACACCTATATGCCCTTGGTGGGCCTTTCCATTGCGCTGGTCTGGACGGCGGCAGACCTGGTGGAGAACCGCCGCGCACTGCGCCTCGCCGCGTCAGCCGCGGCCATCGCGGCGCTCGCCATACTCGGCGTCGCGGCGTTCCGGCAGGCGGCCTATTGGAAGACCAGCCGCACGCTCTTCGAGCATACCCTCGCCATTACGCGGAACAACCACATCATCCAAAATAACCTGGGCGTGATTTTAGGGCGCGAAGGCAACTCCCGGGAGGCCGTCGCTCTGTACCGCGCGGCTCTCTCCACTGCGCCCGATTATGCCGAGGCCCACGCCAATCTGGCGCATGAACTGATGAAATCGGGGCAGTTTGCCGAGGCCGAGCAGCACCTCACGCAGGCCCTGGCCCTCAGCCCCAATCTGGCCAGCGCTCACGGAGACTGGGGCGTCCTGCTGGCGGCCCGCGGCCAATTCGAAGAAGCGCGCCAACAATTGGAACGCGCCTTGGCGATCGCTCCCGGCGACGCCGATAACCAAAGCAATCTCTGCTTCGCGCTCGTACACCTCGGCCGCCCGGAGGAAGCCATCCTCCACTGCAACGAGGCCCTGCGCATCGATCCGAATAATGCCAACGCGAAATTCAACTTAGACAACGCGAAGGCCGCGCAGCCCGGAATTAAGTGATCCCATACTGAGCCGCGACCCTCAGGGAGCGGTTACTCTTCGCTCGCGCTGAGCTTCGAAATTACCGGGAGATCTTCCAAAGTAGTGGTGTGGCCTCTTAGTTCGCCGCCGGCGGCGATTTCCTTAAGCTTAAGCAGCCGCCGCATGATCTTTTCCGCTACGAGTCTTGGGCAAGGCCTCGGTAAAACGCACATCGTCGGGCTTGGCCAACGACCCGATCTCTTTGGCCACCCACGCGCACAACTCCTCTTTCAGCTCCGGAGCGGGAGCGTGACCCAACTTCAACGTAACGAACGCGGCGATCGCCTGGCCTCTCAGATCGTCCAACCGCGCGGCCACGGCAGCTTCGGCCACTTTGTGGTGTGCCACCAGCGCGGACTCCACCTCCATGGTGCTGAGGCGGTGGCCGGAAACGTCGATCGCATCGTCGATTTGGCCGGGGCTTACGAGGGGCCCGCTACCGAAACCGAGAAGCGCCTGGCGCCGCTGTGGCAAAGGGGTGCTGAAGTGCCCGGCACCGAACGGGTCGGGCAGAAACTTACCGGCGTTGAGGCCATCTTCCTTCACATGTGGCCGCACATATACGCGCAGCGCCAAAACGCCGCCGGTCTTCAAGCCAGCGCGGATGGCACTGGCCAGCGCCCGATAGCCATCCGGATAACGAAGAGCGATCAGGGAGCCGTCGCCTACCACCATGCCAAGGGACCGTTCCCGCACCGGTAGCCCCAGCCAATCGGCCTGAATAGCGCCTCGGACGGAGGCGATGTTGCCGGTCCGGACGGACCCGATCATCGCGGGGGCGCGGTCCAGCGCGGTGAGAACCCGGCGGCCAAGCCCTCCGCGCCAGCCCGGGTGTGACTCCCAGGAGCAGCGCCATGAGCCGTCCGCCCGGATGGCAGGCGGCCCAATCGCGCGCTGCCTGCTCCACGAACCGGCAATCTTCGGCGGAGGGAATCAGCGGCGGGCCGTCCGGTGTGCGCACTCGACAAGTTATTGACTTGGTTGGCCATGGAAGATCGCGATGCATGGAATTACGTTCTATGACAAGCCGGCGAGCGGGTGCCATAGCCTTAAATAGGGTATGCGCGCGAACCTCCCGCAAAATTTTAGTTGCATTAGTATTTAAATTCATATAAATTCTTTTATGATGGATAAGAAAGTAGTTTGTATTAACAGTAAAAGGAAGTTCGGTGTGCTTCACCAGCTTCCCAAACCGGCGCCTCCGCCGCCGACCAAGCCGGCGGCCTAACCAAGACCGCAGGGGGAAGGCAATGCCACGACTCTACCGTAGCTCCCGCGATCTCCAATACTGGTTTGTGTTCGATGATTCCATGGGGTGGGTGAGGTTCCCTGCGCGAATCGATGGTTGGGCGGACCGCCGGCCCGTTCCCACGGTGTATGGGCTGGACTTGCGCGAGGTACCGCTGTGGCTTTCCTTTAATACCGGTTTGCCGGTCGACAGGCTCGCCCGAAGGCTGCATCTGGCGGCCTGAATCACATCGGCAAGGCCAATGGTGACAGCTCTTTAGGCAGGTAGCCCTGGGCCAACATGAGCCAATCTCCGGTGGCGAGGCAGGCTTGTAACGCCAGGACTTCGACCCTGCCCCGCCGGCCAATTCGGCCAGACCTGCATGGGTCCGTAAGTGAACTTGGCCAGCCCCAGATTCAGCGAGGCTCCGGCGCCCTCCCCTTTCAACCGCCGCAATCCGTTTCGCGCGGCACGCACCATGCACATCGCCGATATGACAGCCGTGCCCTACCGGCCGCAAAACAACAGACCGATTTCCTTCCGCCAGATTTTCCCCTCATCGAGCACCCGCCAGGCGTCTTCGGGAGCTTAACCGTTCAGGAGGAATGGGCGTCCACGGACCGCTCCCTTACGGTCGCGGCTCTGTAAGTAGCTGCAAACACGAGGCAACCGAAACAGAGCCGCAACCGTTAGGGAGCGGTTGCTGAAACTGAACAGTCGGAACCCCCAAAACGGTTAAGCACCCGCCAGGCGTTTTCGGGAGATATGGGCGTTCCCACTATTTCTTTCTATTCACTCTGGATCACGGTCCAGGATTCTAGCAAGGGGCCGACAGACGCACGGCTTGTGTGGAAAAATTCCACAAGCCAGGCCTTTCCTGGGCACGCCAAACTGCAACTAAATTAGATAAAAGGACAACAAACTCCTATAAGTCCGTTTTGCCCCATCCGATATGAATACTGAGGAGTCTCTCGCCCCGCTGTCGGGCCGCGATCGCCGAAAAACGAAAATGAAGTCCACACCAGTCCGCTTCCTGTTGGTAGCGCTAAGCGCCGCCTCCGCGCTCCGCTTTGCCGCCGCTTCCGATATAGCGCCTGCCGGCCTCCCGGCTCCTCAGGTCCTCTCTTTGGAGGACTGCCTGCGCATCGCGATGGAGAAGAATCATCAGCGCCCCGCATCGCGATTTGCGGTAGCCATGGCCGAAGCCCAACACCGCCAGGCTCTGGCGGGCTACTGGCCGCAGATCAGCGCAAAAGGTGGGTGGACCCAGCTCGACCAAGCCCCCAACTTCATCTTCCCTGCCTCGACGATGTACATTCCGCCGCAAACCGTGAACGTCCCCGGTGGCACAGCATCCGTCACCATCCCGGCCAACGCCTTCGGTCCGGGATTCCCTCCTGCCGCAGTCCAAATGCCGGTCAGTTTCCCGGGGCAAAGCGTCACGATGACACCGCAGGTGTTCCCCATCCCCGAACAGAACCTCAAGCTCGCCAATCCGACGAGCTTGGATGCCACGGGAAGCGTGACGTGGCTGCTCCTGGACGGCGGTATGCGCAAAGGCTTCCGCGAGCAGGCGCAAGGCGCCGTCGAAGCTGCACAGGCCGAATCGCGGCGGACCGATCTCGAAATCACCGACAGCGTGGTGCGGCTCTACTGGGGAGCCTTGCTGGCTCGGCAATTGCGGCAAGTGGGCGATGACACCCTGGCGCGCATGGAGGTGACTCTCGAACTGACGGAATCCATGTACCAGAACGGGGCCGGCAAGGTGAACAAGACAGACTATCTCGAGAACCTGGAGATGGTGGAGACTATCCGCTCGATGGTAGCGGAGCTGGCCAAGAATGAAGCTGCGGCCGAAGCCGCACTGGCCTATACCATGGGTCTGCCCTGGAATGCCACCGTGCGGTCTTCCGCGGAAGAACTGCCTAACCGGTCATATGCAGGCAATTTGGATGAACTGGTCAGTACCGCTTATGAATTCAATCCCGATTGGGCGCAGCTCGAGGCGGGCCTGAAAGCCATGCAAGGCGCGGTGACCGCCGCACGAAGCGACTACTTTCCCAAGCTCGCGTTTACCGGCGAGCTGCACCGCTGGTGGAACAGCTACACCGCGGGGATGGCTAGCTCGGACAACAAAGCGGGCTGGTCAGTCGGGGTGGGCGTGGAGATACCGATCTTCAATGGCTTCCTGACTAAGAACAAAGTGGCTGAAGCGCTGGCCCAGGTGGGCAAGCTCAAAGAGGAGAAGTTGCTGCTGCGCGAGGGCATCGGCCTGCAGTTGCGCGAATTGTTTCTGGGGCTCGATGCCGCATCGAAGACCTATCGGGCTGCCGACAAGGCGATGGCGGCCGCGCGCGAAAACCGCGACCTGACCACACGGGCTTACCAGAGCGAGATGGTCGAAACCGAGAAAGTGATCCGGGCGCAACTATTCGAGGCCCTGCTGACTGCGCAATATTACAAGGCCCGCTACGACCTCGTGGCCATCGAGTCGCAGGTCTCGTTGCTGGTTGGAAAAGAGATCGCGGGGAGGTTGAATCCCAAACCGTAACGCGGAAGGGAAACTGGCCATGGAGAACGGCAAACCGGTGTCGGCCAGCAATGACTGCGGCTCCACTGGCAGTTCGCGACGCCGCGCCCTCGCCCTGATGCTTGGCGGCTGGCGCCTGTTGCCCCGGGCGATGGCCGCGGATGGCGCGCCAGTTCGTCTGGCCATCTCGGAAAGCCTGGTTTCAGACGTAAACATCAACGACGCGCGAGCGGCTATGGTCACCTGGCTCAAACGAATGGAGATCGACCTAAATCTCGTCATCGAATTCAGCCCGAAGGTATTCGACACCACCGAGGAGATCCTCCACCGCGCCCGCACCGGCCAGTTCGATGCGGTTGCGCTGAATGTCGTCGAATACCGCCAGATCGCCGATATGTTGGACGCCAGCCAGATCATTGCCGAGACCGCCGGAGCGGAACAATACATCCTGTTGGTGAAGAAGAGCAGCGGGGTCCGGAGCCTGAGCGATCTGCGGGGACGCCGGCTGACCATGCTGCAGGCCCCCAAGATGTGCGTCGCTACGCCATGGCTCTCGACCCTCCTGGAACAAGAGAATTTGGGCCAGAGCGATCGGTTCTTCGGTTCCGTGGCGACGGACATCAAGCCTGCGCGGGTGGTGTTGCCGGTGTTCTTCGGCCAGGCCGATGCTTGCCTCACTTCGAAGCGAGGCTTCGAGGTGATGGGCGAGTTGAACCCGCAGGTCGCCAAAGACCTGGCTGTCATCGCCAGTTCTCCGGCCTTGATCGCGACGTTCTACACATTTCATAAGAACTACCGCGGTGCGAGCCGGGAGAGACTCGCCAAGGTTTACTCCGATATGCCGGCCAGTGCGGCTGGGCGGCAACTCGCCACACTCTTCCAGTTCCAGGGGCTGGCGGTCTGGAATGCCAGTTGTCTGGCGCCTGCGTTAGCCATCCTCGATGCCGCGGATCGCGCCCGCAGGGAGCCGGGTGCGGGAGGGCGAAAGTGAGGGCCGCCAACCGTTCGCGGCGCCACGCTCCGGCCATGATGCTGGGGGCTTGGCTGTGCTTGCGCGGGGCGATGGCGGACGTGAACCTGAGCGGCGCCTGCGCGGCCATGCAGACGTGGATCAAGCGCCAGCAGCTCCCGAGAGGCGCGGCTCTGCGCCTGATGCTGCTGGGATGGCTGGTCACGCTGGCCACGCCGGCGCAGCCAACCGCTTTGGGGGACATAAGCGCAGACGGACTCCGGCATGGACGCCTCCGCAGCGTTGCGAGCGGCCGGGTGTTCGCCGATGTCAATCGCAACGATGCCCGCGCCGCGCTCAAGGTCTGGTTCGACATGGTGGCGCGCGAGAGGGGCTATGGCCTGGACTCGACAGTCGATATCCTCGACAGCGTGGCGGAGATCCGGGAGCGCCTCCGGAACCATACCGTGGAACTGCTGACGCTGGGTGCCCGCGATTACCTGGAACTAGAATCCAGCAACCTGATCGTGCCGGTTCTGACCGATGCCCGAACCATCGGCGGAGCGCTTTACTCTTACGTGCTGCTGGTGAACCCTTCCTCGGGTGCTACATCGGTCGCCAGCCTGCGGGGTAAGAATGTCCTGGTTTCCGCGCGGGGTTCGGGGGAAACCGGGAAGGCATGGCTGGAAGTTCTCCTCGGCAGGGAGAAACTGGGGCGCGCCGCTCCCTTCCTCGGCTCGGTCAGGGCGGCGGCCAAACCCCAGGCATGCATTCTGCCTGTATTCTTCGGCAGTGTGGATGCTTGCGTGGTGGACGAGGTCAATCTGCATCTGGCGGAGGAGATGAATCCTCAGTTGGGACAGCTCCGGGTTCTGGCCCGATCCCGCCCCATGATCGAAAGTGTAATTACCGTGCCCGCGGACCCGCGTCCATACCAGAAGGAGTTGATCGACAGTATGCTGTCGCTCCACGAGAACCCGCGGGGCCGGCAACTGCTCATGGTCTTCAAAACCGATCGCCTGGTGCGCATCCAGCCGGGCGACCTCGATGCGGCGCGCGAACTGTGGAAAGACTACAGCCGGCTCGCCGGTTCGCCGCCGGCGGAGAGCGATCTGGCGGTCCGCGGCAAGGGAGGGCACTGAGCCTATGCATCTCCCGAAGGGCATCACGCTGCGCATCACGCTGCTGGGATGGATGGTCACGCTGGTCACCCTGGCGGTCTTCGTGATGGTGATCGTTCCGGAACAGAAGCGCGAGTTCGAATTGAGTCTCGAATCGAAGGCGCGGGGGGTGGCCGTTTCGATTCGAGGCGTCGCGGCGGGGGCGGCCGTCTCGGAAGATTACTCCGCCGTGGTGGACCAGGCGATGCAGGTTCTTTCCGGCGACAACGCGATTGACTACGTGGTGATCACCAAGAATGACGGCTTCTCATTGGTAATCGACCGCTCCGCCTGGAGAACCGAGAAACTCGGCGACGCGTGGCGGCCGCTGGCCCGAACCGCCGTCGGTTCTATCGGCTTCTCGCCGCTGTTCGGACGCCGCGTCTTCCAGTACGCCTTTCCGTTCGACTACAGCGGCATCCAGTGGGGTTGGATTCATGTCGGTCTGTCGCTCGATGCCTACAACCAGAGCGTGCGGCGGACGTATCAAGGCACCGGAGCGCTGGCGCTTCTCTGCGGCGCTCTGAGTCTGGGGATTTCGCTGCTCTATGCGGCCCGTCTGGTTCGGCCCATTCAGGTTCTGCATGCCGCCGTGGAGAAGGTGGCTCACGGGGATCTTCACGCCCGCGCGGAAGTCGGCAGCCGTGATGAGATTGAACGCCTGGCGGTGGCGTTCAACGACATGGCGCGAACCATCCTCGGAAGGAATCAGATTCTGGAAAGCGTGAGCTTCGCGGCGAAACAGTTTCTCAGCGATGGGGACCGGGACACCATTTTCGGCAAAGTGCTGGAGAGGGTCGGCCAGGCGGCCGGAGCCAGCCGCGCCTCGGTGGTAAGGGAGTGCGAAGAAGACGGTGAGCCGCGGACGACGCTGGAGCAGGAATGGCTGGCGCCCGGCGCTCCGTCCGGCGGGGCCAACTGGGCGGATTTTCCATGGCACGCGGAGGCGGAACAAAGGTGGGTCGGAATGCTGCGGGAAGGCCGGATCGTTACCGTAACACCTGCGCTGGACGGGCAGTCCCCGCGCGACTTGATCGACCACCGGATCCGCTCCACGATCCTCGTTCCGGTCGTGGTCGCCGGGGATTGGTGGGGCATAGTCGCTTTCGACGATTTCGCGCACGATCGCGAGTGGGGCGAAGCCGAACGCGACAGCCTGCGAGCGGTGGCCGATATGATGGGCGCCTACATCGCGCGGCACAGGGTGCGAACCGCGCTGGAAGAAGCCAAAGAAACCCTGGAGCAGCGCGTAATCGAACGGACCCGCGAACTGCGGGAACAGATCGCGGCCAAGGACCGGGCCCACGCGGACCTGGCCGACGCGCAGCAGCGGTTGATCGAACTCTCGCGCGAGGCGGGCAGGGCCGAAATTGCCACCGGGGTCCTGCACAATGTCGGCAACGTATTGAACAGCGTGAATGTATCCACCTCGCTGGTGGCCGGCAAGATTCGCGAGTCCAGGGTGGAAAACCTGGTCGCGGCGGTCCGGATGCTGGAGCAGCATGCGGGCGATCTCCCGGCTTTCCTGGAGCAGGACCCGAAGGGGCAGCGTGTGCTCCCCTATCTGGCGAAACTGGGAGGCCACTTCTGTTCGGAGCGCGACAGTCTTCTGACGGAGTTGGAATCGCTGTCCTCTCACGTCGGCCACATCAAGCAGATCGTGGCCACCCAGCAGAGCTATGCCAAGGTGTCCGGCCTGGTCGAGAATATCCACCTATCGGACCTGGTGGATGACGCCCTCCGAATCGAGGGTCCGGGATTGGCTCGATATGGCATTCAGATCGAGCGGGAGTTCGAGCGCCTGCCGGCAATCGCGGCCGAAAAACACAACATACTCCAGATTCTGCTGAATCTCCTGAGAAATGCAAAACAGGCCCTGAGCAAGGCCAATGGCACGCACCCCCGCATAGTTCGCATCCGCATCCGCCGGTTGGAGGAAAGCCGCGTCAGCCTGGCGGTGGAGGACAACGGAGTAGGTCTGCCCCCCGAAAACCTGACCCGGATTTTCAGGCACGGATTTACCACTAAGGCGGATGGCCACGGCTTCGGGTTGCATTCGTGCGCGCTCGCCGCCGGCCAGATGGGCGGTTCCTTGCGAGCCGAAAGCGGCGGGCCGGGATGCGGCGCTACGTTCACTCTGGAACTGCCGCTCAAAAGCGCTGAAGAAGTGAGAAAGAGAGTCTGAGATGAGATCGCCAGGCTTGCTGGAACCCAATCATAGAATCCTCGTGATCGACGACAACACGGCGATTCACGACGACCTGCGGAAGATCCTGCTCGGCGAGGTCAAGGCGCAGGACAATCTGCGGGACGATGAACAGTTGCTGTTCGGCGCGGAGCCGGTATCGATCACCAGGTTCGAGATCGACTCGGCCTACCAAGGCCAGGAGGGGCTGGCGAAACTCGAAGAGTCGCTGGCTCAGGGACGTCCCTACGCGATGGCCTTTGTGGATGTGCGGATGCCGCCCGGGTGGGATGGCGTGGAAACCATCACGCACCTGTGGAAGGCGTATCCCGCCCTGCAGGTAGTGGTATGCACGGCTTACTCGGATTACTCCTGGAACGACATCCAGCGCCGGCTGGGGTTGTCCGAGAACTTGCTGATTCTCAAGAAGCCGTTTGACAACATTGAGGTCGTCCAGTTAGCCCATGCGCTCACCCGTAAATGGCTGGTCAGCAGCCAGGCGGCGGCGCGGTTGGAAGACCTGGACCTGATGGTGACGCAACGCACCGCGGAGTTGCAGGCGGCCAACCAGCGGATCCAGAAGCAATTCGAAGAAAAGGCCGCCGCGGAAGTTGCCTTCCGCACGGTCTTCGAGTCGAGCCCCATCGGCATCACGCTGCAGGACGTGGCCGGCAGTTACGTGGATGTGAATCGCGCCATGGAGAACCTGTTGGGACTTCCCAGGGCCAGTATGATCGGCCGCAATCCGGTCGAACGGGGATGGATCGGCAGCCCGGAAGACCAGGCCATCGTCCAGCAAGCGCTCCGGGAGGGCATCGACATCGACTCGCGCGAGCTGACCTACTGGAACCCGAACCTGGGCAAACAAACCGGGCTATTGTGGGCGCGCAGGGTGGCGATCGGCGGGACCGGGTACTCGCTGTGCTTCGTTCTGGACATCAGCGAGCGGAAAAAGATGGAGGACCAACTGGTGGTGGCCAGGCTGGGCGCGGATGCCGCGGCACAAGCCAAGAGCCAGTTCCTGGCCAACATGAGTCATGAGATCCGCACCCCGCTGAACGGCATTTTGGGACTCAGTTGCCTGATAGAAGAGGAATCCATTCCGGACGATCTACGGCCCATGATGAGCCTGATCCGCACGTCCGGTGAAGTGCTGCGCAGGGTGTTGGACGATGTTCTCGATTTCAGCAAAATCGATTCGGGCAAACTCGAACTGGTGGAGGAACCCTTCGACTTGGCCGCTTGCCTGCGTTGGAGTTTCCAACTGTTCCGCGACGCCGCGATGGAAAAGGAGCTGGACTGCCGGCTGCACATGGACTGCCGGCTGCCCGCCCACGTGTCCGGCGACGCCGTCCGGCTGCGCCAGGTAACCGGCAACCTGATGAGCAACGCCGTGAAGTTCACGCGCCGTGGCTCCATCGATATGGAGGCGCACCTGGTTGCACCGGCGTCTCCAAATGGCCGGCATGTGATCCGTGTGCTGGTTCGCGATACCGGGATTGGAATTCCCGAAGACCGGATCGGACGGCTGTTCCAATCGTTCAGCCAGGTGGATTCCGCGACCAACCGAAGCTACGGAGGAACGGGGCTCGGGCTGGCCATTTCCCGGCGCCTGGTGGAGATGATGGGGGGAGCAATTCGAGTGGAAAGCCAAGTCGGCGTAGGATCCACCTTCGAATTCACTTTCACCGCCGGCGCTGCCGACGCTCCTAAGCCTGTGACGGAACAGATCCTCAACACGGATTTCACCGGGGTGAGGGTTCTGGTGGCCGAGGACAATCGGATCAACCAAATGGTCACCACGCGGATGCTGCAGAAAATGGGATGCCAGGTGGACGTGGCGGCGGATGGCGCGGCGGCGGTCCGCAGCGTGGAGAACAAGCGTTACGATATCGTGCTCATGGATCTGCTCATGCCCGAGGTCGACGGAACGGAAGCCGCCAAGCGGATCAGGCGTATGGCCGGAGCACGGTCCGCGATACCCATTGTGGCGCTCACGGCCTCGGCGTCTCCCGAGATGAGATTGCAGTGCCTGGAGGCCGGGATGAACGATTTCCTCGCCAAGCCGATGGAGCTGCAAGCGCTATGCCGCGTCTTGGATCGATGGTGCCGGCGCCCCTCCGCCACCAGCGCGTTGGCCCCCGAGGCTTCCGAGCCCGCGTAAGCAGCCGAATTTCCGGCTAGACTGTAGGTTCAGCCATGGACCTACAAAAAATTCAAACCGAACTCCGCGCCCAGTCGCTCGACGGCTGGCTCTTCTTCGACCACCACTGCCGCGACCCCCTGGCCTACCGCGTCCTGGGCCTTCCCACCGCGTCGCCCACCCGCCGCTGGTATTACATGATCCCCGCCTCGGGCGAACCCCGCGGCATGGAGCACCGCATCGAGCGCAATTCCCTCGGCCAGCTCCCCGGCGGCCGCATCGCCTACTCCAGTTGGACCGAACAGGTCGACGCCCTTAAGAAACTCACCGCCGGCATGAAAAAGGTCGCCATGCAGTATTCCCCCATGTGCGCCATTCCCTACGTCTCCATGGTCGACGGCGGCACCATCGACCTCGTTCGCAGCCTCGGCGTCGAAGTCGTCAGCTCCGCCGAGCTCATCCAGACCTTCGAAGCCCGCTGGCCCCCCGAAGCCCGCGAAATGCACTTCGAAGCCGGCCGCCGCGTCGACCGCGTCCGCAATGAGGCCTTCGCCCTCATCCGCGAGCGCCTCTCGAACGGCCAGCTCCTCACCGAATTCGAAGTGAAAACCTTCTTCCGCGACCGCTTCGCCGCCGAAGGCCTGGTCACCGACCACGGTCCTATAGTCGGCGTCAACGCCAACGCTTCCAACCCCCACTACGAGCCCATGGAAGACACCAGCGCCACCATCCAGCGCGGCGACTGGCTGCTCATCGATCACTGGGCCAAGCTCGACCAGCCCGGCGCAGTCTATTACGACGTCACCTGGACCGCGTTCTGCGGCGACCATCCCTCCGACCGCCATCGCCAGGTATTCGAAACCGTCCGCGACGCCCGCGACGCCGGTATCGACCGCGTCCAAAAAGCCATCGCCGCCGGCCAACCGCTCTGCGGCTACGAAGTGGACGACGCCACCCGCGGGGTCATCCAAAAGGCTGGCTTCGGCGAGTATTTCACCCATCGCACCGGCCACTCCATCGGCATCGAGGTGCACGGCAACGGCGCCAACATGGACAACTTCGAGAACCACGATGTGCGCCGCGTCAGTCCCTTCACCTGCTTCTCCATCGAACCCGGCATCTACCTCCCGGATTTCGGCGTACGCAGCGAAATCAACATGTACGTCGATGAGGATGAGGCCGTGGTCACGGGCGAGGTACAGCGCGAGATGGTCCTGCTCTGATGCCCGCGCAGGCGCTGGCCGCTTTCGCGACGCTCGTCTCGTTCGCCGGGCACGGTAATCGTGTCGAGCTACAGCTCGACCGCGGCAGCGCCGAATTCGTCTGGATCAGCCCCGGCGCCTTTCATTTCCGGCGCACGCTCAAGGGCCCGCTCGCCCCGGCGAAGCCAGAACGTTCTACTGATGCCGTCGCCTTCAAACTGGACGACACTCCCGCGGCCTTGCATCTCCGCTCCAAGTCGCTCGATGTCGCCATTCAAAAGGCCGGCGTGCTCGTAAGCGTGCACCGCGCCGGCCTCGGCGCTGTGATGGCCGACCTTACAGAACCGAAGCCCCAGCCGACCGGAGTCGCCTGGGAACGCGAGGCACAGCCGGGCGTGCGATTGTTCGGGCTGGGCCCCGACCCTGCCGGCCTCGAGCTGGACTGGCGCGGCAGAACAGTTGACACGTTCTATCCGTTTTTGATTTCCAGCGCCGGCTACGGCGAGTACCACCTCAAAGAGGCGCTCTACGGCTTCGACTTCACGGCGCCCGATCGCTACCGCATCGCAGCGCCCACCGTGGACTATTACTTCTACTTCGGCCCCACGCCCAAGGAGATCTTCCAAGCACACAACGGCAACTCGGACCTCATCCCACCCGCGCGCGGGACGCCGGATTCATGGGCTGGACTGCATGACGGCCTGCTGAGAGCCATCCACCAAGCGATGTCCGGCATGAAACTGGACCCGTTCAGTCTTGCCGGATATGCACAGGCGCCCGACGAACTGAAGCGGCGGGTCAGCCAGTTCGGTTCCCTCGCGCCCTCGGTAATCTCCGGCAACAATGTACGAATCTCGCCTTTCCGCCAGCAGCTCACCAGCTTCTTCGACATCTACGAAATCGAAACCCGCGACAAAGGATTCCCCATCTGGCGCCCGCTGCCCTTCCAATTCCCGGACGACGCGGAATGCGCCCACCACGCCGACGAGTTCATGCTCGGCGACGAAATGCTCGTCGCGCCCATCTACCAGCCCGGAAACAAGCGCCAAATCTACTTCCCACCAGGCAATTGGACCAGCCTCGAGACCAACCGCGAATACCCCGGCCGCAGCACCGCCACCATTGAGACCGCCGCGCTCCCCGTCTTCGCCCGCAACAGCGCCATCGTCCCGCTCGATTCCGAAGGCGGCATCGCTCTGCATTACTTTCCCAAGCTGGGCGGCGAGTTCTTTCTCCTCGAAAAAGAGATCGGCACTTACACCCAGATCCACGCCGCGCCGGCCGCGGACATCCTGCGCCTCGAAATCGAGTCGAAAAAGGACCGCGAGTATGAATGGGTGATCCACCACGTCGAACGGCCCGCGAGCGTGGGCTTCGAAGACCGGCAATACCCCTGGTCTTACGACGCGCAGCTCAAGAGTCTCTTCGTGCGCGTAAGCGTGAAGGCCAGCGAAGACAACATCGTCCACGTCTCGTGGTAAGCTCCTACACAATGACCAAGCTTTGGCTGGCCCTCGCCCTCGCCGCTCCCCTCGCTGCGCAGAATCCCGCGCCAAGCTGGAAATTCGCCGTCTCCGGCGACTCCCGCAATTGCGGCGACATCGTAATGCCCGCCATCGCCGCCGGAGTCCTGCACGACGGCGCCAATTTCTATTGGCACCTCGGCGATTTCCGCGCCATCTACACCTTCGACGAGGATCTCGTGAAGCCCCTGAATATCATCACTTACGAGACCACCGCTTGGCCCGACTTCATCGCCCACCAACTCGGGCCGTTCGGCAACCTCCCCGTCTACCTGACCCCCGGCAATCACGAGACCATCCCGCCGGCTACCCGCGAAGCTTACCTGCTGCAATTTGCCGACTGGCTTACCACCCCCGAGCTGCGCCAACAGCGCCTCTCCGACGATCCCCAGGACCACGCTCTGCACACCTACTACCACTGGGTCCAACACAACGTCGATTTCATCGCCCTCGACAACGCCTCCCACGACCAGTTCGATGACGCGCAGCTCAAGTGGTTCCACTCCGTCATCCAGCGCGATGAAGCCAACGGCGCCATCCGCACCATCGTGGTGGGCATGCACGCCGCCCTGCCCGGCAGTTTCGGCGGAGACCACAGTATGAATGATTGGCCCCAAGGCCAGACCTCCGGCCGCGACGTCTACCAGACCCTCTGGCACGCGCAAAACACCGCGCACAAGCACGTCTACATCCTCGCCAGCCATTCGCATTTCTACATGCAGGACGTCTACCGTACGGCCGGCTGGCAGGACAAAGTCATCCCCGGCTGGATCGTCGGAACCGCCGGCGCAGTCCGCTATCGCCTGCCCCCCGGCGCGCCTCCCGCCACCTCGATGACCGACGTCTACGGCTATCTCCTGGCCACCGCCTCGCCCGACGGCGCCATCGACTTCAAATTCCAAAAACTCACCATCGAAGACCTGAAGCGAGCCAGCCCCGGCCGCCCAGACACGCTGGTCCGCTGGTGCGTCGAGCAGAACAAGCAGTAGTTCACCGGAGAGTCACAGAGCCACAGAGAAAAAGCCGGAGTCGCGAAGGCCACGGGGCGCCAACCTTTCTTGCCTTTTCCTCTGAACTACCAACGGCCACAATCTTCGCGAGCCGCGACGATTCTCGCAAACCGAGGCCACTAAGACGCCGATACCCAGGGCCTTTACCCCTCCGTGTCCTCCGCCTACAGCCCTGCCACCCGCCCAGCCACTTGTCCCCACCCTTGTAACAAGCCAACTACTCGTAGCGCAGGGCGCCCATGGGATCGACCCGCGTGGCGCGCCACGCCGGAACGAAGCACGCCACCAGGGCCACAAGGCACAGCAAGACGGAGACGCTCGAGAACGTCAACGCATCCGTGGACGTGACTCCGAAGAGCAGGTCTTTCAGGAAGCGCGTGAGCAACACCGAAACCACCAGCCCGATGGTGATGCCGATAAGCGCCAGGCGCAACCCCTGCCCCAGAACCAGCCGGAATACCTGCCGGGGCTCCGCGCCAAACGCCAGGCGAATCGCCAGCTCCCGGGTGCGCTGGCGCGTGGTATACGAAATCACGCCATAAATCCCCACGCCGGCCAGCGTCAGCGCCAGCAGGCCAAACGCGCCGACGAACGTCCCCGCAATGCGCGTACCCACACTGGCCAGTTGGATGGTGGTCTTGAGCGTGGTCACGTCGTGGAGCGGCAAGTCGGCGTTCAGCTCATGAACGGTTTTCTCCAGGGCCGCGGCGAACGCCAAGGGATTGCCCGCCACGCGCATGTGAACGGTCATCGCCGGCCGATAGACCTGGTACATCGGGAGGTACAGCAACGGCCCTGGATCGGCATTCAGGTTCGAGATGCTGGTGTTCCTGGTAACGCCCACCACCACGAAGGTCTTGTCCGATATGTCCGTGACGATGCGCTTGCCCAGCGGATTCTGGTTGGGCCAGTAGCGGTCCGCGAACGACCGGTTGACGATCGTCACAGGCTGCGACGTTTCCGTGTCCCCGACGGTCACGTCGCGCCCCGCGATCAGTGGAATCTGCAGGGTGTGCAGGTATTCCGGCCCCACCATCACTTCGGGCACCTCCATCGATTCGTGCGGCTGCCAGGAGTAGCCCTCGGGCTTGACGCTCGTGGAGCCTCCAGTGAAGCCCAGCGGGACGCGGCTAGCGAGCGTCGCCGCTTCCACACCCGGCAGCGCCGAGAGACGCGCCAGAAGCTGGCGGTTGAACTGAATGCCGGTCGCCTCGGTATAGCCCGCCGGAAAGAGATCGTAGGAAGCCAGCAGAACGTGCTCGGAACTGAAGCCGGGGTTGTATTGCTGCGCGCTGACGAAGCTGCGTATGAACAGCCCCGCGCAGACCAGCAGCAGCAGCGAGAGAGAAACTTGCGCTACTACTAACGCGCCGGTCAGGCGCGCCTTACCCTGTCCGCCGGACGCGGTCCTCGACTCCTCCTTGAGTACCGCCGCGGGCTGAATGCCGGTGGCGCGCAGCGCCGGGAGCACCCCGAAGATCAAGCCGGTGAGAATCGAAATCGCCAGGGTGGCCAGCAGCACGGTGCGGTCGGTGTGCACTGCCAGATCGATCGGCAGATCCATCGGGGGCACGAAGCGCATGAGGCTCTCCGAGGTCCATAGCGTAGCTATCACGGCCAGCAAGCCGCCCGCCAGCGACAGGATCAAACTCTCGATCAGAAGTTGCCGCAGCAGCCGCCAGCGGCTGGCGCCCATCGAGAGACGGATGGCGATCTCACGCCGCCGCGCGACGGAGCGCACCAGCAACAGGTTGGCCACGTTCGCGCAGGTCAGCAGCAGCACCACGCCGGAGATGGCCATCAACATCGGCAGCAGCGTGGCGAAGAAAGCGTTGGCGCCGAACGGTCCGCGCCAGAGCGGCGTGAGCGTCACCGTCTCGTGACCCTTGTGCTCCTCCGGGTACTGCCGCACCATGGGCTGCATCAATACGGTCAGCTCCTGCTGCGCCTGCGCCAGCGGGATCCCGGGCTTCAGGCGTCCCAAGGCGGGCAGCCAAAAGTAATGATAGTCGTGAATCACATCGCCGTTGGGCAACAATTGCTGGGCCATCATAACGGGGACCCACAAGTCGGAGCGCAGACCGGTCTGTGTGCCCTGAAAGGCCATGGGCGCCACCCCTACGACTGTGAATGGGTGGCGATTGACGCTGATGGTCTGGCCGAGGATCGTGCTGCTGCCGTGGAAGTGCGTCTGCCACAAACGATAGCTCAGTACCGCCACCGGCGCGCCTCCCGGCGTTCGGTCTTCCTCGGGCAGGAAGCTGCGGCCCAGCGCCGGCTTCACGCCCAGAACGTCGAAGTAATTCGCCGACGCCAGGGTTCCCCAAATGCGTTCCGGCTTCCCGCTGCCCGTGAGGTTCATGGTATTGGTCATGGAAAAGCCCACCAGGCCGGAAAAGCTGTGTGCTCCGTTGCGCAGTTGCACGAAGTCCGGATACGTCAGCGAGAAGGGATTTTGGACGTCTTTGCCCAGCGAAATGGCCACCAGTTCGCCCGTTTTCGCCACCCCCGGAACGGGATTCAGGAGCGTGGAGTTGATCCAGGAGAAGATGGTGGTATTGGCGCCGATGCCTAACACCAGGGTGAGCAGCGCGACTATCGTGAAGCCCGGGGACTTAACCAGCATCCTCAGGCTGTACCGCACATCCTGCCAGAAAGACGTCATGGGTGATTACCTCGCGCCGAACTGGGCACGTTTCGCGCCAGGAGGATGAACCCGAACCGGACGCAGGCGCAGATCTTAACGTTGTGTAGAAGAGCCTGAGCACGGGCTCGGTGTCCGGTTATGGGACGCCGGACTCGCGAGCGGACACTCGCCGAAAGAAGAGCCCGGTATTAACTCGCCGCGTGACCCAGCCATCCCAGGGACGAACCGAATTGGGCGGGACGGTCTTTGTAATAGTCCGGGTCGGCGAATCTCTCGTTGAAGATGCGCTCCCAGCGGGCTTCTTCCATGCAGCGTGGACACGTGCCGCAGCGGCAGCGCTTTACCCTGGGACCGCGCGAAACGATGCTTCCCGCGGGCGGCGCACAGTGCTTCCTGCGCACCGATCGCACACTGGAGATTCTGGCGTGTGTCGCCAGCAATTCCTGGATCATTCGTGCATCGGCTAGTTCCATGAGAGGACACTCGTATTACACAAGTAGATATCGGCTGGACCCGATTTTTTTCGAACATTTAAACTTTCCGTACCGGTACCGGGCTAGACGGGAGTTAACCTTAGACTACATGACAGGCCCCGGCGCGCGTGTTGGACGGCACGCCATCCGTGCGCTGTCGCCATTCTGACCTCAAGGACCCGAAGGGGCCGCTTCCGATCTGTGACTTCACGAGCCGCACCGTGAGCTATCGGCGTTCATCGGCGTTTATCGGCGGCTCATAATGCTGTGCCGGCTTTGCGCGAACTTTCAAGAAAGGTTTATTAGCCGCCGATAAACGCCGATGAACGCCGATTGGAAAGCTGTCGGATTCAAACTGGATCTGCACGGAACCGCGTCCGATCCAAGCCCTCAGTCACAGATTCTTCAACCCCGCACGGATATCGAGGCGCAGCCTTGCTTGGGGCACTGTTTCAGAAATTCGGTAACGTATTTCCGCTGAACCGCTCCCTCACGGTCGCGGCTCTGAAAGAGGCCGCATCGCGGGCCGCGACCGTCAGTACCTACGAAGTTGAATTCTCGCTAAAATGGCAGAATATTTTTGGCGGTGCGCGTTTCGCGCAATGTTTATGGGTTTCAGAAGCATATCTGCATGGGCCACGAACTCTTTCAGATTGCGACCTGTTTGGTTCCGGCTGCGCCGGGTTAGGGAGCGGTACGTGGCATATCGGCGGGATACGTAACCGTAATTCTGAAACGGTGTACTTAGTCAGGTTGCGGCGCGGAGATTCCGAACATGGCGAAGTATTTCTGCGGCAGACGCGACCTGTGCATCTCGCGATTCACGAACACATGGCGCGTGTGTCCGGTGGCCAGTACGCGGTCGCCATCCGCCAGCCGCATTTCATAATGGATCGTAACCGTCCTCGGATTGGCCTCTTCGATCCAGGCTTTCACGACGATTTCATCGTCGAAACGGGCGGGCGCGCGATAGCGGCAGGCGGATTCCGCGACGGCCATGAAGATGCCGTCCTCCCGTTCCATGTCGCGGTAATTGAAACCGCAGTCTTTGCACAGGTCCACGCGGGCCACTTCCATCCATATGTAATGGTTGGCGTAGTAGGCCACGCCCATCTGGTCGGTTTCGGCGTAGCGCACTCGCAGGCGCGTCTCTGTGGAGGGTTTCATGAAGGAAACGAGCATTGTAACCCGGCGCAACCGCGAACCGCCCGCAACCGTCTGTTCAATGGTACCTTACAAGTTCATCATGCGCGTGCGAGTGCTGTTTTTCGGGATGCTGAAGGAAGTGGTGGGCCGGGCGTCGGAAGATGCCGACTTTCCTCAGGGTACCGATTTGCGCGCGCTCTTCGAGAGCTACGCCGCTCGGTATCCGCGCCTGCGCGAGTTGGCGTCAAGCATCGTAGTAGCGCACAATCAACAATTTGCCCAACTTTCTGCAAGTGTTGCAGAAGGTGACGAAGTGGCTTTCTTACCGCCGGTCAGCGGCGGAGCCGAAGACAACGCCGAACTCCACCCGGATGGCCACTATTTTGCGCTGACCCGCCACGCCATCGATACGCGCGCCGTGATCGCCCGGCTTTTGACCGGCGCCGAGGGCGCGGTGGTCACCTTCGAGGGCACCGCCCGCAACCACACCAAGGGGCGCGCCACGCGCTGTCTGGACTATGAATGCTACGAGTCGATGGCGCTCAAGATGATGTTGCAAATCGGCTTGGAAATAGCTGCAAAATATGAGGTTGGCCGCATTGCCCTAGTCCACCGGCTGGGCCGCCTGCTGATTGGCGAAACCAGCGTGGCGATCGTCGTCACCGCGCCTCGTCGCGGGCCGGCCTTCGAAGCTGCGCGGGAAGCCATCGACCGGCTCAAGAGGCTGGTCCCCATCTGGAAGAAAGAGCATTTCGTGGATGGCGAGGTCTGGGTGGAAGGAGAATGGGACAGCAATGTTCCCGTGGCTGGGTAGGCGCAAGACATTCGCGGCCGCCGGCGCCCTGGCGGCGTTCGCGGGCAGCCTGCTGCTGGCGCAGGCGCCCACGGTGTTCCACACTACCGTGACGCAAGTCCACGTGATCGCCACGGTGAAGAACTCCAAGGGCGAATTGGTGGGCGCGCTGCAAAAATCGGATTTCAAGATTCTGGACAATGGCGTCCCGCAGGAGATCCGGGTGTTCGAGCGCCAGAGTGCGCTGCCTTTATCCATCGCTTTACTAATCGATGTCAGCGGCTCCACGGCGAAGGACTTAAAGTACGAGACGGATTCCGCCACGAAATTCCTGAAGGCCTTGCTCATGGAGGGGAAGACCGAGGATGCGGTGGCGCTCTACACCTTCGACTCGGACGTGACGGAGGTCCGCCACTTTACCCACAATTATTATTCGCTGGATGCCGCATTGAAGTATCTCCACGGTTCGGGCGGAACTTCACTTTACGACGCTATCTATTTCGCTGCGAATGGCTTGGAAGAAAGAAGCGGCCGCAAAGTAATGGTGGTGATCAGCGATGGCGGCAATACCACCAGCAGCATGGACATCCAGAAGGCCTTGAAGGCGGCGCAGTTTGCCGATGCGGTGATCTACCCGGTGGTGGTCCTGCCGATTACCAACGAGGCGGGCCGCAATACCGGCGGCGAACATTCACTGATCTTCATGGCGGAGGGTACCGGCGGCCGAACTTTTTTCCCCAGTTACGGCAAGGAACTGGACCAGGCGTTCGCCGACATCATCAGCGAATTGCGGACGCAGTATTTTATGGGGTATTATCCCAAGGACGTGCCGCTGACCAAAAATCCGTTCCATAAGCTGGAGGTGCAGGTGAGCCGGCCGGATTTGCGGGTCCAGGCGCGCAACGGCTATTATGGAGACGCGGAGGGAGCGGACGGCTCTTCGAACAGTCCGGTAGCAGTGACTCCGACGGGAAGAAAGAAGAAGTGAATACTCCACAGCAGGGTTCCAAATCCGCGCGCGCGCCGGAACAGACGTTCGAGGAAGCCAAATACCTCAAACACCTCATCGAAAACACCACGCCCGTGCGTGTGAAACTGGCTGACGGCGAGGAAGTTTCCGGGACCATCGAATACTACGACCAGTCGTTCATCCGCCTGACTCGGAGAGGCGAACCGAACCTCTTCATTTTCAAGCACGACATCAAATATATTCAGGAAGTGGGTTAAGGCCGCGGCCGGGCATGCATTTTCTGGAGACAGCCGTCGAGATCGCGCGCGAGTCCGGCGCGCTAGTCGCGAATTATCACCAGCGGCACGTGCCGTTCGAGACCAAAGGCGAGTTCGATCTGGTCACCGAAGCGGACCGGGCGTCGGAGAAGCTGGTTGTGGAGCGCCTGCGGTCGCATTTTCCGGCGCACGCCATCGTGGCGGAAGAAGGCGGCGGGCATGAGAGCGCGTCGGAATACCGTTGGTTCGTCGATCCGCTGGATGGCACCACCAACTTCGCGCACGGCTTTCCGATGTTTAACGTCAGCATCGGGCTGGAACACGCGGGGGAACTGATCGCCGGCGTGGTATACGACCCGATCCACGGCGAACTTTTCAGTGCCGAGCGCGGGGCCGGGGCGTTCCTGAATAATCATCGGATCCACGTTTCCGCTGTTGGCCGGGTGTACGACAGCCTGGCGTCCACGGGCTTTCCCAGCCGCAAGCGGCGCCACAATATCAACATTCACTTCTACTACCAGTTGGCGATGGCCTCGCACGGCGTACGGCGGACCGGCTCGGCGGCGCTCGATCTGGCATTTGTGGCCGCCGGCCGGCTGGACTTTTTCTGGGAATTCGGCCTGAAGCCCTGGGATATGGCGGCGGGAGCGCTGCTGGTGCAGGAAGCCGGAGGCCGCGTCTCGGAGATGCAAGGCGCGCCCCTCAGCGTGACGGCGTCCGACCACCTTCTGGCCGATAATGGCGTGCTGCACGAAGAGGTGCTGGCGATGTTCGCGGAGATCTTCCAGGGAAAGCTGCGCGAGCCGCTGCCCGTGATTTAAGCCTTGGAACTTTATTGCTGAGATTGTGGGGCGGGCTTCAGAGGAACTTGCAAAATTCCCGGAACCGCTTGCTGACGCGCGCGGCTCGGAAGGCGTACAAGGAAGAGAAAGCAGTTACCGAGCCGGGCCCCGGGGCGGCCCGGGGGCACCCCGTGACGGAGCGGCTGCACCCACGAATTTTGCAAGTTCCTCTTCGGCCCGCCTTTAAGCGGACTGAAGTCTGCCCCATCGGGTTGGCCACCTGCGCGCCGTGAAAAGGCCGAAGTCCAGGGGCGGGCTTCAGGCTAATGCCACATGGTTTTCCCAAGGACGGAATTCCTGCGGAAATCAGGTGGGGCAGGCCCCCTGGCCTGCGCGGGACGCCCTCGTCCCGCTCCTGCTGTTGATACAGTCGCTTAGCGTCGCGAAGAGGCCGACCAGGGGGTCGGCGGGCCCAAAGGGCACCCCGTGGGCGTCCGCCCCACTATTTAGGCAGATGCCCGGAAGGGAAAACTAAGTGGCATTGGGCTTCAGGCCGCCCTTAATTAAGCGGACTGAAGTCCGCCCCACCGAAGCTCACTGGATGCCGACACGCGAGGTCAGATCGCGCGTGGTCTTCTCGCCTTCGTGCAATTCGACCACCTCCAGAGGGTTCGCGCCGGGTGGGTCGCCGAAATCGTCCAATACACACAGCTTGTATCTTCCGGGAGCGAGCCCGCGGAAGGTGAAGGAGCCATCCGCGCCGGAATGCAACGTCCACCGGCACTCGTTGGGTTTGTCGTCCGCGACGGCGCAGACGTTGGGCGCGATTGAGCGGCTGGCCGGTGGCCGCATCGACCACGCGTCCGGCAATGCTGGATTGCTCCTGCGCGGCCGCGCAGGAGGCCAACAGAAACGGATGATTGCGCCAATCTCGCAGCTCATGAAGCCCTGCCCGCTTCGGACGCCGCGTCCCTCCCTCTTGCGATTTTATCGCAGGCTGCTAGCCAGCCCTGACTTACACCCCGGCACGATAAACGACCCGATCCGCGTGGTCGACGAAATCGCGCCACTCCTCAAGTAATTGCCGGTATACCAAAACGTACAGTCGTCGGAGGGGTCGACCACGATGTTGGTGTAGTCTTCCCAGCGCAAGCTGCCGGTTTGCGAAACTTGGCCATGCGCCAGTACCGATTCGTGAAACGTAAGTTGCCCCTTGGGGTCCTTAGCCAGGCGCGCGGCGAATCGCTGGCCGGGGAAGTTGGGCTGGCCTCCAAACGAGTAGCCGATGCCGATGTTACCCTTGCGGTCCATGGCCATGCTTCCCAGCCAGCGATAATACTTATCGGGCGCATAAGTCGACTGTTGGTACAACACCGGATCGCGCTGCGCATTCAGGCGGAATTCGTACCAGCGCACGCCGCCGCCATGAGCAGCGGTCGCCACCGAATGTTCCGCCAGGATGGACTCATGATCGCCGAAGTTACGGTACACCAACCGCTGGATGAGCTTGTCGCCTTGCGAATCGAGACGGCGCTCCGTGCCCGGCTGCGAGACACAGTTACTCAATTGGCCGTCGCACAGATAGTGATACGGCGCCACCGCGATCTTTTGCGGCGGCGAGACCGTAGTTTTCGAAGGGTCGCTCCAATCTACGTGTACTTTGTAGAAGTAGATGCCGTCGTCCTCGAAGATTTTCATGAGCTGCGTCCCGCCGGTCGACATCATGATGTTGGGAGCGCCGGCCGGCGGCAGCCGCTTGCCATCCAGGTCGCTGTTCAACATGAAGACACCGCCGTCGATCGTCACGCACTGCTCGGTGGCCGGCAGACCCTTGAGCATTTTGGCGCGGTCGGCGATGCATTCGTGCTTCTGCGTGATGACTTCGGGCAGCAGGTTGTCGCTCGTGCTGGTGGGGTTGTAATAGCCGTCGGGCCACACCGCCGGGCGGGGATAATCGGGGAATAACGGCCGCTGGAATTCGTAACGGTAATATGGCCCCAGAGGGTCTGAAGTCGCGCTGACCGCGTAACACATAGCGTACGGCGCCGGAGGCGCGAACACCGGAACCACGATCAGCCAGCGATCCGCCAACTGGTCGTAGCGCACCACGGAGTCGGCGTTGTTGCTGACGCCGCACCGCAAGCCGAAGCCCGCAAAAACGGTGTTGTTGGGCACCGCGCCATAGAGCAGGTCGCCGGTGGTTTTGTACTTCTTGCCCTTCTTGGTGAAGACCGCCATGTTGCCGTTCAGAATCTGAAAAATATGGTCCGGACCGACGGCCAGGCTGATATCGATGCCGCCGCGTCCCGCGCCGCCGCGCCCTTCGCCCTCGGGCGTCTTGTCGGCGCCGGGGAACTTGCGGCCGGTGAAGCTTTCGCCCAGCGCGTCGAAGCTCACGTCCGGCGGAATCGCGGGGCGCTTGCCCTGCGCGGTCTGCTCGATGGCGGCGCCCGCGGCGGGGATCTCGGGCGCCGGCGGCGGGGTCGGAATGGGAGGCATGCCGCGCGCTCCGCGTCCTCGTCCCGCGCCCCCACCGCGTGCCGGCGGCGGCGATGGCGGAGTGGCGCCTAAACTCGTGCCCGGGCCCGAGATGGCGCCTTGCCGCTCCGGCGTGCTCTCCACCGTGGGATGAATCACTACCTGCTTGTCGGGGATAAACTGCTCCATTGCTTCCAAAGGCCGGGACATATCGAAGGCGGCCGCGCGGTGGACGGCCACCACCGGCGGTGCGGGCCGCGATGCCACCAGGCATGTCAAAGCGGCCGAGAACAGGCCTACAGCAGGCCACAAAAGCGTCAGGCGTTTCATGAATTCCCCCGAAAAGGCGACGATAGCACAACGGGGCAGGCGATCTTGGCCAATGCCACTTAGACCCTTATGGGAAAAGATGAAAGAGAATTGTCGATCCGACGCGGCAATCCCCAAAGCCGTGAAGAGGTGGCGCATGCCAGCACGGAGGTGTTCGTAATGGTGATCCACTGGTGTGGACTGGTTCGCTTTCGTCGGTGGCTCGGGCCGCTGGCTGGCGGACTCAGCCCGGCGTAATGAACCCGCTGCCGTGAGCCAGCCATCGGCGTCGTGGGTGAGTGCGCCGCTAACCCCGCTCAACAGCGCAGTGCAGAGCAGAGCAACGGCTAAACTCCCGGATGGCCGGCTGCCGATAGCGGCTTTTATGACCATCCCCCGCGCACGAACCGCGGACGGTATCGACGTATCCGCTGTTCTAGCAGCTTTCGCGCCGAGCAGGTTTTACTGACCCGCCACGTACACGGAAAAAGACTGGCTTCCCGTTGCAGGAAGTGCCAGATACAACAGGGTGCCATCCGGTGGAATCTGAAAATCGATCCGGCTGGCGCCCGAGACGAGGTAAGGCGCCGGGCCCGCATAGGTCACGGGCAGCGGGGCCGAAGTCAAAGATAATCCGAACGGAGGCTGCACTTCATAAGACGCGGCCTCGACGCCTGCGGGCAGGACGTTGGTGGGTAGTGGAGGCTCGGTCAGTGCGTCGGCGGCGGCGGGTTAATCGGACCAAGCCCGGTCGCGAACACCGAAACGATGGATCCCGGCGCCGCGGGGTTGGTAGCCGAATTGACGGTTCCATCCTGATTCGGCTCTGACGACGACAATGCTGGCTGACGCCCCGCCGCCGTCACTAGCCTCGTTCGAGCTGATGGCACTGTTTGACCCATTCGCTGATGCTGGACGCCTACCGCGAGCTCGGATACGAGTGAGTGGGACTGCCGAAGGAATGCCTTCGGTGAAGGTGCAATTCATCCTGAAACAGCTCGATTCGCGCTAGATTGGGGGTACCCTACGACGAGCGGGTGTACCAGGAGTCCCAGCGCCGGAGGGGCTCTCTGCTCGGCGGTGCGCTTGCAGCAGCCACCAGCGTGGGGTGGGAGACGGTCGCCGGGTTCCAAAAACTCTCTCAAAAAAAGCTTGACGGATTAACTCAGAAGACCCCGGGTCCCGCAGGTTACCGGCCTGCTCACGGCCGGCGAACCTGTCACCATATTCAGCGAGACTCAACAACGCCTCCATCTACCATGGCGGATAGCCGCTCCACGGTATCTTTCAGATTGCCTGACTGTGCACTCAGCTCCTCAGACGCGGCGGCGTTCTCTTCAGCGTTGGCCGCGGATTGTTGGGTCACCTGGCGAATTTGGCCGATCGCTCCGACGACATGCTGGACGTGTTTGGACTGCTTATCGCTGGACTCGGCCAACCGATCAGCCACCCGCTGCACATCCGCCTGTATCCCGGCACAGCGTTCGAGCGAGCCCTTAACGGCTTCCAGTCTAGCAGCCGCCTCGTGAACATTGGAGTTATTGCTGTCCACCAGTCCCGCGGTGTCCCGCGCCGCCTGGGCCGACCGTTGCGCCAAGGAACGTACCTCATCGGCCACGACGGCGAACCCCGCGCCGGCCTCCCCGGCGCGCGCGGCTTCGACGGCGGCGTTGAGCGCCAGGATGTTGGTCTGGAATGCGACTCCATCGATCACGCCCAGGATTTTCGAGATCTCCTGGCTGGATGCCTGCATCAGGTTCACCGCCTCTACGAGCTGCGCCGTAGCTTCCAACCCCGATCGCCCGATCTCCTGCGCGCGTTCCATGGTCGTGGCGCACTCCTGGGCGAGGCTAGAGTTCAGCTTCGTCACCTCGGCGATCTCCTGAATGGAAACCGACGTCGTATCAATCGAGGCGGACTGCTGGCAAGCTCCTTCCGCCAGTGACTGGCTGGACGCGAAAACCTCACCGGCCGCGCTGGCTAGCTGTCCGGCCGTATCGCTAAGCTCGGATGTCATCTGCCGCAGAGTGCCGGACAGCGTTCGGATCGTCAGAAACGACATCGCGCCGATACCCCCAAACGCCAGCAGGAGAATCATGCTTACAGCCCTGAACTCTGCGGCCTGGGCTTGCTTCTGGGACAAGCGTTCAGCGCTGGTGCGGTCGTGCAGCAATTCCGCGATTTTATCCACCAGAGTGGTAGGACTGCGGTCCTGCCCTTTCACCATCTTATCCACGTCTCGCTCATTCAGCCCGCCGGCTTGAATGAATGCCTGGAGGGCCGAGGCGTACTTGCCACCCATCTGGGTGTGAGCTTGTGCGAATTCTTCGGCCACCGTGCGAACCCGCGCATCGGGCGACCCTCTCTCGAGGGCTTCCGCCATGCCCCGCACGGTCTTCTCTTGCTCGTGGAACGCCTGAACATACTTCTTCAGAGCCTCAGGATCGTTCCCGCGAAGGAGCACATCCTTCCACTCCTGTACCTGTTGTTTGAACTTCACCTGCATCTGCCGAGCCGAGTCCTGCACGCGAACGTCGCGCTCGAACAGGTTGTCATAGGCTGTTGAAACCTGCTGCGACCGATACAGAAGGAAGCTGACGGCACCCGCGCCCACACCCCACGCGACGCCCACCAGCAGCCAAATCCTGGCCGCGACCTTCTTTCGCTTCAACATGCGCCTCCCAACGTGAACTAGCCCGCTACGCCGCCCGGAGAGTCGGCCTATTTGGCTGCTAACGAAAATATCGGCCGGAAAAGACAAAATGATTACAGTGGCGCCGAATCTCGGACTCAGTCTTCGCCGGCGACACCACCGATATTCGGAGAATACGGCATCCGGATTCGCCTACGCTGCATTGTCGAAAACCCGCCCGCCCGTTCGACTCACTTAGGAAAGCGCACAACCGGTGCGAGAATCGAAGGAGCGAGCCGCATGAAATACATGTTGATGATGAACTGCCCGAAGACGGGCTACGAAAGTTTCGGCAGTTGGCCGAAAGAGGATATCAAGCGCAACATCGCGTTTATGATCCAAATCGACACGGACCTCCGCAGGTCGGGAGAGCTGGTGTACGCCGAGGGGCTGGCGAGCCCGCACGAAGCCAGGCTAGTGCGCGCCGGCGCGGATGGCGCGCCCGTGATCGACGGCGTGTTTCCGGAGCAAAGAGAATATCTCGCGGGCTACTGGATTGTGGAGGTGGCGAGCGTGGAGCGGGCTTACGCGATTGCCGCGTACGCGTCGGCGGCGCCGGGTCCCGGCGGGGCGCCGATGAACATGCCCATCGAAGTGCGGCAGGTGATGAGCGGGCCGCCTAAAGAATATCTGTGACGGCGGGGTTTTGAGCCGCGTGGAGTGCATCCACAATCCGAATCTGTTCGTGGTCTCCGGAGGGCCGGGAGCAGGAAAGGCTACGGTCTTGCGGGAGCTGGCACAGTTGGGGTTGCGGCATGCGCCGGAAGTCGCCAGGCAGATCATCCAGGAACAGGTGGCGGCTGGAGAAACGGCGCTGCCCTGGATGGACCGGCGGGCCTATTGCGAACTCATGCTGCAAGGCTCCATCGACTCGTTCGAGCGCCACATGCCCGCGATCGCCCCAACGTTGTCCGACCGCGGAATTCCGGATACACTGTGCTACGCCCGCCTGATGGGCCTCGAAGAGACGGAGTTCATCGAGAGTGCGTGCCGCCGCTACCGGCTGTAGTGGATCGCCGCGCGCGCGTCTTCTTTGGCCAGCCGGAGGGCGATGCCGCGACCGATCCGTTTGGAGCGCCGGTGACGAGAATGATTTTGCCGGCAAGGGTGGATTCTCTGGGCGCCTGGGGGTTCGTCAAATGTCCTCCGACTCTTTCCATGGCCGCAGCAAGCACGGCGGCTGGGATGGGTTCGTTTACACCACGTCGACACAAACATGTCCGCTAGCCAAGGCCCAAACTTATCGACGGGCTTCGTAAGGAGCACCCTTGTTGGCGGGGGCTGTTGCTCTCACTAAGCGCGGCGCCACCTGTCCCGCGGTGCCGCTGCCGCCATTATCCGCGCGATAATACAGAAGCATGACTCGTGAGCGGTGGCGCCAAATTGAGGAGTTGTATCTGGCGGCGGTCGAGCTCAAGGGAGAAGAGCGTGCCGCCTTGCTGGCTCAGGCGGATTCTGAAGTGCGCCTGGAAGTCGAGGCCATGCTCGCGCAGCCGACGCGTTCTAACCTGCTGGACCACCCCGCTTGGGAAAGTGAGCTGGAGCCGGCGGCCGCATCGCTTCCCGGACTGGGCGTGCAAATTGGCCAGTACCGGATCGAGACCCCCATCGGCGCCGGTGGGATGGGCACGGTGTTTCGGGCTGTCGATATCAAGCTCCACCGCCCGGTTGCGATCAAGTTTCTCTCCGACGACCTCGCGGATGCGGCGGCACGGCGGCGATTTCAGCGCGAAGCGCAGGTGGCGTCGTCGCTGAATCATCCGCACATCCTCACCGTGTATGACGTCGGCGAATTCGACGGCCGGCAATATCTGGTGACCGAATTTATCGACGGCGGCACGCTCAAAGACTGGATTCAGAAGCAGCCGCGAAGCTGGGAGGATGTCGCGCAATTGTTAACCGGCGTCGCCGATGGGCTGGCGTCCGCCCATCAGGCCGGAATTCTGCACCGCGATATCAAGCCCGACAATATCCTGGTCACCGCCAGCGGTTACGCCAAGCTGGGCGATTTCGGCCTGGCCAAGCTCGAGGATGGGCCGCCCTTGTCTGCGACCCGGACACTTACCGAACAACAAACACGCAAGGGAGTGATCGTCGGGACCATCGCGTACATGTCTCCCGAGCAGGCTTCCGGCAACGCGCTGGATACGCGCAGCGACATGTTTTCGTTCGGCGTGGTCCTATATGAAATGCTGGCCGGCCGGCGGCCGTTCCGGTCAGCCAACAATCTCGAATTGCTCCAGCAGGTGATCCACGCCAAGCCCGAGCCATTGAGCGACGATATTCCGGAGCCGTTGCGGGTGCTGGTGATGAAGGCGCTCGAAAAAAACCCAGCGGATCGTTATCCCTCGATGCGCGAACTGGTGGCGGATTTGCGCGCCGCCCAGCGTCCCAGCGGCCAGGTGACGGCCGCACCGCGGAAGCATCGCGGGAAATGGCTGGCCGCGGCGGGCCTCGCGGCCATTGCGATCGCGGCCGCGGGGGCGTTCTGGCTCTCGTCGCGGAAAACGCCGCCCGCGGGTCAATTGCAGTACATCCCGCTCACTAATTTCACCGATTCGGCCGTAACTCCGGCGCTGTCGCCCGATGGCCGCATGCTCGCCTTCATTCGGGGCGAAAGCACGTTCACCGGCGCCGGTGAAGTTTATGTGAAACTGCTGCCCGACGGCGATCCTGTGCAACTTACCCGCGACGGCAACGATAAGATGGGCCCCGTCAGTTTCTCTCCGGACGGCTCACGAATCGCGTATACCCGCGGCACGTGGGAAACCTGGTCCGTTCCGGTGCTGGGCGGAGAGCCGGCTCCTCTGTTGGCGAATGTCGAAGGTCTAAGCTGGACGAACGCCACTAAGCCGTTTCACGTGATGTTCTCGGCTGGGACGGGCGAAGGTCTCCACATGGGGATCTTCACATCAACCGAAAGCCGCGCCGAGCAACGGACCGTGTATATGCCGGCCAGCGTGGATGGCATGGCGCATCGATCCTTTCTTTCGCCCAAAGGCGATTGGGCGATCGTGATAGAAATGGACACCGGCAAATGGCTGCCTTGCCGGCTGGTTCCGTTCGACGGGAGTTCGGCTGGGCGCCGCGTGGGGCCGGACCCCGCTCAATGCACTTACGCGGGCTGGACGCCCGACGGTAACTGGATGTATTTTTCCGCGGACACGGGAAGCGGATTCCATACCTGGCGCCAGCGTTTCCCAGACGGTACGCCGGAACAGGTCACCTCGGGCGTGACAGAAGAGCACGGCATTTCATTCGCTCCCGACGGAAAATCATTTGTCACATCAGTCGGCGAGGCCCAGAGCGCCCTCTGGATTCACGATTCGAAGGGCGAGCGGCAGATCACGTTTGAAGGCTACGCCTATCTGCCCTCGTTCTCCGCGGATACCCGCCGGATCTACTATTTGCAGCGCTCCGCCGCAAATCGCCGCTTCGTCAGCGGAGAACTTTGGACCATGGATCTTCAGACCGGGAAAAAACAGCGCCTCCTGCCGGATCTCATGATGGAGAACTACAGTGTCTCGCCCGATGGAAAGCAGATCGTGTTCGTCAATGCGGACAAGACGGGGCGGACTTTATGGATTGGAAGCACGGACGGAAGCTCCCCCACGCGCCTTTTGGTGAATCAGGAATGCAATCGCGCATTGTTCGCGCCCGATGGGGACATTTATTTCGCCGGCGGAGGGGCCGAAGGCATGCATCTGCAAAAGATCAAGCCCGATGGAACCGATCTTCAAAGGGTCATCCCGGAAAAGGTGATGTTTCTGTATGATATTTCGCCGGACGGAAAATGGCTGGCTGTGTGGACCACCGCCGGAACAGACATAAAGATCTGCCGGACGGACGGGAGCGCCCCCACGCTGTTATGTGCCGGGTGCGCCTCGGGCGGCGCCGAAGACCGAGGGATCACGCCCCCGATGGCGAGTTGGTCGCACGATGGCAAGGAACTGTATCTCTATTCGGAACCACTGCGCCAGATGTACGCCGCGCCACTCAAATCCGGTCAGCCGCTGCCAGCGATACCGGCATCGGGCATCTCGTGGAGGTACGGCCCACCCCCGATCGCGGGAGTGCGAACCATCCCTCGGCGGGCGTTCATGAGCGGCGATCCACAGGTGTACGCGTATCTTCAGGTGACGTCGCACCGCAACATTTATCGCATTCTGGTTCCCTAAGGAGCACCATGAATCTAAACCGGCGGCAATTCTGCACCGTTACGTTGGTGGGCCCGGCATTGGCCGCGCAAGGCTCCCCTCCGCTGCTGATCGACCGTGGGTTCGCAAAAATCAGCAAACTTGCCGATGGCGTTTATGTCACCGTCGCCGACCCCACCAGAGGTCCTCAGTGCCTTTCAAACGGCGGCGTCCTGGTGGGACGCGAAGGAACTTTGCTGGTCGAGGGTCATTTTCAACCCGCGGGCGCCGCGCTCGAAGTTGAAGCAGCGGGAATCTTCTCGAAAGCTCCCATCCTCGCCGCGGTGAATACGCATTATCATCTGGATCACACCTTCGGCAATCAAGCCTACGCGGACCGCCGTATCCCGATCATGGCTCATGAGCGGACGCCTGGCTTGATGAGGGAACGATACGCCGCGCTCCAGCATGTCGATAAAGCCGCTTTATTGACCCCTTTGAGACGCAAAATATCCGAGGCCACGGACCCGCAGGAGAGAAAACGCCTTCAGTCGGATCTTGACGCGAATCAATGGATGTACGATGGAATCGACGCGACCAAAATCACGTATCCCACGGAGTTGCTCGCCGCAGAACAACTGCCCCGGCGGATCGATCTTGGCGGCCTCACGGTTGTGATCGAGTCGCATCCTGGTCACACCCCCACTGACCTGATCATTCGAATTCCGGATCGCGACATCGTTTTCACAGGAGACCTGCTCTTCTACCGCGACTATCCGGTTGCTTTCGATGCCGACGTGAGGGCGTGCCGCAAAATTCTCGAAATGTTCCTGAGCTATGGCAGCGAGATGCGCTTCGTTCCCGGCCATGGTCCCGTGTGCGGAATCGATATCGTCCGCGAGCAGATCGATCTGACCGACGACCTTCGAGCCTACGCCGAAAAAATGAAGCGCGCCGGGGTTGCCTTGAATGAAGCGAAGCGCCGGTACAAGGTCCCGGCGCGTTTCCAGGGGTTCGACGACTTCTCCTGGGACTGGACGGTCGGTGCCGCGATCGAAGGCTACTACCGCTAAGGTGTCGTCAGGTCGACCACAACCCACGCCGCTGCGATGGTCCCTGCAAGATGATCCACCTGTTGCGTATCAGCCGCGTTGTAAATGTCGATGGAGAAGGTGCCGCCTAAGTCGTTGCCGCTGGGATCGAGCGTGATCTGCTCGCGGACGTTGACCTTGTTCGCCACCGCTCCGCTGGTGGCATCATAGCTGAGCGCGAAGTGATTCACCTGGTACGTGAACATTCCGGTCCGCGCCCAAACACCGAGGTAAAACTCTGTGTGGTGGGAGCGTGCGTGCCCGAGTCCATGATCTCGGTAGCATCGCTGTGTCACTGGGCGTAGCCGATATCTTCCGGCGCACCGGCGGGAATGGGAGGCGTGTGGCTGCCGTTGCCTTGTGATTAATTGGATGTTCCACTTTCCAATCGGACTCGCGGCGTTGAATATCGGGTTATTGGACATGCTGATAGCCGGGCTGGCCAGAGCCGCCGCTTGCGGTTCCGCGGGATGGAGGGCTCAAGGCCGCTGAGCATTCATTTTCATTTTATGCGCCTCTTTCTGTCGCCGGCGTCCGATCCGGATGCGCCGTGCGTATGCTCTCAAAACGCAAACCGCCGGCGGGAACCGAAACGCTAGCAAAAGATTTCTTCTCGTGGAACTCCGTAAAGGGAGTGGCGGGGCGTGCCCGGTGAGCCGCCCCGCCCTCCGTCAAAACTCTGTTGTATCCACCGTTACCCTGGTCCCCGCGATGTTGCCCGCGATATGAGCCACCTGACTCTGGTTGGTGGTATAGATATCGATGGTGAAGGTGCCGGTGAAGGAATCGCCGCTTGGCGACAGCGTGAGATTCTCACGGATATTGACGTAGTTCTCGAGTTCGCCGCTGTTCGAGTCGTAGCTCAACGCAAAATGATTCACCTCGTAGGTGAGGTAACCAGTCTTGCCCCAAACTCCCATGCAAAAGTTCTGCGTGGAAGGTGCGTGGCCGCCCGAATTCATGATTTCTGTGCCGTCACTGTGTAACTGTGAGTAACCGAAATCGACAACGGCGCCGTCGGGAATCGAGGGATTACCTGAGGCGTTGCCTTCGGAAATGAACTGCACTTTCCACATACCGGCCACCGATGGAGCGGTATTGCCCTCGGCTGACTTCGCGGTCGCCGCTGGAATCGCGCCGCGCAGGACGGCCGGTGAAACCATCTGGAACGGACCGCGATATTGGGAAACGTCGCCGCACCCCGCGGCAGCGTTCGAAACCAGCGCCAGAAACAAACCAGCCGGCGCCAGAACGGTGTAAACTGCTCGAGTAATCGTCTTCATGAATCTCCTCCTGGAATCACAGCCAAACGCTGCGTTCACTCCCAAAGCGCAAGTGAGGAGGAAAAACTGGCAACCATCAAAACTTTTTTTGGTTCGAGAGACCCTAGCCGGCCTGCGCGGCCATTTCTTTTCTCAGCCATGCCCTGGCTAGCTGCCAACCGCGCATAACCGTATCGTCGGAGACCTGCAGCACTTCGGCGGTCTCCTTTACGCTCAAGCCGCCGAAAAAGCGCAGTTCCACGATCCGTGCCTTGCGCGCATCCCATTGCGCCAGTGCCTGCAGCGCGTCGTTTAAGGCGATCAGTTCGCGTGCCTTGCATTGTACCGGGTCGAGCCGATCTCCGATTTCCACAGGCTGACGGCCGCCTCCGCGCTTGGCGGCGGTTCGGCGGCGGGCGCGGTCGAGCAGTATGCGGCGCATCATGCCGGATGCCACCGCGAAAAAGTGCGCGCGATCCTGCCAGTGTACGTCCGTCCCCGTTACCAGCCGCAGAAACGCTTCCTGCACCAAGTCGGTGCTTTGCAAAGTGTGTCCAGAGTTTTCCCCTTGTAAGAGCCGGGATGCTACGCGCCGCAGTTCGCGATACACGCGCGGGGTCAATTGCCGCAGCGCCTGTTCGTCCCCGCGCGCCCAGGCTCGCAGAAGCTGCGTGGTGTCGACCGTGGAGGATTCGCCCATAAATCGCCTTACGGAAGTATAGAACAGAAGGGCAGGTTGGCTCACGGGCGCCTTGCGGCATGCGCCGGAAGTCGCCCGGCAGATCATCCAGAAACATGTGGCGGCTGGAGGAACGGCGCTCCCCTGGATGGACCGGCGGGCTTATTGCGAACTCATGCTGCAAGGCTCCATCGACTGGTTCGAGCGCCACACACCCGCGATCGCCCCGACGTTGTCCGGCCGCGGAATTCCGGATACTCTGTGCTACGCCCGCCCGATCGGCCTCGAAGAGACGGAGTTCATCGAGAGTGCGTGCCGCCGCTACCGCTACGCGCCAGTGGTTTTTCTGGCGCCGCCCTGAAAAGAAATCTACCATACGGATGGCGAACGCACACAAGGCTTCGCCGAGGCCGAGCGGACCTATTCGCCGATGCTGGACGTCTACCGCGAGCTCGGATACGAGTGTGTGGAACTGCCGAAGGCAACGCCTTCGGAGAGGGCGCAATTCATCCTGAAACGGCTCGATTCGCGCTAGAGTGGGGAGGATGGACCTGAAGACTTTAAGCGATACCCCGCCGTGGGAGTGGCCTGGAGACGCCGGGAGAACGTTTCGAAAGGTGCTGAACAACCGGGATGCCGCGCCAGCCGACCGCCTGATCGCCGCTGAACTTGCCGGCGACTATACCGTGATCGACAACGATTTGGCCAACGTCTTACTGGCCGTGCTGCGCAAAAGGGAGGAGCCTGAAGAACTGCGCGCCGCGGCGGCAGCCTCTTTCGGACCCGTCCTGGAAGTCGCGTTTGACGAATTCGATGAAGAGCTGGGCGAATTCGACGATCCGGAGATGGTGCCGATTAGCGAAGGCCAATACCGTACCATTCAGGATGCGCTGCGGAGGGTTTACAGCGATGCCGGCACTCCGAAGTTGGTTCGGCGGAGAATTTTGGAAGCCTCGGTGCGCGGCGGCGAGCCATGGCACGAGGAAGCGATCCGCGAGGCGTATTCGAGCGGCGACCGGGACTGGATGCTCACGGCCGTATTTGCGATGCACCACGTTCCCGGTTTCGAGAAGGAGACCCTGGAAGCTCTCGAGAGCACCGACCCTAAGATTCACTACGAGGCCGTCGTGGGGTGCGGGAACAAGGAACTCGATGCAGCTTGGCCGCACGTCATCAAGCTGGTGCAGGACGGAAGCGCCGAGAAGGCCTTGCGGATTGCCGCCATCGGCGCGATTGGCTGGATCCGCCCCGCGGAGGCGCGGCCGATCCTTTTGGAATTGGCCGGCTCCGACGATGAAGAAATCTCGGACGCGGCCGACGAGGCGCTTTCTATGATGGAGCCCGATTCGTACGACGACGACGACGAAGACGAGCTCGACGAAGAGGATGAGGAAGACGAGGAAGAAGACGAGGACGACGATCCGGTCAAGTGATCAGACGTTGAGCTCGCCGTGAATTTCGATTTCGTCCGGCTCCACGCCCTCGCACGCGGGCTCTGGTAACCGCCCCTTGAGGTCCGCCCAACCCCAGAAGAGCGCCGTGCTGGAACTGAGTGCGCCGGCGATGGTCCCGATGGTGCGCGGGTCCCAATATTGGGAAGCCACGCCGGCGAGCAGCATCGAGATCATCATCACGGACCAGGTAGTGGTTTCCATGGTGGCGAACACCCGGCCGCGGAACTGATCCGGAACGTGGCGCAAGAGCTGCGCCATGTTCATCACCGAACTGAAACCCACTCCGGCGCGCGAGAGCGCGATAAATACCAGCGCGCCATAAAAACCGCGCACCTGGCTGAACAGAATGTACGCTCCGCCGTGCACGATATAACAGACCACGATGGCCCGCTTATAACCCGCGAAACTGAGCCGGGGGCTGAAGGCGTGCGCCAATCCGCCGCCGCATATCAGCCCGATCCCGGCGCATCCCCAAATCAGGCCCAGTCCGTACGGACCGCGATTGAAAACCATCTCGCCGAAAACTGTGAACAGGATCTGCGCCGCGCCGCCGCCGGTGGCCCAGCCCACGTTGACCATGGCCAGCCCCAGAATCAGCGGCACCGAGCGCATGTACCGCAGTCCCTCCATGTATTCGTGCCAAGGCCGCACCACGTCGGTCTCGTTGAGATCGTGGCGCGCGGGCCGGAATCCGCGGCCGGGCAGGAACAGGCGCGAGATGCATAGCGCCGAGAAGACGAAAGAGAGCGAATTCCCGAAGAAGGCCCAATTGTAGCCGAATTGCATCACGCTGGTGCCGCCCAGGAAGGCTCCTACGGCGAGCGTGGTCCACTGGGTGGTCTGGGTCAGCGAGTTGGCGGTGTGCAATTCCTCGTCGGTGGCGATGGAGGGCAGAATCGACGAGCGCCCGCTGGTGAAAAAAGGCGACGCCAGCATGAGCAGCGCGCTCAAGCCGTAGAGCAGCGCCGTCGAATGGCCTTTTACGGTGAGGATGAAAGCCAGCGCCACCACCGCGCGGATCAGGTCGCTCGCAATCATGACGTGCTTGCGATTGAGGCGGTCGAGCGTAACTCCGGCGAGCGGGCCGGCCAGCACCGCGGGGATAGCGCGCGCCAGCAGGACGCCGCTCACCACCAGCCCGGAGTGCGTGGTTTGCACCGCCAGGCTGAAGACCGCGATGTTGTTGAAGTGGTCGCCGATTTCGCTGACCACCTGGCCCAGCCAGGTGTAGCGGTAATTGCGGTTGTCGCGAAGAAGCGTGAGGAACCGCGTCATCGCGCGCGCTCCACCATGTAGATTCCACCGAAAATCACTACGCCGGACACCACCGTCCAAGGCGTGATGTGCTCGCCCAGCGTCCAGACTCCCAGGAGCGTGGCCATCGCCGGCAGCAGGTAATTGTAGGCCGAGAGGCGCGAAGCCTCCATGTGCGCCAGAGCGTAGTAGTAGATCAGGTAGCAGATGACCGACGGCCCCAGAGCCATATAGAAGACCGAGAGCCATGCGGACCATGGCACCGCCGCCAGGGGGAAGCGGGCTGCTTGCCAGACGGTCACCGGCGCCATCAACAGCGCTCCGCCCACGTAGGCCACGGTGTTGACCGCGATGCTGCCATGCCGTTTGGCGGTGGGCTTGCCGAGCACGGTGAAGATCGCAAATGCCAGCGAACCCAGGAACGTGATGAAGTCGCCCAGAAGCGTGGCTTCGCCCCCCGGACGGGCATCCACCGCGCGCAACAGAATCACCCCGGCCAGCGCCACTGCGACGCCCACGAGTTTTCGCGCGGTGAACTTCTCCAGGCCGCTGGCGCCAGCCAGCAACAGCACCAGAAACGGACTCAAATTCGCGAAGATGGCGGCGTGCGCCACGCTCGTGCGGCTCAATCCCACCACGAAGAGAAACTGGTTGAGCGACACCCCGAAGATGCCGATCGCCACCATGAGCGGAAGATCGCGGAGGGTCCAAGTGGGCGGGTTGCGGCGCCGGTACCACAGATACACCGGTACCATCAGAACACCGGCCATGGAGATGCGAAGTCCATAGAGCAATACCGCGGGAAGGGATTGGAGCGCGATCTTGGCAGCAACATAGTTGCCGGCCCAGCCGACGATCATCAACAAGAGCAACGCGTAAAGAAGTGGCGCGCCCGTCAACCGATGGTCTCCTCGCGCAGCGTGAGCGACCGGATGTAATCGAGGTCCAGACCGTAGCCGAAGCCGGGCTCGTCGCGGACCATGATGGTTCCCTGCCCCGTGGTTTCCACCGCCGGTTCGACGATGTCGCGCTTCCAGTACCGCTGGCTGGCCGAAACATCGCCCGGCAGCACGAAATTCGGCAGCGTGGCCAACGCGATGTTGTGCGCGCGCCCGATTCCGGCCTCCAGCATGCCGCCGCACCACACCGGAATACCCGCCGCCTGCGCCACGTCGTGGACCCGCTTGGCCTCCGCGAACCCGGCGACTCGCCCCAGCTTGATGTTGACGATGCCGCAGGCGCGGAGCTTGATGGCCTGCTCGGCATGGTGCGCCGTGCGGATGCACTCGTCCAGGCAAATGGGAGTTTCGAGCTTGGATTGCAACTGCGCGTGGTCGATGATGTCGTCGTGAGCCAGGGGCTGTTCGATCATCATCAGGTAGTAATCGTCGAGTTTGCGAAGGTGGTCTGTGTCGGCCAGAGTATAGGCGGAATTCGCGTCGACCATCAGCTTGATGGACGGGAAATGTTGGCGTACCTGGCGCACGGCGTCAACATCGTGCCCCGGCTTGATCTTCATCTTGATGCGTTGGTAGCCGGCGGCCAGCTCCTTCTCGATTTTCTCGAGCAGTTGCGGCACGGAGTCCTGAATGCCTATTGAGACGCCGCAAGGAATCTGGCGCCGCGCCCCGCCGCCGATCGCCTGCCACAGCGGTACGCCTTTTTGCCGCGCTTCGAGGTCCCAAATGGCCGTTTCCAGGCCGCCGCGCGCCATGTTGTGGCCGCGGATGTGCGCCGTGAGCGGATAGACATCCGCCGCGCTGCCCAGTTCGCGGCCCAGCACGCGCGGGATGGCATAATCGCGCAGGATGGGCCACGCGGAGCCGGTCCACTCCTCGTTGTAGAAGGGGTTTTCACCGGCCGTCACCTCGCCCCAGCCGGAGAGGCCGCCGCTGTGCACTTCCACCAGGATCATGTGGCGCTCGGTAGTGCGGCTGAAGCTGGTCTCGAAAAAATGCACCAGGGGCATGCCGATTTGGCGCAAAGTCACGCGCTCGATTTTCATTGCCATGGCTCCAGCAGGTAGCTGCCTTCGGTCTCGCCGCGCGCGAAGCGGGTCACCGCCAGGCCCTGCTCGAAAGCGCGGTGGAATTTCTCGCCGTTTTCTTTCTGGATCTGGCGGGCGCGCCGCGGATCTTCGGCGCGAAGGCGCGCGATGTCGGCGGGGTAGCTGATTGTCTGCTCAAACTGGTGCGCAGGCCGCGCATCGCCATTCAGAATCGCCTCCACTCGCGGGCTCGCGATCCACCATTCGGCGTAGCAGCGATCCGTGGGCAGTCCGCCGTGCAGCGGGCTGAAGGTGATGCCGTACTGATTCTCGTGATAGCGGCGCACGATGGCGCCCAGCCGTTCGATATTGAAGAATGCGTTCTTCAGTTCCAGCGGGTCGAAGGTCCACTCGATCAGCTCGATACCGCGATGGAGCGCTTCCTCGCGTTGTTTCAGCTTGAGGCTGCGGCCTATGCCGGCATTTTGATAGGCCGGCAGAACGCCCAGCATGTGGCTGTGCAGATACGCGTGCCCGTTGGGCTTGATGCCCGGAATGGCGAAGCAGAACCCCACCATCATGCCGCCATCGTAGGCGCCGAACACATGGCCGCCCACCTTGCTCACTACCACCAGAAATCGCAGCGGCAACAGTTCGATATCGGCGAAGCCCCAGATGGCCTGCTGCAGGCGCAGCACCTCCTCGAATTCCGGGAGCTCGAAAAGCTGGCGAACTTCGATTACTGTTTGGCTTCCTGCCACAAGCTCTCCATTTCGCCGATGTTCGAATCCTCCGGTTTTCGGCCGCGCTCGGCCAGTTTGCGTTCGATGTAGGCGAACCGTCCGCGGAATTTGGCGTTGGTGCGCCGCAGGGCCTGCTCGGGGTCCACCTTGACGAAGCGGGCCAGGTTCACCAGCACGAAGAGCAGGTCGCCCATTTCGTTTTCGAGCTCGTCGTGCGAGGCCGCGCGGCGCGCTTCGGCGAACTCCGCCAGCTCTTCGTGGAGTTTTTCAAGTACCTGCTCGGGATTCTCCCAATCGAACCCAACGCCCGCGGCGCGAGACGATATCTGCTGCGCTTCCACCAACGCCGGCAATGCCCGCGGCACCGCCGCCAGCAGCCCATCCTGTTCGCGGCCCTGGTCCTTTTTCTCCGCAGCCTTCACCTGCCCCCAGATGCGTTTGACGTCGTCCCCCGTATGCGCCGATTGCTCGCCGAAGACGTGAGGATGGCGGCGGATCAGCTTGCGGTTGATGGCGTCGAGCGCATCGCCGATCTCGAAAAGCTTCTCTTCCGACGCCATCTGCGCGTAGAAAACGGCCTGCAGCAGGAAGTCGCCGAGCTCTTCCGCCAGTTCGCTCCAATCCCGCCGGTCGATGGCGTCGAGCACCTCGTAAGTCTCTTCCAGGGTGTAGGGCTTGATGGAGTCGAAGGTCTGCTCGCGGTCCCAGGGGCAGCCGCCGGGCGCGCGCAAGCGGGCCATGGTCTCGACGAGCTTCTGGAATTTTTCGCCGGCGCTGGAGTTGTTTTCCATGGGAGAGTACGGATTTTTTCAGGGTAACATGTGAGGGATGGAAGGAAAGCGAGCCGTGTCCTTTTCCAATGTGTACGATGATGTCGTGAGGGCGAAAGCCTACGCGACCCTCGAGTTCCCCGGCACCTACTATCTGGCATACCGCGACTTGCCCGCGATCTTCGCGGAGCACGTCACGGGACGCGAAGCTCTCGATTTCGGCTGCGGCGCCGGCCGCTCCACGAGGTTTCTGAAGAAGCTCGGATTCAACGCGACTGGCATCGACATATCGAGCAGTATGATCCATCTGGCCGCCAGCATCGATCCGGGCGGGAGCTATCGGCTGGTCGGCGATGGCGGCTTCAGTGCCTTCGAACCTGCCAGCTTCGATCTCGTTTTCTCCGCATTTGCTTTTGACAACATCCCCAATGTCGCCAAGCGGCGCGGGCTACTGCGCGGCCTGTGCAGCCTGGTGAAAAGCGAAGGGCGGATCGTCTTGCTCGGTTCCACACCCGATATCTACACGCACGAGTGGGCCTCGTTCACCACGAAGGACTTTCCGGAAAACCGCCATGCGAAGAGCGGGGAGACGGTCCAGATCGTGATGAAGGACGTCGAGGACGGTCGCCCCGTAGTAGACCTCATCTGGTTCCACGAGGACTACGTGGACCTCTTTGCCGCATCCGAACTCGACCTCGTGGCTCACCACACACCTTTAGGATATGAAGACGAGCCCTATGAGTGGCTCACTGAGACCTCGCTGGCTCCGTGGGTTATCTACGTCCTAAGAAAGAGGAATTTGGCTTAAGACCTTCAGGGCTGAGCCGTGGAACAGGAATTATCGCGTCTTGCTCTCCCGCTTGAGCGCTTGATGGAGCAGGCCCTTGATGAAAGTTTGGTAGGGCAGTCCACGTTCGTCCGCGATCTCCTGGGCTGTTTCGAGGTCGGCGATCGGAATACGGATCGTGACGGACTTCGTCGCGCCCCGGATGCGCGGCAATCGCTCAATCCGTCCTTCCTTTTTTGCCTTCAGAAAAAGCGCGGTCAAGACCTCGGGATGGGCGTCCCACCATTGCGCCTCCTCCCTCTCGGACTTGAATTTCGGAATCGCGATGCTCGCCGGCATCAGTATTCTCCTCGGTAGATCTCTCGCATTTGCGGCGGCATCGGGTAGGCCGTGACGAAGCGCACCTTGCCCCGCCGTTCGGTGACGACGAACGTCAGTAGTCTGCCGCTGTTGGTTTCTCCCGGGCACAGTCGCCGGCGCTCCCGCTTTCTCCTCTGGTGCTTGGTGGCCCACGTTCGCCGCGTCCCAGTCAAAGATCGTCCTCGCTTACAGTGTACATACAATTCGAGAAGGGCGGGGCGGTCGACGTATCTCCCAGTACGGCCAGGGCAAGCCAAACAGAGCGACGTAACTATTTGCGCATCCGCTCCCTCACGGTCGCGGCTCTGTATCGGCTACGTACCGAGCCGCCCGCAGAAATTAATGGCGCCGTGTCTAAGGGCATGCCCCACCACAATTCAGTTACCAAATGCAACATTTCTAGGTGACACCTTGAGCTTCTACACGTCTTTGTGATATGACGTATAGAAGCACGAGGTATCGAGGATGACCACGAAATTCGACCTGCCGCAAGGCACTCTAGATTTGCTGATTCTGAAAGTAGTCGCGCTGGGGCCGGTCCATGGATACGCCATCGCCCAACGCCTGAACCAGGTCTCACGCGATGTCGTGCAGGTTCCGCAAGGCTCGCTGTATCCGGCGCTGCATCGGCTTGAGAATCGCGGCTTCCTGGCCGCGGACTGGAAGCAAACGGAAACCGGACGCGAGGCCAAGTTCTATCGCCTCACCCGCAAGGGCAGGGCGCAGCTCGATTCCGAATCCGCCGGTTGGCAGCGGCTCACCGAAGCCGTCGGATTGATCCTCGCCCTCTCGGAAGGAGGCGCCGAATGACCTGGTGGAATCGCTTGTTGCGCCGCAAGGAAATGGAGGACCAACTCGACAAGGAACTGGGTTTCCACGTCGAACAGCTCACCGCCGACCTGATGGCGCGCGGCCACGCTCCCGCGGAAGCGCGCCGGCTGGCGAGGCTCGAGTTGGGCGGACCCGAGCAGGTGAAAGAGCAGTGTCGCGACGCCCGCGGCACGGGCTGGGTGGAGGATCTTTTCCAGGATGTGCGTTATGCCCTCCGCACATTGCGCCAGAGGCCGGGGTTTGCGGCCGTAGCTTTGCTAAGCCTGGCATTGGGCACGGGCGCCACCACGGTGATGTTTTCCCTGATCGACGGCGTCATGCTGAAACCTTTCGCCTATCGCGATCCGAGCCATCTGGTGAGACTGTGGGAACAGACGGACTGGAGCACTCCGGGCGGCAATACATGGGCGTTTACGTATCCCAATTATTTGGACTGCAAAAGCGCAACACCCGCTTTGGACATGGCCGTTTGGTACTTCCATGAGGGCACGTTAAGCGCGTCCGGCGCGCCGGAGTACCAAGATGGTGTCTATGTGTCTTCCGGCTTGTTGCCTCTTCTCGGCGTGAATGTGGCATTGGGCCGCGGGCTGCTACCCGGCGAGGATAAGCCCGGAGCGGAACCGGTCGCGCTGATCAGCGATCGCTTGTGGCATAACCGATTCGGCGCGAGCCGCGAGGTGCTGGGTACGCATCTGGTCTTCGACGGGCAGCCATACACCATTGTCGGCGTCATGCCCGCGGGCTTTCGGTTGGATGACAACGAATTCGATGTGGTCACGCCGATCGGTCAAAACACGTCGCCGATCATGCAGAAAAGGAGGGTTCACGGTTTTCAGGTTTGGGCACGCTTCCGTCCCGGCGCGACCATGGCGCAGGCGCAAACCCAGCTTTCAGTGGTTGGACGCCGCCTCGCGGAACAATATCCTGATTCCAACAAGGGCCGCACATTTGTTGCGGAGGCTTTGAAGCCCGACGTGGGGGATGCGAAGTCCACGCTGCTCTTGTTGCTCGGCGCAGTCACCCTGGTGATGCTGATTGCCTGCGCCAATATCGCCGGTCTCCTGCTGGCGCGCGCCGTCTCGCGCCAGCGCGAGCTCGCCATGCGCGCCGCCCTCGGCGCCGGCCGAGGACGCCTGGCGCGCCAGTGTCTCACCGAGAGCGCCGTACTCGCACTGGCCGGAGGCGCGGTGGGTGTGCTGCTCGCCGCGTTCGGCATTCGCCCATTCGCTTTATTCTGGCCTGGCGGTCTGCCGCGAGTCCAGGAGGTCCAGCTCAATTGGCACGTATTGCTGTTTGCGTTCGGAGTCTCGCTGGTCAGCGGCCTGCTCTTCGGATTGGCTCCGGCGCTCCGCGCACCCGCGCGCCATCTCGAACAGTCCCTGCGCTCCGGATCGCGGTCGCTCGCCGGCAGCGCGCATCGCTTGCATGGCGCTTTCGTCGTGGCTGAGATTGCGCTGGCCGTCGTCCTGCTGGTGTCGGCTGGATTGCTGGGCAGGACGATGCTTCGGCTGTCCTCGCTCGACCCCGGCGTCGACCTCCACAACGTGCTCGTCGCGCGGACCGGGCTGTCTCCCGCCGCTCTGCAAGACCCTGCGCGGACGCGCGTGGCATGGCGGGAACTCCTGGACCACGCGCGGCGCGTGCCGGGTGTCCAGGCGATCGCCATGGTCGATACCGTCCCCATGCGCCAGGGGAGCAACCCGATCAATTACTCCGTGATCCAAGCGAACGTGGACGATGGCAACGATTATCCGGCCGTGCTGGCCAACAGCGTGACGCCGGATTACCTCAAGGTCACCGGCATTCCGCTGCGCCGCGGACGCTTTCTGACGGACGACGACCGCAAAGGGACGCAATCCGTAGCGGTGATCGACGAAGTCATGGCGCAACAAGCTTTCCCCGGCCAGGACCCCATCGGCAAACACCTCTGGCTTCGCATCGGTCCCGATCCTGTCACCGTGGTCGGTGTCGTCGGCCACGTCCGCCAATGGGGACTCGCGGCCGACGACCAGTCGAAGCTGCGCGCCCAGCTTTACTATCCCTTCGCGCAGGTTCCCGATGAGTTGGTGCACCGTTGGTCGGACCTGATGTCGATCGCCGTGCGGACTTCGGTGGACCCGTTGAGCGTGGTCGAGCCGCTGCGCAGGGAAATACGCGGCGCGACCGGCGATCAGGTGCTCTACGAAATCAACACCTTCGAACAACTCGCCACCGCCTCGTTGGCCCGGCAGCGGTTTCTGCTGCTGCTTTTCGGAATCTTCGCGGCCCTGGCGCTGCTGCTGGCCTGCATCGGAATCTACGGCGTGCTGGCTTACCTGACCAGCCAGCGAGTGCCTGAGATCGGCGTGCGCATGGCGCTAGGCGCCACGGCGTCGCAGGTAATGACGATGGTGCTGCGCCAGAGCCTGACGATGATTCTCGCCGGCATTGTCGTAGGTACTGCCGGAGCCTGGTTCGCCACGCGATACCTCGTCCGCCAGGTGGAAGGAGTGCGGTCCGCGGAGCCTTCGACCGTAGCCGCCATGATTGCCGTGCTCGCGATCGCCGCTCTGTTCGCCAGTTTTCTGCCGGCCCGCCGCGCCAGCCGCGTCGACCCCATCAAGGCATTGCGCCAGGAATAGGAAGTGGTACCCGGAGGATACCTCGGTAATCGGCGCAGGGCGGGTTACCAGGGGCCCGCCATAGGCTTTAAAATAGGGCCGTTCCCGAAGACGCCCCACGTATGGGGCGATCCAGTCTGTGCGAGGCGCTTTTGGGGGCAGCTTCCCAAGACGTCTGGCCCGTTCCGGCTAAAGTCACTTGCCGATGACGCCGTCTTTTGTCCAGAACTCTAAGAAAGGCGCTGCTGGGAGGGCACCAACTCACGCTTGCGCCGTTGGGGAGTATTGTTAGTTCTGTACCGGACGAGTGAGTTGCGATCCCCCATGTCTCCCTCGACGACTTCGACGCCGGGGCCGGAAAGCGTCCGCGCCTGAGGCTGGTCCGGGTTCCTGGTGAGCGCGCGAACGGCAAAGCCGCTGTCCCGAAGATGCCGCAGCGACGCCCCGCCCTGATGGCCGGTGGCGCAGAATGGTCTTGCTTCGCTTCTTGGTTGTGGGCATGCAGGTGAAGCGAGCATGCCGTCTGCCAGTTGTGTGCGTTGCGCCAATCACACTGCGTGTAGGCGGGCCGAAGAATTCTTTTGGATGCATTGTAGTTTTCACCGCCCGTTTTCGCTAGCCGGATGAAGGGATGCGGCGCCGGACGCCGGTTCCTGAAAAGCACAGGAAGGAGAATTAAGGTGACCAAAAAACGATCTTTCTCAACTGCGTTCGCTACGGCGGTGGTCGTCGGCGTGGGGAGCATGTGGATTTTCGCTTCTCCGAGTGAGGCCCAGAACTATGGGAAGAACGATGAGGATGAGGCGAGGATGATTAAGGGTTTCGAGATCGCGCCAGTGCCTCTGAACCTGGCGGGCAAGGACCTCAAATTAGTGGGACTGGGCAGCTACATCGTCAACGCGCAGGGCGACTGCAACGGCTGCCATAGCGCCGGACCTCCGACGCAGTACACGGCCAACGGAAACCCCTACCAACTCAGCCCTCCGTTCTCTGGAACGAAGCAGATCAATCCGGCAACATACCTCGGAGGCGGCCGGAATTTCGGGCCTCTGATTGCAAGCTCCGCGAGCATCATTTCGCGCAACCTGACGCCCGACAAGACCGGAATGCCGGCGGGCGGCCGTACGTGGGAGCAGTTTCTGCAGATCTTCCGCACCGGCGTGGATCTCGATAACCTTCACCCCAATTGCCCCGCGGGAACGGTGGCCATCAACTGCATTCCCGCTCCATTCAACGGCTCGCTGCTGCAAGTCATGTCGTGGCCTACTTTTCAGAACATGAGCGATCAGGATTTGCGCGCGGTGTACGAGTATCTCAGCGCGATTCCCTGCATCGAAGGACCGGCCGATCCGACCAATCCGCTGCACAACGACTGCAATTGAAGAAGAAGTCAGTAGCCAGAAGGCACCGCGACCGCGAGGGAGCGGTGCTTTCTCAACCATGCCGTCCCATCTCGCGCGCTAGCCAGGATCGGGCCAGCTTCCAGTCCCGCATGACGCTTTGCGGTGAGATTTTCAGCGCCTCGGCCGTCTCCTCCACGCTTAGACCGCCGAAGAATCGGAGTTCCACTACGTCTGCCTTGCGCGCATCGAACTTCGCGAGGGCGTTCAGGGCATCGTCCAACCGCATCATCTGATCATTTCGAAGCGGCAAACCGTCAATCGAGTCATTGATCTCTACCCGAATTGCGCCGCCTCCCCGCTTGCCCGCGTCCTTGCTTCTGGCCGCGTCCACCAAAATTCGGCGCATCATCCGGGCGGCGATGGCGAAGAAATGAGTGCGATCCTGCCAGTCCGTGAAGCTGGCATCCACTAACTTCAGGTATGCTTCGTGGACCAGGGCGGTCGGCTGAAGGCTGTTCTCCGGACCTTCGCGGCGCATGTAACCAGCCGCGATTCGTTTAAGCTCCTCGTATACGACGGGTGTGAGGCGATTCAACGCTTCCGCATCGCCGCTTCCCCAGGCTCGTAACACTTTCGTAATCTCGTCCCGCGATGCCGGTTCCAAGGAAAATCTCCTGCCGACATTATAGTTTTCTCCACAGCTTTCCGCTTACCCATGCGCTGACAACGCCGCCTGAGGTATAGTGTGAAAACGAAGTTGCAGGAATGACCCCGGAACGTTGGCGCCAGATTGAAGACGTGTATCACGCGGCGCTGGACCGCGACCCGCGGCTGCGCGCAGGATACGTGGAGGAGCACTGCGCCGGCGATACGAGCCTGATGCGGGAAGTGAATTCGCTGCTGGCACGCGACGCCTCCGACCCCGGCGCCCTTCTCAACCAGCCACGGCCCAGTGGCGGCTCTCCTCATTTGGCAGGAGGCGTCCGGCTGGGCACTTACGAGATTCGATCGGTGATCGGTTCCGGCGGGATGGGCGATGTCTACCTTGCCCGCGACACCAGGCTGAAACGGGACGTCGCGCTGAAGGTCCTGCCGGAAGCTTTCGCGGCCGACCCGGCGCGCATGGCGCGCTTTGAGCGCGAAGCTTGCCTGCTCGCTTCCCTGAATCATCCCAATATCGCCCAGATTTACGGTGTGGAAAGCGGTGGCCTCGCCATGGAGTTGGTGGATGGCGAGTCGCCCAAGGGTCCCATGCCGTTCGACCAGGCGTGGAAGATCGCGGCGCAAATTGCCGACGCGCTGGAGTACGCTCACGAGAAGGGCATCATCCATCGCGATTTGAAGCCCGCCAACATCAAGATCACACCCGATGGGGTGGTCAAGCTGCTGGATTTCGGGCTGGCGAAAAGCTTCCCCACCGCGAATAGCACGTCGCCGGAAAATGCCGCCGATGCCTCCGACCCGATGCCCGAGGAGACGCTGCCCGGCGTCATTCTGGGCACCGGCGCATATATGGCGCCCGAGCAAGTCATGGGCAAGCGCGCCGACCAGCGCACCGACATCTGGGGTTTTGGTGTCGTTCTCTATGAATTACTGACCGGACGGCGTCCGTTCCGGGGCGAAGGGCCGCCGCAAATTATGGCGGCTGTCATCCGCGACGAGGTGGATCTGGCGCCGATTCCTGCGCGTGCGCGGCCGGTGATCGAACGCTGCCTCGAAAAGGACCCCAAACGGCGGTTGCGCCACATAGGGGACGTGGGGCTGCTGCTGAGAGATGAAACAAGAACCGTCCCAGACAAATCGCGCAACGCCTTTTTGATCGGGGCGCTAGCCATTGTGACGCTGGTATTGGGGGCCCTTGCCATCATTCATTTTCGCGAAACGCCGCCGCGGCCGGAACCCGTCCGCATGAGTATTCTCCTTCCAGAGAAATCGCGGGTTCGGGCGCTGGAGGTATCGCCGGACGGGCGGCAAATCGCGATGGTTCTCGTCAAAGATGGAAAGCAGCAGATCTGGGTCCGCGGCTTGGATTCGCTCGAATTCACTCCTCTCGCCGGGTCAGACGGCGCCGCGAGCCCATTCTGGTCTCCGGATAGCCGGTATATCGGATTCTTTGCCGACGCTAAAGTGAAGAAGATCGAGCGCACGGGCGGGCCCGTGCAGACGCTTTGCGATGCGCTCGGAGGGATGGGCGGAACCTGGAACCCCAAAGGCGACATCCTATTCTCAACTGACGCCTTGGGCCGGGTGCAGCGAGTTTCGGCCAACGGTGGAGCGCCGTCGGACGTCTCTCACCAGTCAAGCATCGCCAGCTTTTATCCTTTTTTCCTTCCCGATGGACAGCACTACCTGGTCAGGCGCGCTCGTGTTCCCGGGTCGGCCGATTCGGGCATTTGGCTGAGTTCGATTGCGAGCCCCGAGTCGCGGCAGATTCTGCCGGATTCTTCCAACCCCCAATTCGTGGAACCGATGCCCGGGAGCCACGTGGGACAAGTGCTTTTCACGCGCAACGGAACGCTCATGGCTTTGCCGCTCGACATGAAGCGGCTCGAACCAGCGGGCAATGCACTGCCGGTCGCACAACGAGTGGCGGAGTCGCCCGGTCGATGGACCTCCGGCCGGGAATTGCTGGCTTACCTATCCGGCCAGCGTGCCAACTGGCAGTACGTCTGGCGGGACAGGACCGGCCGAACTCTCGGGGTGGCCGCCGACGATGCGGGTGCGGTGGTAGCGATTTCGCCGGATGGCAGACGGTTGGTGGGTGATTATCACGGAATTCGCGTGCTGGACTTCGCAGGAGGACCGGACACTCAAATCACTTTTGGAGATACAGGCCAAGATCCCATCTGGTCACCAGATGGCCGTTTTGTCGCTTTCGGCAGTGTTGGGGGGATCTACCGGAAACTGGCAAACGGAGCGGGGGTCCCGGAGTTGCTAACCTCTGCGAAGCGCTTAATGATACCGAAGAGCTGGTCGCCGGACGGCCGGTTCCTCCTTTACGACCAAGTGAATCCGGAAACCGCGGCGGACATGTGGGCGATTCCGGTGGACGGCGAGCGAAAGCCGTTTGTGATCGTTCAAACTTCGGCGAATGAAGGCCAGGGGCAGTTCTCGCCCGATGGCCACTGGGTGGCCTACAGTTCCAACGAGTCCGGTCCGAGCGAGATCTACGTGATTCCATTTCCGCCTTCCCAAAGTGGCGGCCGTTGGCTCGTGTCCAAGGGCGGCGGCGTCATGCCGCGCTGGGGCCGCGATGGGAAGGAACTCTTCTACATCTCACCCGATTCTCAGATGATGGCTGTCGACGTCGCCACCAGGCCCGTATTCAAGTTCGGCAACCCGCACCCGTTGTTCCAGACCGACATCGTCGATACCGGAATCCGCGCCGGGCCAATGAGCTGGGATATCGCGCCCGACGGCCGGTTCTTAATCATCTCCGATAGCTCCACCGATACATCGCTGACCGTCGTCCTGAACTGGCAATCAGGGCTGAAATAAGCCGCTCCACAAAAAAATCTTCCGACGTTGTAGTTTCTCCGCAGGCATTCCGCTTACCGCGTGAAGGAAGGACAAAGGATCACTCGATGCTCTTTCCGGGAGCTTTCTAAAAAGGAGAAAAAACATGACACGTAAAGCTTTGCTCGTTCTCGCGGTTTCGAGCCTGTGTGGCATCTTGACCGCCCCACTTGGCGCACAGACGGCGGCTCCCATGAGCCGGTACGATATCCCATTTCAATTCACCGCAAACGGAAAAACCATGCCGGCCGGCCAATACATCGTAGGAGTCAGGACGGTCGACGGCCTGGTCGAGATCGAATCGAAGGCGGCCCATCAGCAAGCTGTGTTTTGTTTGACGCATCCGGCGGGAATTGCCGCCGCCGGCCAATCTACGCTCACATTTCATCGGTATGGCAACCGGTACTTCCTGGAGCGGGTTTCACAGCAGGGGGAATATAAGACCCGCGGGCTCGCCGTGTCCCCGGCTGAACGCGAGGCAGCCAAAGCCCCGTCGCCGGCTCCTCTCGAAAGGGTTACCGTGGCGGCGCTTTCCCCAACTCGCGACAGCAATCACTGAAGGAGCGCACGTGAAGACCTGATGGCAACTGGGAGCGCGGATCTCCCAGTTGCCTGCGTCTTTTGCGATATGGAGGGCATGTGAAGAGCCGCTGGTCGATCGTTTTTGCTTCCTTGGTGGGCTTGCTGGCCGGGAACGGCCCAGTCATGCAGTTCACGTTTGGGACGCTTTTGCCGTCCATCACCCGGGAATTCGCGTGGAGTCGTGGCCTGGTCTCTACCGCCATGGTCGTCGGAATCTGGATGACGGGAATCGCAACGCCTTTCTTTGGCCGTATGGTCGATCGATTCGGGATTCGGGCGGTGGCGTTGCCCGGCATCGTGTTGTTCTCTCTCGCTACCGCATCGGTCGCCTTGGTCCCTGCGTCGCCAGTTGCCTTCATCAGTCTGTACGCTTTGATGGGACTCGGGGCCGCCGGGCAGACGCCGTTGATCTACGCCAAAGCGATATCGTCCCGCTTTGATCGTCAACGCGGGCTGGCGCTCGGGATCGCCATGTCGGGAGTCGGCCTGGGAGCCACTCTCGTTCCGCAGTACGCTCACGCGTTGATCGGTGTTTTAGGCTGGCGGGGAGCATATGCCGGCCTCGGAGCGCTGGTACTCGTTCTGGCCTTTCCTGCCGTGGCCTTCTTCGTGGGCAGGCCGGCCGCGGGACGGGAAGCCGTTGTGCATAGGGAACTGACGGCAACCCTGCCGGGGCTTACGGGCGTTGAGGCCTTGCAAACCTCTCGATTCTGGATTCTCGCCTTCAGCTTTTTCATTGTGGCCGGAACAACCGGAGGCGTGATCTCACATTTGGTCCCACTGATGGCGGACCGCGGGGTGTCGGCCCAAACCGCTACCGATATGGTCGGCATCGCCGGCACAGCCTTGATCGGCGGCCGGTTGCTCTCCGGCTTTTTGGTGGACCACATCCACGCACCTTGCGTCGCGGCCATTTTTTTCCTCACTCCCCTGATCGGCATCGTCGTCCTAGCGTCAACGCTGGGCCCTGACGCGGCGTCAGTTGGTGCGGTGTTGGTTGGGCTGGGCGTGGGTGCAGAGGTGGATGTAATAGCCTTTCTGGCCTCCCGATACCTGGGGATGCGGTCCTTCGGTGAGATCTGTGGTTACTTCTTTTCTATCTTCATGCTGGGAGCCGGCCTGGGCCCTTTCGCCATGGGAATTTCGTACGACAGGACCGGCTCTTACAAGCTGATGCTCGTGTGCTTCGCGTCCGCCCTGGCGCTGGCCAGCCTGCCCATTGTGCGTCTGGGTCCTTACGTCTATCCTGCTGCGCGTGAAATCACCCGGGAGAGGGCGACCACGCCTGTCTAATGGCGCCGCTGACGCCCCGCCCTTCGTGTTCGCGGTTCTTTTTTTTCGGACATGCCTCAATTGCGCAAGCAGTCGGCCGGCAGAATGCGACTTGACGGGTTCTCGCCGACTCGTCGAAGTGTTTCGGCAGTTGGGAATGAGATGTGGGCTTATCGGAAACTGGCTATCCGGGAAGTTGCGGCCGCACGCGAACCCGAGATTAGGGCGGGCACAGGCGAGGTCGTTTTGCCAAGGGCCTTTACTCTAACCCGAAGTTCCGGAAAACAAATGTTAAGTCCTTTGTCTTGTGCGGTTACATGCCTACTGTAGTCATGTAGCGAGCCTGTGGAATCAATAACTTGCAATTAGAATTCTGGAACTTAGGTCTAACGCCTATGCTGGGCCGCCGAGGTTACCAACCTGCCCCACTTGCCGGTGTTATCCTTTAACATCTATGCGACGTGTGCTCTTCGTAATCGCCAGCCTGATTCCCATCCTTTCCGCCCAGAATTTCGACCCCAAATTTTACTCCGCGCTCGAGTGGCGCGGCATCGGACCGTATCGCGGAGGCCGCACCGTCGGCGCCGCCGGCATCGCCGACCAGCCCGACATCTTCTTCATCGGCGTCAACAACGGCGGCGTGTGGAAGACCGACGACGCCGGCCGCACCTGGAACCCCATCTTCGACGACCAGCCGACCGGATCCATCGGCGCCATCGCCGTCGCCCCGTCAAACCCCAATATCCTCTACGTAGGCAGCGGCGAGGGATTGCAGCGCCCCGATCTTTCCGTGGGCGACGGCATGTACAAATCGACCGATGGCGGCAAGACCTGGCGCCATCTCGGACTTCGCGATGGCCAGCAGATTCCCGCGATCCTGGTGGACCCGAATAATCCCGACCGCCTCTTCGTCGCCGTCCTCGGCCATCCCTACGGACCCAACGCCGAGCGCGGGGTCTTCCGCTCCACCGACGGCGGCCAGAGCTTCCAGAAGGTCTTATATAAGGATGACCGCACCGGCGCAATCGACCTGGCCTTCGACCCCACCGATCCGCGCACCGTCTACGCGGTGCTGTGGCAGGCGCAGCAAGGTCCGTGGGAAAACGGCGCTTTCACCGGTCCCAATAGCGGTCTTTTCAAATCCACCGACGGCGGCGATACCTGGGCCCAGCTCACTGGCGGACTTCCCACGTTCCAACAAGGACTCGGCCGCATCGGCATCGCCGTCGCGCCCAGTGATCGCACTCGCATGTACGCGCTGGTGGAAGCGGGCGGCGGCGGACGCGGACGCGGAGTACGCGGCGGCAATCCGCCGGATGCCACGGGCGCCGGCAGGGGCGCACCCCCCGCACCGACGGGCGGGCTCTACCGCTCCGACGATGCCGGCACTACCTGGACCCACGTCAACGGCGAGAATCGCATCTACGGGCGCGGCTCCGACTTCGCCTGCGTCCGCGTCGACCCCAAGAATAAAGACGTCATCTATGTCGCCAACACCTCCACTTACCGCTCCGACGATGCCGGCGTAAGTTTCACCGCCATCAAGGGCGCGCCCGGCGGCGACGACTATCACACCGTCTGGATCAACCCCAAGAATCCCGACATCATCCTGCTCGCGGTCGACCAGGGCGCCACCGTCAGCGTGAACCACGGGCGCACCTGGAGTACCTGGTATAACCAGCCGACCGCGCAGTTTTACCACGTGAGCACCGATAACCAGGTGCCCTACTGGGTCTACGGCGGGCAGCAGGAAAGCGGATCGGCCGGCGTGGCCAGCCGCGGCAACGATGGCGAGATCACTTTCCGCGAATGGCATCCCGTGGGCGCCGCCGAATACGCCTACGTGGCGCCCGATCCGCTGAATCCCCGCTACGTCTATGGCGGCGGAATGGGCGGCAACACCGTCAGCCGCTGGGACCGCGTCACCGGCGAAGTGGAACACTTCGGGCCGCGGGGCGCGTTCCGCCACGTGCGCACCTTCCCCGTGTTGTTCTCGCCCAAGGACCCTCACATTCTCTATGTGGGATTTCAGTCCGTGGTGAAGACCGCCGACGGCGGCAAGACGTGGGAGACTATCAGCCCCGACCTTTCACGCGAGTCCTACGACATTCCCGCGAGCGTCGCCGCCTACCCTGAGGCGGCCAAGTCGCAGGCCACGCGCCGCGGCGTGGTCTACGCTTTGGGACCTTCTCCGCTCGACGTCAACGTACTCTGGGCCGGCACGGACGACGGTCTCATCCACCTCACCCGCGATGGCGGCAAGAACTGGAAGGACGTCACTCCGCCGGCCTTGAAACCTTGGAGCAAGGTATCGCAGCTCGACGCATCGCACTTCGACGGCCGCAGCGTCTACGCCGCTATCAACACCTTGCGCCTCGACGACCTGAAGCCGCACATCTTCCGCACCCACGATGACGGCGCCACCTGGAAGGAAATCGTGCGCGGTCTGCCGGACGGCCCCATCAACGTGGTCCGCGAAGACCCGGTCCGCCGCGGGCTGCTGTTCGCCGGCAGTGAGCTGGCGGTCTTCGTCTCTTTCAACGATGGCGACGATTGGCAGCCGCTGCGGCTCAATATGCCGGCCACATCGATCCGCGACCTGGTGATCCACGACGAGGACCTGGTGGTGGGCACGCACGGCCGGGGTTTCTGGATTCTCGACGACATTTCCCCGCTGCGCGAACTGTCGGCGGCTATCGCGTCGGCGGATGCGCATCTGTTCGCGCCGCGCCCCACTTGGCGTTTTCCGCGTGACACCAACCCCGATACGCCGCTGCCGCCGGAAGAACCCGCCGGGAAGAATCCGCCCGATGGCGCCATCCTTTATTACTATCTGAAATCGCCCGCCGCCGGAGCGATGACGCTCGAGGTGCTGGATGCGGAATCCAAAGTGGTGGCCCATTTCTCGAGCGAAGACAAGGCTCCTCCGCCGAATCCGCAGCTCAACGTCCCAACCTATTGGCTGCGTCCTTTCCAGCCGCTTGCGACAGGCGGGGGGATGCACCGCTTCATCTGGGATTTGCACGGCACCGCGGCCTCCGGCGGCAGGGGCGGCCGCGGCGGAGAACCGCCCATCTCGGCTGTATATATGGATACGCCTGTCAACCAGGGTCCCTGGATGCCGGCCGGCACGTACACCGTGAAACTCACAGTCAACGGCCAGAGTTACACGCAGCCGCTGGTGGTAAAGCCCGACCCGCGACACTGAGAAGCTACAGGGCATGGCAGTAGTCCGGGGCAACGCAGGTTACCTCCGCCCCCTCAGCGTTCTCCGGTTTTGACTTTCTTAAGGCTCCGCGTCTCAGCGCCTCCGCGGTGAATCGTTCTTCACGTGCGAATGGTACGCTTCCTTCTGACACGCCTGTCAACGAGGGTCCCTGGATGCCGGCACGTACACCGTGACGCTCACAGTCAACGGCCGGAGTTACACGCAGCGGCTGGTGGTAAAGCCCGACCCGCGACACTGAGAAGCCACAGGGCATGGCTGTAGTCCGGGGCAACGCAGGTTACCTCCGCCCCCTCAGCGTTCTCCGGTTTTGACTTTCTTAAGGCTCCGCGTCTCTGCGTCTCCGCGGTGAATCGTTCTTCACTTGCGGATGGCACGCTTCCTTATGAATTCCCCCTCCGTTTATTTGTTCCAGTTATTCACCAGATTGGCAGCATTCACGCTTCCGATTCCGGTGGCGAAGTTCCAGCCGGTGCCGGTGCCGTATGCCTTGTCGAAAGCCGAACTGGAAGTGGACAGCGCGCCATTCGCGGAGGATGGATTATTGGAGAAGCGGCCGTGGCCTGAAGTGGACGTACTGGCGCCGTAGCAGTCCGTCGTGCCGGAGCAGTTGACCACGTTGTCGCCCTGGGTCACGTTGTAGAAAATGCAACCGGAGCCGGCAGCGTTGCCGTTCGAGGAGTTGCAGACCGCCGAGCCCGTGGCCATTCCGTAATAAATAGAGTCCGGATTGCTCCACTTTTCGCCGGTTTTCTGATTCACCAGCGCCTGAATCCCGGCCATGATGGGAGAAGCGAATGAGGTGCCGCCGGCGCCCGCCCAGGTGCTCGGCGCACCCGTGCACCGAGCCCCGCCATTACGTATGTCGGAGAAGCAGAACACGTAGTAGTGGCCCCAAATGCCATTGCCCGCGAACAGGGAAACGTCCGGAATATCGCGCACTCCGTCGGTCCCGTTTTTTTGCCACGAGGGCTTGGCGTAGCCCGCGCAACTACCGCCTACCACACCCGGCGTGGATGGCGAACCGGTAGCGCAGCCGCTCGGACCGCCGCTGCCTGCCACCACTTCCTGCAAGCCATCTTCGGTAGCGGTGCTGCTGCCGCAGAAACCGCTGGCGCCGTACACGGTGCTACTTCCATTGAATGTGGCGAGCAGCGCCCCGGCGCAGGAATCGTTCCACGGGATCTCCGGGATGTACGACTTGGCCGACTCATACGTCGACGTGTTGGTGGAATTCCAATAGCTGCCGGTGCTGCCGGCGTAGGTGTCGCCGAAATCCGTGCCGCCCACCGCTACGTTGTACGGCGTGGAGGCATAACCGCTGACGCCGATTCCGTGGGTCGCTCCCGACGCTCCGGCATCGCAGGATGCCGCGCCCTCGTCGCCGGCGGAAACGAACACCGAAACGCCTTCGGCCGCCGCCTGTTGGAAGGTGGTGTAATATGCCGCGTTGGTGGCCGCGCCGTTTTCAGCTTCGCACTCGCCATAACTCATGCTCATGATGGCCGGCGGAGTCTTCAAGCTCAGCAGGTTTTGAATCGCGATCATGCCGCCAAAGGTGGTCCTGGTGTCGGCGCAGGTGGCCACTTGGATGGCTGCGTTGGGAGCCGCGGCGCTGGCCCACTCCGCGTCCAGGGTGGTCTCAATGTCATCGCTATTGGCCCCCGGGTCGGTGCAGTTATTGGCGCCGCTGGAAGGCGCGGGATGCACGGTCGTCAGAGAGCCGTTGGGGTAACTCGTCGAGAGCCCGAAAGTGCTGCGGAACGTGGTCCAGTCGGAGTTGCTATAGAGGTCGCTGTCTTCCACTACCGCGATCGTCTGGCCCGTCCCGCTGTTGCCGGCGCCGAACAGCGGAGTCAAGTTATAAATCGTGGCCAGGTCGGCGGGCGTTACCGCCCGGTAGGTGACATGGTCGGAAGTGTAGGTGTAGCTGGCACGGGGCTTATTATAGGCATGCGGCATGAAGTCGTGCATCGAGACCACGCCCGCCACCACGGGCGCCAGCGCTTCCGGAATCAGGGGGTCGCTCATGTTGGCGATATGCTCAACGCCGTTCACGTTGAGCTTATGGATGGCCGTGTGGAATGCGGCTTGTACCTGCCCAGCGGTGCCCGAGAAATCGATCGTCATCCCGCTGGGATATACCGAATTCACCGTAAAGCCATGGGATTTGAGCCATCCGGTTACCGCGTCAATATCTTCCTGTGCCGGCCCGAAGCTCGCGCCAATCTCCTCGGCCGTCAGCCAGTGGTGATAGTTGGGCGACTGCGGGTCCTGCTGCGATTCGATCAGTTGCTGCACTGCCTGTTCCTGTTCCGCGGGGCGCTGCAACTGGAGAAGCATATGTTCCATCGCCAGATCGTCCGCCACTGGACCGGCGTCGTTCTGGGCGTAGGCCTGAGATCGCGTGTTCCCGGCCAGGCGGTGCAGCACGTTGTCATCGATCGGCTGCGTGACCATTACCCGCGAGCGGGGGCTCTGCGGCCGGATGACTGAAGGAAAAGCCAGTGCCAATAAAAGTGCTGGAATAGACAAAAAACCAAGGCGACGTTTGCTGCGCATACCGCTCCTCTGATTCGGGCGCTCTCCCCGGAGGTACCTTTGAGCACCACTCTCTGAGACGAGCGTATCACAGGAAGGGTTTACATAGAACCCGCGGAACCGCGGAATCCTGCGGGAACGGTACTAGCTCCAGCTACTTCGCTGATAACTATGGTTCAATCGAGTGATGGAAGTGCCAGCAGCCGGAATGGGAGCTTCGGGACCGGAACGCGCCTTGGCGAACGCCAGTGCTGCGCCGCCGGCGAACTTACCGCCGGCGATTGGCCGCGGCACGCCTGCGGAGGGCGATTCGGTAGCCGCGCTTCTCGGCGAGCTTTCGCAGTCCGGCCTGGCCCGGCTTCTGGAAATTGTGGAAGCTTCTCCCCGGTCCGGCGATGAGGCGCACTTGGGGGAGTTGCTGCGCGCCGCCGGAGAAGCTGTCGCCGCCCGGAATACCGGCCGCGCACTCGACCTGTTGCGGCAATTCGCAAGTCTGGACCCGGCCCGCGCGGAAACCCTCTTATCGGCGCGCGAGTTGGCATCCATCCGCCCCGAATTGGAACAGTGGCTCAGCCAGTTGACCGCCGCTGCCAGGCTCCATGCAGAGAGCCGGCTGGCGGAGGCTACCCAGAGGTTTGAGACGGCAACCGCCAAAGATACTACAGCGGGTGAAGTTACAATGGAGATCTTTTTGGTGGTAGCCGGCAGGTTGATGGAAGCAGGCGGACTGGCCAACTATGTCCGGTCCGCGGCGGTATCCGAGGCTCTTGTCGACCAATGCCGCTGGGCTCCGGCGCTACAGGCGGAGGCGATAAATCGGCCGCCGGCCGATTGGCGTGTGTCTTTACGGTTGCTGATTCCGGCGTGGTGTGCGCTGGGTATTGCCGGCGCAGGTCTGTGTTGGTGGCTGCGGAACGATTGTCTGCCGATTGTCTGCCTGGCTTGGGCCGGCGGCTTGGTTGTGCTGATCTTCGCCCGTGCCTGGACGCAGCCGCCACGTTCTTGACTTCCGTTTGCGGCCTTGGTGGCACGGACTTCGGCGCATCACACCTGTGAAATCTCAAGTCAGGTTGGTGCCTGCCGGCACTATTAGGCGCTCCGCCGCAAGCGCTATGGAACACCTATGGAGAGGCAGGTACTAAGAGTCACGGCCCGCAAAAAAGGAATTTTGGCTCACCATGGGTGATTTGCCGGGTCATTTGTTCCAAGACGGCTGGAAAATAGCTCTTACAATTTTGGCTCACTCGTGGCCCTCTCTATGATACACTTAGCGCGATGAACACTAACGACCAAGCCCTCTTGGAAGCTGCATTGATCGGGTATCAGCACCAAGCGGAACAGATTGCAGAAAAGATCGTCGAAATTCGGCGGCAATTGGGTGGCAAACCGGCATCCGCAGCGCCAAAGACTGCAGCCGCTCCCGTTAAGAAGCGGGCCATGAGCGCGGCTGCACGAAAGCGGATTGCGGCGGCTCAGAAAAAGCGCTGGGCAGAGTATCACCGCCTCAAAGAAGGCAAGGCCTGATCCGAGGGACCTATAAGCTTGTCGGCGCAGCCCGCTGAAGGGCGGATGTGTCGATGTATGTTAGCTCGCAAGGGCTGACCGGATGGCATGGCCGAGCCGATCGCATGACCAAGAGAGGCCCGTTAGCTGCGGTGCGAAGACGCCCGGAGTGAGACGGTCACCTGTTCGCGTTGGTCCTATGAATCCGCCTGTGGAGAGCCGATAATTCGCCACCTTGGCCGAGTTGGTGACTGTTCCCGCGCCACGTACTTAAAGTTCGTTTGGCGCTGCAACTTGTCACGGAAGCGGGCCATTATTGCGATGGCAAAGCTCGGACCCAGGTCACGCCAGGCCCGTAAGATTTTCTCTGGCCTCCCGCCAGCCCTCAGGCGCTACCATCCCGGTGACGGCGTGCTCGAGGATACCGGAGTGCGGAAGGGCGCTAACCTGTTTTCGTTTTGTTGCCAGGTCCGCCAGATTCAATCGCACGCGGCTATTCTGACCTGTGACTTCACGAAACGGTGGTGGGACGGAGCTGCCTCGGCACCCGTGCCAAGAAACGAGTCGCACCCTGAGCTATCGGCGTTCATCGGCGTTTATCGGCGGCCCAATAAAGAATGTGCTGGCCTTGCGCAAAACTCCCAACAAAGACCTATTAGCTGCCGATGAACACCGATTGGAAGCTGTCGGATTCAAACTGGATCTGCACGGAACCGCGTCCGATCCAAGCCCTCAGTCACAGATTGTTCAATCCGGTGCAAACCCGCGGCCATTCTGACTTCTGTCTGCCAACCCCCTCGACTGCCAAATCCCGCAGGGATATCGAAGCCCAGCCTCGCCTGGTTTGTGGTTCTCGCTCACGCGCTTGGCGCCCTGGCCGCGACTTTCGCAGAGGACGGGGCTTACGTCTTGCATACCAGTTGAATACCAGCACCGTTGCAGCCTCGTGGGACTCTGCGCGACTACCGGATTAACGTGACCCGGAATGGGACCAAAGCGCCACAGACGCTTTACCTGACGGCGCGGAACTTATGGTGGCGCGGCGAGCGTCGGATTCGCGGGTGGTTGCGCCGGCCTGCGCCCTGCTGTTAGCGTAGAGGTCAGCAAGAACCTTCATGCCTTCATTAGTCCTGAGCCGGGAAGAAGAACTTTACTGGCTGGCTCTCAAATTGGTACCGGGTCTCGGGACCCGAACGTCCGCAAAGCTGCTGGAACGCTTTCGCGCGCCGCAAGCCATTTTCCGCGCTTCGCGAACGGAACTGGAGGCCGCCGGCGTCAACGGCGCGGTGGCGCAGTCCATCGCCAGTGGCATCACATTTGAAGATGCCGCCGCGCAACACGACAAGATGGCCGAAGCCGGGGCTGTCGTCATTACTCTGGGCGACCCGCGCTATCCTCAGCGGCTGCGCGAGATCTTCGACCCGCCGATTCTGCTGTTTGCTCGCGGCCGGGTGGAGTTGCTCGAGTCGCTGGCAGTCGCAGTCGTGGGCACGCGCCGTCCTACGCCTTATGGCTTGGCGGTGGCGGAACGGCTTTCCGGCGATTTGGCCCACGCCGGCCTTACCATCGTGAGCGGAATGGCGCGCGGCGTAGATACCGCGGCCCACAAGGGTTCGCTCGCTGTCGGAGGCGATACCGTCGCGGTGTTAGGCTGCGGAGTCGACGTGGTGTATCCTTCGGAGAATCGCAAGCTGGCTGCGGAGTTGGCGGTGAAGGGTCTCATGGTCTCCGAATTTCCCATGGGCGCCACGGCATTTCCGCAGAATTTTCCCATTCGCAATCGCATTATCAGCGGCGTCAGCCTGGGTGTGCTGGTGGTGGAGGGCGCTCAGTATAGCGGGTCAGCCATCACGGCCAAGTTGGCGATGGACCAGGGCCGCGAGGTTTTCGCCGTTCCCGGGAACATCACCAACAAGCTCGCTTGGGGTCCTAACCTCTTGATAAAGCAGGGCGCCAAGCTCGTGCAGGATTGGAACGACATAGTCGCCGAGCTACCCGCTGAATCCCGCCGGCATCTAATCGATAGAGGCCGGCAACGGATCCTCGCCGGCGAAGGTGCATCCGCCGCCGCTGAAGCTGCATCCTTATTGGGAGATCCGGTCTCGGAACTCGGCAATGTTGCTCGCAGGCTGCTCGCCTCGTTGCAAGTGGATATCGCCGTACATCTGGATGATCTCCTTGAAAAAGTGGAAGATACATCGCCTTCGGAGCTGATTGCCGCGCTTTTCGAACTGGAAATGCTGGGGCTGGTAAAACAGCTCCCCGGCAAGAACTTTGTTAAAGTGTGGTAACGTCTCTGGGTATCCAGCAATCATTTACGTTAGCGCGGCGAAGGGCGCCGCATTCCGAAAGTTTACTATGCCAAAAGCTCTGGTAATCGTGGAATCGCCTGCGAAGGCGAAGACCATCAACAAATACCTGGGCAAGCAGTTTGTCGTTAAAGCTTCCCTCGGTCATATTAAGGATCTGCCCAAGCGCGATCTCGCGGTGGACGTCGAACACGGCTTCGAACCGCATTACGAAATCATCGAAGGCAAGAAAAAACTCATCAGCGAATTGAAAGCCACCGCGCGCAACGTGCAAGAAGTATACCTGGCCGCCGACCCCGATCGCGAGGGCGAGGCCATTTGCTATCACCTGCAGGAAGAGCTCGGGGATCGCAAAAATGGCCCCAAAATCTTCCGCGTGATGTTCAACGAAATCACCAAGAAAGCCGTCGACAAGGCTTTTGAAAAGCCCGGCCAGGTGAACATTGCCCTGGTGGAAGCTCAGCAGGCCCGCCGCGTGCTCGACCGCCTGGTGGGGTACAAGATCTCTCCACTGCTCTGGGACAAGGTGCGCCGCGGTCTGTCCGCCGGCCGCGTGCAGACCGTCGCCCTGCGGCTGGTGGTGGAGCGCGAGCGTGAAATCCGCGCCTTCCAGAAGACAGAGTATTGGACCATCGATGTCGATCTGGCGGCCAAGAAACCGCCGCTACTCACCGCGCGCCTCATCAAAGCCGATGAACAGACGCCCGAGGTAGGCGCGCAGGCCGTCGCCGACGACATTGTGGCGCAGTTGGAAGCCGCCGATTACCTGGTGAAATCGGTGGGCACGCGCGAGAAGAAGCGCAATCCGGTGGCGCCGTTCATTACTTCCACGTTGCAGCAGGAGTCCTCCCGCAAGCTGCGCTTCAGCGTGAAGCGCACCATGATGCTGGCGCAGCGCTTGTACGAAGGTATCGAAATCGGCAAGGAAGGCGCGGTAGGCCTGATCACCTACATGCGCACCGATTCCACGCGCATCTCCGACGACGCCATCGGCGACGTGCGGCACTACATTACCGAGCGGTTCGGCACGCAATTCCTGCCCGAATCGGCCAACGTCTATAAATCCAAGAAGGATGCGCAGGACGCCCACGAGGCCATTCGGCCCACGTCGATGGCTTTCTCTCCGGAAGTGGTGGAGAGGTTCCTGGCGGAAGATGAAATGAAGCTGTACCGGCTCATCTGGAACCGTTTTGTGGCCAGCCAGATGATGCCTGCGCTGTTCGACCAGACCACCATAGATGTTTCGGCCACGGGTAAGAAGAACGGCGTGGAATACATTTTCCGCGCCACCGGCTCGGTCAAGAAGTTCGACGGCTATCTCAAAGTCTACGAGGAAGGCAAGGATCAGGCCGACGAAGACGACGAAGAGACCAAGCACCGCCTGCCCCTGGTGACCGAAGGCGAGCATCTGCGATTCAGGGCCATCAAGCCGGAACAGCATTTCACCGAGCCGCCTCCGCGCTACAACGAAGCCACGCTGGTGAAACGCCTGGAGTCCGATGGGGTGGGGCGGCCGTCCACTTACGCGTCCATTCTTTCCACTATTCAGGAACGCGAGTACGTCAAGAAAGAAGGCGGACGCTTCCAGCCTACGGAGTTGGGCATGGTGGTGACCGATCTCCTGCTGGAAAGCTTCGACGATATCTTCGACGTGAGCTACACGGCTCGCATGGAAGAGGAACTGGACGAGATCGAGGACGGTAAGATCGACTGGCGCAAGGCCATGTCCGAGTTTTACGAGCGCTTCGATCGCGATCTAAAGCGGGCCGAAGAGCACATGACCGACATCAAGCGGATGGAGAAGCCCACCGACTTGACTTGCGAGAGGTGCGGCAGACCTCTGGTTGTGAAATGGGGCAAGCACGGCAGCTTCCTCGCTTGCACCGGCTACCCCGACTTCTCCCCCAGGGCCGCGGATAGCGATCTGGAAAGTCTACAGAAAGATATCGCCAAACGGCAGGAGCGCGCGCATAAGGATTCTGACGAGCGATGGGCAAAGATCAAGCTTCGGCATGAAACCGACCTGGCGAAAGCTGAAAAGCAAAAGGCGGATGGGCTCCTGGCAGAGCCCAAATTGGAGGAACGCCGGCGAACGTTTAACCTTCGGCACCAGCACGATCTCGAGGCGCTTCGGAAGCGAATGAAGGAGCGGCGGCTGAAAGATCACGCCGGGATCGCGCTTCGGTTGAAAAAGATAAAGGCTCGATACCCTCAGATTGGCCAGTTCTACGACGACTTGGAACTGAAAGACACCAGCGAGGGCATCGTTTTTTCGCCGAAGAAGAATGAGAACTTCTGTACGTATACCCGCGAACTAACTGTCGACCTGCCGGACCTGGATAAAACCAACCTGGCCGAGCAGGGCGAAGAGGAGTATTGCGAAAACTGCGGACGTCCGATGGTTCTGAAGAAGGGCCGTTTCGGCACGTTTTTCGCCTGCTCGGGCTACCCCGATTGCAAGACCACCAAGCAGATTGGCGGCACACAGCAGAAGGCCGACGTGCCGCTGGAGGAAAAGTGCCCCAACTGCGGCAACCACCTGGTCCTCAAGACCGGCCGCTTCGGCGAATTCACGGCGTGCAGCAACTATCCCACGTGTAAGTACGTCAAGCAGAAAACCATCGGTGTGAAGTGCCCGGAATGCTCCGAAGGCGAGATTATCGAGCGCCGTTCGAAGAAGGGCAAGACCTTCTACGGGTGCAATCGCTACCCCGACTGCAAATTCGTAGCATGGGGCAAGCCGGTGGCGGAAAAATGTCCCGACTGTGGCAGCCCCTACCTGGTGGAGAAGTGGCTGAAGGCCGGCCCCGTGTGGCAATGCCCCAACGCCGAATGCAAGCACAAGCAGGATGCTCCACAAGCGGTACCGGCTTAAAAGCCGGCAGCTTGCGTTGGTGGGGCGGACCCCTTGGTGCGCGGCTCGGCGCCCCCGTCGGCCTGTTCGGGAATGGAGAGTTTGTAAGCTCGGCGTAGAGCGGGTCCGGGAGACCCGCGGGTGGACGTCCGCCACAAAAGGCGATGCCCGCTGGAGCCTGTTCGCCTCCAACGCGAAACAATTGGAACCGGGGATGGAACTAGACATAGGCAGCCGCGCGCGAGCCGATTGCTCTCCACTGACTGCTTCACAGACTGTTTGTTTTGAGCAACGGCTCCGGAGCACGCTTCGTATGCGGCCCTGGCGGTCTGAAGCCGGCTGAAGCCCGCCATCTTGAAAGTGTCGTGAGCCTGGCGCTCGACGAGGGCAACAAGATCGCGGGCATCTTCGTCGTCGTCAATCCTGACAGGCTTGGGCCGCCTGGATCGCGTGGCGGGCAAAACTTTCTTGCCGTCGGCCGGCTGAGCACCGGCGTGCCGGCCGAACACTCGCAAACCGATATGACCACCATCGCCCGTCGCCTGGAACAGCCGTATCCGGATACCAACAGGGGCCGGAGCGTTGCCGTGACGAGACTGCGGGATGAGATGGCGGGCAACGTTCGCCTGACGCTCTACCTGCTGTTGGGGGCCGCGTCCAACCGCCCTCGGTTCCCGGCGCAAGCTGATTGCGCAGGCGAATGATGGCCGGCGTGCCACGCACCATCACTTCGTGGTTGCCGCGCCGCGCGATTTGCCGAACGCATGGCGCGGTTCGGGTAGGCACCCCAGGTTATCGACTGCACCACCATGCTCAATTGTCGCCGCTCAACCGCCCTGCCAGAAATGCGGCGAGATCTCTCGCGCCATGAACGACACAGATCACCTGGGTCGGCCTCGCTTCCCAGACGTAGGCGATTACGTAAGAATAGAAGTTCCAAAAGCGATATTTCCTGCTGAGCAGTTCGTCACGGCAGTGGCCGATGCCGGGAGAGAGCGCCAAGGTCCGGAGGCCTTCATAGAATCATCCCGGAGACGTTGAGCGGCGTCAGGGCTGTCATCAGCGATGTCGAAAAGGAATTTCGTGCAGGTCGCCTCTGGCTTGCGGAGTGAGAAGAAAAGGCTGCTTCACGAGCTCGCCCTGGCCCGGCGGCGTTCCTCAAGCATTCCCCGAAGGGCGCGCATCGAGGTCGTACGGGCTCCCTTTGTCAGATTCCTGTGCCACTCTTGCCAGAGGACACATTATTCAAATCCGAAAGTCGGTGTCGCGCTATTGATCACGTCCGGAAACAGCCTACTGTTAACGCGGAGGGGGGAGCCGCCCTTCCAGGGGTACTGGACTCTTCACTCCGGCTACGTGGAATATGAGGAGTCATGTGAAGAGGCAGCGATCCGCGAAGCACGAGAGGAGCTTGGGTTGAAACGAGGCTACGCCGACTTCATGGTGTCTATTCCTACAGGGATGACCCTCGATCAAATATGGTTCTTGTGGTCTTCGAGGCCGAGGCAAATCTTACAGATCTCCGGCCCGGCTCGGACGTAATCGAGGTCCGATTGTTCCCCACCGCGGCGCTGCCAGAGTCGATCGCGTTTGAGGGGAATCGTCGTGCCATCGATGATTTTGTGGAAGCAGGCAGGAATCAGTCCGTCAAGGACATGCGCCCCACCCTTTGAACAACGGACGCCGCGGACCTGCGCCGAGGGATGTGTAAGCACTGGATTCGGCTTGAGTCGGCCAGCTCTGTTGCGCGTCAACTTGACGGGAAACGCGCGTTGCTGACATCTGCTGGCACAGCGGATACTTCCCCTATGCCGTAGCGTTTAGAAATCCAGGTTGACGGTTTATTCGACTCGCGCTACAGGAGCGTTAGCCAGCGGCGGGCGGCATGGCCTGAGGCATGCAGCGAACAAACTCCCCCCTATCGCGCCGCTAATTGCCGCAGCACATAAGGCAGTATCCCGCCGTTCCGGTAGTATTCCACCTCTTGCGGCGTATCTACTCGCACCACCGCGGTGAACGTCTTCTCGGCGCCGTCGTCCGACACCGCGCGCACCGTCCCCTTGCGGCCGCCGCCATTGAGCGACGCCTTCACGCCCTCGATGTGGAACGTCTCCTTGCCGGTGAGCCCCAGCGACGCCGCGTTTTCGCCCGCCGGGAATTGCAGCGGCAGCACGCCCATGCCCACCAGGTTGCTGCGATGGATGCGCTCGAAGCTTTCCGCGATTACCGCACGCACTCCCAGCAGCATCACACCCTTCGCCGCCCAATCGCGCGACGATCCCGAGCCGTATTCCTTCCCGGCCAGAATCACCAGCGGCACCCCCGCCTCTTGGTACAGCAGCGAAGCGTCGTAGATGTACATCTGCTCGCCATCGGGCATGTGCCGCGTCCAACCGCCCTCGGTTCCCGGCGCAAGCTGATTGCGCAGGCGAATGTTGGCCAGGGTGCCGCGCACCATCACTTCGTGGTTGCCGCGCCGCGCGCCGTATGAGTTGAAGTCCACGGGCTGCACGCCCTGGGAAATCAAATAGCGGCCCGCCGGGCTGTCCTTGGGTATCGAACCGGCCGGCGAGATGTGGTCGGTGGTCACCGAATCGCCCAGCAGCGCCAGCGCGCGCATGCCCTTCAGATCCGCTACCGAGGTCTCAGGGTCGACCATGGCGTCGAAATACGGCGGCTTCTTAATATAGGTGGAACCGGCGTCCCACTTATAAATGTTACCCGCCGGGATGGACATTCCCTGCCAGTTGGCATCGCCGTCGAACGCCTTCTCGTATTCGTGGCGGAACATCTCCTGGTCGATCGACGCGCGCACGGTGTCGATCACTTCCTGGTTGGAGGGCCAGATATCGCGCAGATACACCGGTTGTCCGGCCGGGTCCGTGCCCAGCGGATCGTTTGCCATGTCGATATCCATGGTGCCCGCGAGCGCGTAGGCCACCACCAGCGGCGGCGAGGCCAGGTAGTTGGCCTTCACCTGCGGATTGATGCGGCCCTCGAAATTGCGGTTGCCGCTCAATACCGCGGCCACCACCAGGTTCTCTTTCGCCACCGCCTGCGAGACCGCCTCCGGCAGCGGACCGCTGTTGCCGATGCACGTGGTGCAGCCGAAGCCCACCAGGTGGAAATTCAGGGCTTCCAGGTACTCTGTGAGGCCGGCCTTCTGATAATAGTCGGCCACCACTTTGGAGCCAGGCGCCAAGCTGGTCTTCACCCAGGGTTTCACCTTCAGGCCGCGCTTCACCGCGTTCTTGGCGAGCAGGCCGGCGGCCAGCATCACCGACGGATTCGACGTGTTGGTGCAGCTCGTGATGGCCGCGATCACCACCGCGCCATCGCCGATCGTAGTGGCTTTGCCATTGAGTTGCGCTACCGCGGTCTTCTCCGCCCCGGGGAAAGCGCTGTGGAAGTTCTTCTTCACGTCCGGAAGTTCCACGCGATCCTGCGGCCGCTTCGGACCGGCCATCGACGGCGTCACCGCCGCGAGGTCGAGCTCCAGCGTGTCGGCATACACTGGGTCCGGCGTGGCGTCGGTGCGGAACAGGCCCTGCTCCTTGGTATAGGCCTCCACCAGCGCGATCAGGCCAGGTTCGCGGTTGCTGAATTTGAGATAGGCAAGGGTCTCCCGGTCCACCGGGAAAAAGCCCATGGTGGCGCCATATTCCGGCGCCATGTTGGCTACCGTGGCGCGGTCGGCCAGGCTCAGGGCGCTCAGGCCGGTGCCATAAAACTCCACGAACTTGCCCACCACGCCCTTCTTGCGCAGAATCTGGGTGATGGTCAGGACCAGGTCGGTGGCGGTGCAGCCTTCTCTCAACTTGCCGTGCAGTTTGAACCCGATCACCGGCGGCAGCAGCATGGAAACGGGCTGCCCCAGCATGCAGGCCTCGGCCTCGATTCCACCCACGCCCCAACCCAGCACGCCCAGGCCGTTAACCATGGTGGTGTGGGAATCCGTGCCCACCACTGAATCCGGGTAAGCCTGGTTGCCGGACCGAAATACCACCGGCGCCAGATACTCCAGGTTCACCTGGTGGACGATGCCGGTATCTGGTGGCACCACGCGGAAATTGCGGAACGCGGTCTGGCCCCACCGCAGCAGCATGTAGCGCTCGCGATTGCGCTGGAATTCCAGCGCGGCATTGAGGTCGAAAGCCTGCGCCGAGCCGAAGTTATCCACTTGCACCGAGTGGTCGATCACCAGGTCCGCGGGCAGCAGCGGGTTGGCGCGGTTGGGGTCCGACCCCATGGCGGCCAGCGCGTCGCGCATCGCCGCCAGGTCTACCACGCACGGCACGCCGGTGAAATCCTGCAGCAGCACTCGCGCAGGCATGAAGCTGATCTCTTTGGTGTTGGCGCCTTCCCCTCGCGCCACCGTCTCCACGTCATCCGCGGAAACCCGCCGGCCGTCTTCGTTGCGCAGCAGGTTTTCAAGCAGGATCTTGATGGAAAATGGAAGCCGTTCCACGCTTCCCAGGCCCCTCTCGGCGAGTGAGGCCAGGCGGAAATAATCATATTCGTTGTCGCCGGCGCGCAACTTGGCCGCCGCACCAAAACTATTTTTTCCCATTGATTCGATTATAAAGGCAGCGCCGGGCAATCCTAGGCCCCACAAATTAAAGTTCTACGGAAAACTGCCGATCATTCCAACGTGTCCTCTCTCTCTGAGACTCAGACTTTTTATGGTCCGGCTGCCTTAGCGGCTGCGGTGCGCGATTTCGACCGCGATGCCGTCGCCAACCGCAAGCGCATCGCCGAAATTCTGCGGGTTGAGCCGGAAGGCTTTTATCTCACCGCCGTCGGGATTTTGGGAAGAGACTTGGATTCGAGCGTGGCGCAATACCTGGTAACGCTGCTGGTCCAAGGAAACCTGTTATTTCGCGCCTTGTGCGATTCCGCCCTCGATCTCGAACGGGCCACCGAACTGGCGCGCCAGGCGAATCGCTTCGATTCCACGGTTCCGATCGAACTAGCCCGCCGCCTGGCGGATGCCAGCAGTGCTTCAGGCGCCTGTGCCGCCGGGATGGCCGGGCGTCTTCTGGAAATTCTCGATGAGATCGCCGATGGAAAGCGAATCCTGCCGTCGCTGATGCGTATCCTGCGCAGTGACAACCCATACCTGCGTTCCAAGGCCGTGCTGATGATTGGACGCAGCGGCCAGAGTGTGGCTTGGATCGAGAAACGGCTGCAGGAAGCCGACACCCGCGTGCGGGCGAACGCCATCGAGGCCATGTGGGGGATGGACACCGCCGAAGTCCGCCAGTTGCTCAAATGGGCTATTCGCGACAGCAACAACCGAGTCGTGGGCAACGCCCTGGTGGGCCTGTATCGGCTGGGCGAGATCTCCCCGCTTGCCGAACTGGTTAAAAGGGCAACCGTCGATTCTCCGGCGATGCGGCGTACTGCCGCCTGGGCGATGGGAGAGATTGGAGATCCGCGCTTCAGCGGAGTTCTGGGCCACATGATCGCCGATCACAACCCAAACGTCCGCAGGGCAGCATTTGGGGCTGTGCGGCGCATTCGTGCGGCCAATGCCCAGGTTTTGTCAACTGCCGAGTGGTCCATCGCGGGCTCCTGCAGTCCGAAGGATCCGCGTACCGGCCAACGCTGCGTGTCCCTGGCCGTCGGCACGGCCGATGGCGGCGGGATCCCGCGGGTCCTGCCGGTACAGTTCATGCTCAGCGAAAACGGCCAACCCGTCTGGTCCTATCGAGTGGAGGAAGGAATGGCTCCCGATCCCATGACGGTGATGTTTCTCTTTCCCCGGAAAGTGGACAACTCCGCCAATCCTTGGGATCAAGGTGGGTTGCGTTGTCTCCAATGGAGACGCTCCACCGATCTTTGGTCGGCCGTACCCTACTTTGGCGCTGGGGATAACGCGCCCCCAGACGCCGAGGATACGGCATTTCCTTCGTTTACCGCTAACGTCTCCGAAGCGGCCCGCATGTTCCGGGAAGTTCCCATACGCATGGATTGCACCAGCTTTTGGACCGCGGTCCAACGCGCCGTGTTGCCGCCGGGCAATAGAGCGCTGCGAGGGAAGCGGCACGTCATTGTGCTCGCGCCCGACGAAGTCGCCGCCAATGCGGACGACGCCGTTATTTCCGCGGTTCAGGCATCGCGAGCGTCCATTCAGGTGGTCTCCACGTCCGCGAACCCGCTTCTGCGGGAGTTTTGCCGCCGCGTCTACGGCCATTTCCACTACGTGGAAGACAACTCCGCCATCGAAGAAGCCATTTCTCGCACGTATTTGAGTCTATTGGCCCGTTATGAGATCCGGTATCAGCCGGTTTCTCCGGCCGCCACCAGCCTGAAACTTCGCGTCCACACGCCCACGGGCTGGGGAGAGACGAAGGTGGAACTCTAGCCAAGGGCTTCCCTTGGAATCCTTTCAGGATCTGGAAGTCAGAGGAGCCAGAAGTCAGAGATCAGAATGAGCGCCAGCTCACCTGACCCGGTGAGCGCGACGGCGAGGCTCGGAGGCCTGGCCAACCGTGAGGCACGGCTCTCCAGCGCGTCCCTTCGAAGCCGGGATCGCCGCAGTTTCCGCCACCCACGCGCTCCCGCACTCGACTATCATCAACCTATGGACTCGAATCAGACGGTGCTTCGGCGCGATCTTCTCACGGCGGCCGGCACGGTTTTCACAACCTCTCTCTTCACCGGGCGCGTGAAGGGAGCTAACGACCGCATTGCCATGGGTTTTATCGGCGTCGGAACCATGGGAACCGACAACCTCAAGTACGCCATGCAGATGCCCGAGGTACAGCCGGCCGCGATCTGCGATGTCTATCAACCGCATCGCGAACGCGCCGTCGCCGCGGCCCTGAAGGGCGGTTTCCAGGTGAAAGCGATCGCCGACTTTCGCGAGATACTGGCCGACCGCTCCATCGACGCCGTGTGCATCGCCACACCCGACCATTGGCATGCCTACATGACCGTAGAAGCCTGCAAGGCCGGTAAAGACGTATACGTTGAAAAGCCAGCCAGCAAAGGCCCCGACGAAGGCCTCAAAATGGTGCAGGCGGCGCGCAAATATAATCGCGTGGTGCAGGCCGGCACCATGCAGCGTTCCGGCGGCAACTTTCAGAAGGCCGCGGAACTGGTGGCCGCGGGTACCCTGGGCGAGATCACCTTCTGCCACACTTTCCAAAGCGGACTGACCAAACGCGAGGGTTTCGGCAACCTACCCGACGGCCCCGTGCCCGAAGGCCTCGATTGGGACATGTGGCTCGGGCCGGCGCCGGCCGTGCCTTTCAATCCCAACCGCTGGGGCCAGCGCATCACGTTCCCCACTTTCCGCTATTTTTGGGACTACGCCGGCGGCGCTATGACCGATTGGGGCGTACACCTCATCGACCCGCTGCATCAGTGCTTCGGCGAGCCGATGCCCAAGTCGGTAGTGGCGTTGGGCGAGAAGTTCTATGTGCAGGATAACTGCGACACGCCGGACACCATGCACGCCACTTTCGAATACCCCAAGTTCTTGGTGACCTACGAGAGCCGCACGTGCAATTCCCTGCCGATGTTCGGCCTGAATCAAGGGACCGGCACGTCGATCCACGGCACTGAAGGAACCCTGGTCGTAACCCGGCGCGGTGTCTGGGTCATTCCCAATTCGGGCTCCAAACTCTCGGGCGCCACCTGGGAAAATATCCCCGACATGACGCCCATGAACCTGCCGCACTGGAAGAATTTCGTGGAGTGCATCAGGTCGCGGCAGAAACCCACCAGCGACATTGAAACCTGCGTGCGATCGACGTCGGTGTGCCAGTTGGCGAATGTCTCGATGCGCGCAAAAACTCGCGTGGAATGGGACGAAAAGAACTGGACGTCTCCCCAGGAGGCCGCTAAGCCGTATCTGCGGACGGAGTACCGCAGTCCCTGGAAACTGGAAGTTTAGCGGGTTGGCGAAGTCACGGGGACTGCCCTGGCGCCGCTGGCGAGACATTATTCGCGCCTTGAGCTATCGGCGTTCATCGGCGTTTATCGGCGGCTCAATGAAAGATGTGCTGCCTCGCGCGCCAAACTCCCCACAAAGATCTATTGGCTGCCGAGGAACGCCGAGGAACGCCGATTGGAAGATTTCAAGGGCGGAGCCCTCGCTCAGGAGTCGCCGCCGAGTCACGGCCTTGCTGCCTGCGCGCGATTGCCGGCGGCCTCCATCATGAGGAAGAAGGCCTGCCCTTCGGTCGAAAGCCCGGCGCGGTCGAAGTGGGGGGCTCCGCAAACTCCGTGGACGAAGCCGTACCCGTCCATCTTGCCGCGGGCCGCGCGCCGCATGGCGTCGGCCTTCACTAGATACTTCCGGTCGAGCCACGCTCCCATAACACCCGTGTAGATGGCGTACGCCAGCATCTGCGCCAGATTGGTTTCCACAAAGGTATCTGGCCGGTCGACCACGTCGTGGAACAGGCCGTCGGAACGTTGATAGACCAGGCAGCCATCCAGGATGTCGCGCGCAAAGGCCGCCAGCCGCTCGCGATCTTTCCCGCGCTCCGGAGGCAATAGGCGGATGACGCGCGCCAGGCCCGCGGCGGCCCAACCCTGGCCGGTGCCCCAAAAATCCCGGCGCTTGAACGCCTGCGCGCCGTCGTCCCAGATATGCGAGAGCAGCTTCTTTCGCGAATCCCACAGGCGCTTGCGGAAGCCATCGATCTGCGCCAGCGCTTGGCCGTAGCGTCCCATCGCCGCCAGGAACGGCGGTGCGCCGTTGAATCCATCGGACCAGACCTGCGGCGCCTGAAACACGTGATACAGCGTGCCATCGGCGGCGCGCGGAGCCTGCTGCAGAAGGTAGTCGAGCATGCCGCTCACGGCATCGCGGATCTCCCCGTCGCCGGTAAGTTGTGCGGCCTTCCAATAGGCCTCGCCGCCCATCGCGGGGTCGGTGGGTCCGCCCGCGACTACCACGGCCAGGCGGCCATCGGCGGTCCGTTGCACGATCGCCGCTCTGGTGAGACGGATGAGGTTATCGTTGTCGCCGGTTTCGAGAAAGGCTTGCGCCAGAATGCCCTGCTCCCAGTCGCGCCGCTGCATGACGAGCGCCGCGGCGGCCCCGCGAGGGATCCAGGACGGCTCCGGGGTGTCCTCGGCGCGGGCGATTCCCCGCCCCGCTGCGAGAAGGCCGGTCCGATAAATGAGTTGCCGGCGGTTCATGGTGACTGTTGATTATAAGACAATGCAGTCCTAAAATCGCGGACACTTTGGCCCGGCGGGTGCTTAACCGATCTGGGGGAATGGGCGTCCGCGGACCGATCCCTTACGTTACGGTAGCGGCTCTGTAAGTAGCTGCAAACAAGAGGCAACCGTAACAGAGCCGCGACTGTCAGGGAGCGGTTGCTGGGACTGAACACTCGGAACCCCCAAAACGGTTAAAACACCCGGCCCGGCGAGCTTACTGCGGCAACTGGAAGGCCACACGGCGCTCACGGTTCAGTTGCAGACTGAAACCGCGATCCACCGAATCGAGCGGCACCTGTTTCTCTTCGTGTTGCAGCGTCACATAGTGGAGCGTCCTGCCATCCACCCAATACGCCGCCGCCGCATGAATCGTCTGGTCTTTTGAGGCGATCAGGTAGATTGGCGAGCTGCTCGTTTCCACCGTCGAAGACGGCGCCGGCTGCACTTCCTGGCCATATTGATCGTAGCTCCGCACCACCGGCTGTGGGACGCTGTTGTAGACGGGCTGCACCTGCGGAGCCGCCGGATAAATCACAGTCACGTTAGGCGAAGGATTGTATTCGGTCGGATACGAGTAACTGGGGTAAGTGGAGATGTAAGGTGAGTAATCGTAATAGTATGGGTAAGAATCCCAGTAACCGAGCCCGTAGCCCCAACCGAGCCCGTAGCCCCAACCGAGGCCCCCGTAGAATCCGCGCCCGTAGCCGTAGCCGCCGTAGTATCCGCGGCCGTAGCCATATCCGCCGTAGCCGCCCCGAAAGCCGCCGCCCCCGAAGCCGCCGCCGCCGTGAAATCCTCCGCCGCCGCCATGTCCGCCGCCTCCGCCGCGTTGTGCCATCAGGCCTCCGGCCAGGAAGCAGCACAAACCGATCCGCAGAAGAATCTTCATAGAAAATACTCCCTACCCGAAGCTTACTCCCGGCAGCCGCGTGGCGCAAGCCGGCGCCTGGCCGCCCTCGCAGGTGTGAGGGAGGGCACGAAAACCGCACGGTTCGCGGGTATGATCGTAGAGGCAGAACATGATTTACACCTGCTATGAAATGATTCGCGATTGCCGGGCCGGCCGTCCGGCAGGCTGGCGATACTTCATCGCCTGTTATGTCCCGGTGATCCGAAAACTCCTGGCACACTACCAGGCTGGCGGAACGGGCGGCACGGGCGCGCTGGAGCGGGTGCTGGTGGCGGTGCGCCGGCCGGATTCCGCTCTTTTTCAATCGCTGGAACCGGCGCCGGAGCGCTGGTTTGTGGCCCAACTGCGTCAAAAGGTCCTGGAGGAATTGGAGCCCGACACGCCGGCCGCCAGCCTCCACCTGGAAACCGTGGCCACCGCTCTGGCGCCGCTGACACTCGTGGAAAAGCAGGCCGCGTGGCTCGAAACCATGCTCTACTTGCCCTCGGAGGCGGGCGTGCTGCTGCGCATGGCCCCCTCGACCGTGGAGAAGATTCGGGGCAAAGCGGCGGACCTGATCCGCGGCACGGTCGACTCCTGGAGCCGCACCATGCTGCCGGAAAACGGCCGCGCACTGGGGCGCGCCGCGGCCGCCGCGGCGGGCCCCGGCTGCCTGCCGCCGAAGACCTTTCTCGACCTGCTGGATGGCCGCACCACGTGGCATGGCCGCGAGCAATTGGAACAGCACGTGACGGGCTGTTGGCACTGCATCGACCACTTCTGCCGGCTGGTGGAAACGGTCGAGGTCTTGCGCGGCAACCAGCCGCTCACCGGGGCGGAAGCAGCGCCGTTCGAGAACCTTCTGGGAGTTCCCGCCGCGAAGCGGCCGGCATGGAAGCGCTGGCTGGCCGGGCAGGCGTAGGCTGGAACTGTCCGCTGTAAGTCGTTACAGGTCTGCCCCGCCCGGCGAAACCGCCTGCGCCACCATGACAAATCGGCCGTTGCGAAGCTGGTGGGGCAGCCTGCCAGCACTTCTCCGACGGGCCGCCAGGCGGCTAAGGTGCCACTGCCGGAACGGCCGTAGCCAAATGCTCAGGCAGGCTACTGGCCGATTTTGCCGCCCGCTGTTGCGCGGCCAACTGATAGGCGGGCGCTAGCGCGAAAACAGCCGCCATCAGGAACTGGGCTAGCGATTCGACTATTGCCAGCGGCGCGCGAGAATAGTGGGGAATAAGCCAGAGCGCCAATTCCGCCAACCCGGTTAAGAAGATGCCCCACACAAACGCAGCCCAACACTTGGAGATGGGCCCAGTACCCATGCCGACAACCGATTGCCTGAGCAGCATGGCTTCCAAGAAGAGTACGCACAAGAACGGGAGCCCGGCCAGAGCACTCCAGTCCTCCATGCCGATCGGCCTGCCCGCGAGGGATGCCGCGCCGGCCTCGGCGAACCGGCACAGAGTGAACAGGCAGACGATGCCGCACACTGCCCAATCGGTGGCGCTGGGCCGCGCCCAAAAGCCGAACCTGCGCAGGATCCGCAGCACCGCCGGCAGGGCCGCCGCCAGCAAGGCCAGCCGGATCGGGCCGCCGGCGATCAGCGCCGAGAGCCGGATGTGCCCGGTCAGCCCGGGTTGCACATGGCCGGTCCACAGCAGCGGATTTAATACCCAATCGCTCCCCAGGAGTTGCGCCGTTACGCCGGACACGGCTTGCGCGGCCGCGGCGAGAGCGATCAGCATCCATGCGGGTCGAAGTGGCGTTCCACGGGGAAAGCTGCGCATTACCGTCAGGCATAGCCACAAATTGACCCCTGCCATAGCGGTCACCGGCAGCGCGGAGGTGCTGTCGGAGTGGCCTTGTAGAGAGAAGATTTGGCTGGCAGTGCTCCAGAGGTAGAGCGCCAGCAGATTGACGATTGTATATGCGCCCAGGCAGGCAACGATCCATCGGGGAGCCGCCGCGAGCCCATCCAGGCTGGTTTCTCGCGTCATCGGCCGGCCTCCGGTCTTGCGGAGTCCAGTCCGGCCAGCACGTCATCCCGCACCGATTCCGCAGCGGCCGGCCCCAGAAAGACGTCGAAAATCTCGCTCGCTTTTCCCAGCAATTCCTCCGCCGGCATGCCGGGATTTTCCACTACCCGGAGAGCCGGGGCGCCGAAATATATCTCGATTTGCCACCGCAGCCGGCTCCTCAGTTCGGACGCGCCCGGGCCGGCCGGGCTTCCACGCCAGTTTGCTATGGCCGACAAGACGTCATCCAAACCTCGCCGGCCTTCCATTGCCGGCATCGCGACGCCGGCCGAGAGCTCGTCCTTCTCGCTCCGAATGCGCGCCAGCCGGTTGCGGCACTTCTCGCATTTCGCGAGATGTTTCTCGATTCGGCGGCTCCGGTCAAAACCGGCCTCTCCATCGCAAAAGGCAAGCAAGGCGGCTTGACTAGGATGCATAGCGTTTCTCCCGCACAAGCGCCTGGGCGAAGTGGTGGCCACTGTGGTCCCGGCCGCCCACAGCCTTCCGGATTTTCCCGTGCGCCCTGGCGAGCAAGGCGCCAACGGTTCCCGCCTGCAGACCGAGCACCCCGGCGATTTCCTCGTAGCTCAAGTCTTCCGTCCGGAGGCGGACGCATTCCATCTCCCGGGGCGACAGACCGATTTGCGGCAGTTCCCGCAGCAGATCTGAGACGCGGCTGTAGGATTCCGAATGATGCGCCGGGCAAGGCAAGTTGTCCAACGACTCAATTCCGACCTTGTTCCGGGAGCCCAATCTGTGCTGATCTAAGACGTAGTTATGCACCACGCGGAACAGCCAGCCCTTGGGCGACCGAATCTCTTGGCCCGCGGAACGGCAGAGGAAGAAGCGGAAGAAAGCCTCTTGTAGCGCATCGTCGGCCATCTCCCGGTCCATCCCCAGCCCGCGGGCGTAGCGAAAAATGCCGCCGGCTTCCCGTTCGAAAAGCTCCGCGATTTCCCGCTCGATTCCCGCCGTGAGCGGCGGGCTGCAGGGGCTCCGATCCATCGCACCGATCTTACTGCCGGGCGCCGCCCGAGAACTAGATAGCTATTGAGCAGTATCCCACCTGCCTACTGAAGTTAACTGCGCTTCGCTTCCAGACGATAACGCAATAATTTGGATGGCGATGTAAAGAAAGTAAGACCTGACACCCGTCTTTATGGCATGAAGGAAAACTCCAGTCTTCCGGCGGCCGCCGGAAGCCGTGATAAAGGTTCGCCTCGTTTGCGCAGGCACAGGCAGCGCGGGTCGGAAATTATGGAGTTCACGCTGGTGCTGCTCCCGATGCTGGGGTTTCTGTTTCTCATCCTGGACATCTCATGGGCGGTGTACTCCCGGTCGACGTTGCAGTATGCCGTCGCGCAGGGCGTGCGGTATGCCGTTACCAGCCAGACAACCGGCACTATGGGACTGCGGGCCTCCATACAGACAGTGGTTCAGGACAATGCCTTCGGAAGGCTGCGGACCACGGCCGGCGCCGCCACCGGCGTGAACGGCTGGAATGGAATCTATGTCGATTATTATCTTGTCAATTCGGACGGCTCGCTGACAAGTGAAGACGGTGCGACTGGCACAAGCTGGACGACGGCGGCCGCGGAGCTCCCGCTGGTCGAGGTTTCCGTGCAAGGCTTGTCGTCGAAGACTTTCATGCCCACCATCAAGTTGCCTGGGCTGGGCCCAGCTCTTAGTCCGATCGTCATGGGCGCCGTAGCCTGGGACCGGATGGAAGCGCCTCCGCTGGCGGGGACGCCGGCGCAGTAGGGAGAAGCACGATGCGTAAGCGAAAACGAATTAACCGGGGCGCTTCCATGATAGAGTTCATGCTGCTCGTGCCGGTTTGGGTTCCACTGATTATCGGCACGATGTGGATTGGATCCGCCATGGTTCGGGGACAACAAGTCACGCAAACGGCCCGGGATTTGGGAAGCATGTACAGCCGCGGCGTCAACTTCTCCAGCACCGGCGGCGCGGCCTCAAGCGAAACTCTCACCGCCATCACCCAGCAGCTCGGCACCGTCACCGCTTCCGGAACCGGAGTGGCCATCTTCACGACTCTTACCTACGTGGGCAACAGCGTTTGCGCCTCTCTCAACGGCACCAACGGCAGCACCGTCTATGGCGTGGCGCCATCCTCCGGGAGTGCCGGGTCGCACACCGCGAACTGCACCAACTGGGGAAAATTCGTGTTTACACAACAGTACACGCAAGGCAATACAAGCTTGCTGACCAGCAAGTTTGGCACAGCGCCTACCAACGAGATGGACACCCATTTCAACATTCCCTCATCCTATTACGTAACCAACGCGAGCTACGTGTCCACCTTCAACCTGCTGCCGGCGCCGCAGGAGCTCGGTCAGGACGGTTACCAATCGGGTCAACCGGTGTACGTGGTGGAGACTCGTTTTTCCGGTTTGGGGCAAAAAGGATACACTTCTGGGAGCGACTATGCATATGCGGTTTTTTAATCGGTTAGGCGGCCCACCGGCCTCCGTTCCGGCGAGTCGGAGGCGGAAGCGGGAGAGCGGCAGCATACTGATGATGTTCACCCTCCTGATGCCGTTCCTGTTGGTTCCGATGGTAGGACTCGGCATCGATGCCACGATGTTGTATAGCGTAAAGGTGAAGCTTCAAACGGCCGTGGATGGAGCCGCCCTGGCGGCCGCGGAATCCCTGAACTCTGGGCTAACCCTCGCCACGCAGACGTCGGCGGCAAGTTTGGCGGCCGACGAATTCATCAGGGCCAACATCGCTACTGGCGCTACAGCCGGAGGCGGCGGTTACTGGGGAGCTTACAATCTGAACGACAGCAATTGCACGGGGTCAACGACTACCCTCGCGGGAACCCCGACAGGCACGGGATCGCAGATCACATACGCCAGCTCCGGCACTTGCATGGTTATCTACCAGGACAACCAGAACGCGCAGAGAACTGTGTCGATCGCAGCTAGCGTGAACGTTCCTCTGATATTCATGCGGATACTTGGCTTTTCGAACGGAACGGTAACGTCCAGAAGCACAGCCGCCCGCAGGGATGTAGTGTTGATGCTGGTGCTCGACCAGTCGAGTTCCATGACTCCCGCCATAGCCGCTCTGCAAGCGGCCGCAACCTATTTCGTCCAACAGTTTCAACCGGGACGCGACCGCCTTGGCCTGGTCGCGCTGGCCGGGAGCGCCATCATCGCCTATCCCTACGGGGATTGGGGCAAAGATCCGGTCAGCGCAACGCTGGCGGGCCCCGACACAAGCTGGGCGAACACGCCAGACAGCGCACTCGCTCCCAACATCTACACTTCGATCAACAATCTCGTACCTAGAAGCAACACCGGAACCGCCGAAGCTTTGATGTATGCTTACGATGAATTAGTAGCCGCCAATCAGCCCGGAGCACTCAATGTCATAGTGCTGTTCACCGATGGCCAGCCCAACGGAATTTCCGCTAACTTTAACCTCACGGGAAGCTCAAGCGTGCTATCCACGAGCGCCTGCAGTTACAAGTCAGTGGCAGCGGGCTCGACCACTTCGATGGTCGGATGGATGGCGCAGTGGGGGAACTTCGTCTCCGGGACCGCAACGCCCAACGGCGTTGCCGTCTTTAAACGGATGCAGACCGATCAGACTGACGAAGCGACAATAGGAGGGTGGCTGTCGGATTCGAGCGGCGAACCGGTCCTACCTGACGGCAATAACCAACCAGCCAAGGGCTGTTCCTACTACAGCAACCAGAAGAACGATTATAAGGACATCCAGTTTCCCACTAAGGATCTGTACGGCAATTACCTCAACGGGCCGAGTGCGATCGGCGCGGCTAACTACACCGCAAACGACTATCAACTGTCCTATATCTGGAGCGCTACGAGCCAGGGATGCCTGGACACCTCGAATGGCTCCCGTCAGACCTGGAGCCTTACCAATAGCGTGGCGGATGCGTGCCAGGTCGGGCTGGCATCGTGGAACGCCGCCGATATGGCGGCATATCAAATACATCAACATCAAGGCACTACTATCACACCGCTGATTTACTGTTTGGGTTACGAAGGGGATGGAGGTGACGACCCGGCATTTATGACGCGTCTGGCAAACATTCCCACTAATCCTTACGGCGGCGCAACAAATGCCGTCTATGACTCCACAAAGCCGAAAGGGATGTACATACAAGTTCAGACTCAGGCCGATATTCAGCCTGCGTTTCAGAGCATCCTGGCTGAAATTCTTCGGCTTTCAATGTGACGGGGTGCGGTCCCTGCCGCGTAGCACCTTAACCACTTCCGGCAGACGTGGTCAATGCAATGCCGGCGCCGCGTTACCTGGTGCTGCGATTGTTTGCGGCCTGCCAGGCGGTGCGGCCATCCACCCTGCCGGGCCGCCAGGGGAGACGCGGCGCTTCCCAGTGCCCGGCCATTTTCGCCACAAGCACCACTGCCACCTTGTCCGCCTCCCTTGAGGAGGCCACGAACGCGCTTTGCGCCTTACTCAATCTCCCTTTCGTCCCCACCTGGCGGCCGTTCGTCGGAAATACGCGCCGTTCGTCTTCCGCTCCGCGCCGCTGCCCGTCCGGCCTACTACCATGAAGTAAGAATGCGGATCTTGCGCAAAGCCGGACAGATCGTCGTCGGCAGCATCGTCATAGCGGTCATCCCGACCATCCTGGCGGTGATCTTTCGAGAGAAAGGCACCTTCCTGGATTTGGGAGAACATTACCGCTACAGCCTCATCTACACCTTCTGCATTGCAGCGCCGGCATGGTTGGTGATGGACCGGATTGGGCCGCGTTTGTGGTCGAGGCCCATTATTGTGCGGATCCCCTTGCTGGTTAGCGCGCTGGCGAGCTTCGCTTTGGCGGGGTCCCTCGCGGCAAATTTCATTTTTCTGGCGATCGGTTGGCAGAATCCCGCGACCTTCTGGCCTGAATTCGGATATGGCCTGCGCATCGCGGTGTTCATGACCGTCCTTTTGGGCGCCACCACAACAACTGTTGAAGTACTTCGGGAGCGTCTGGAAGCCGCCAAGGAGGAACTGCGCACCCGGCAGTTGGAGGACGAGCGCGCGCGCCAACTGGTCACCCAGGCGCGGCTTTCCTCGCTCGAATCGCGCATCCATCCGCACTTTCTCTTCAACACCCTCAATTCCATCAGTGCCCTGATTCGCGAAGATCCGCGCAAGGCCGAGCGCACCGTGGAGCGGCTGGCGGCGCTGTTGCGCTATTCTCTGGACAACAATTCGCGCGGCCTGGTGCCCTTGCGGCAAGAGCTGCACGTGGTGGAGGACTACCTGGAGATCGAAAAGACGCGCTTCGGCGGCCGCCTGCGGTTTACCGTGGATGTCCCGCCGGAGTTGGCCGACCTGGATGTTCCCCCGCTGGCATTGCAGACCCTGGTGGAGAACAGCATCAAACATGCCGTGGCGCCTAACCGCCATGGCGGCGAGATCGGCGTGGCCGCGCGCCTCGAGTCGGGCTGCCTGCTGGTGGAAGTGAGCGACGACGGCCCGGGGTTCGACCGGAACAGTCTGCAGCAGGGCCACGGGCTGGAGAATCTGCACGAGCGTTTGACGGCCCTGTTCGACGGCGAGGGGCGCCTGGAAATCGCTCGCCGCGGCGGCCGCATGGTGGTAGGAGTTGCGATACCGCAAAGGAAAGTGCTGGCATGATTCGCGCCTTTGTAGTGGATGATGAGCCTCTGGCCGTGCGCCGGCTCAAGCGCATGCTGGATGAGACTGGGCGGGTGGAAGTCGCCGGCTCCTCGAGCGATCCAGTGGATGCCTTGGCGGCGCTCGGCGAGACCCCCGTGGACGTGCTTTTTCTGGACATTCAGATGCCCGGAATGACGGGCTTCGAGATGCTCGGGATGATGGACCCGCAGCCGCTGGTGGTCTTCACCACGGCTTACGATCAGTATGCTTTGAAGGCCTTCGAAGTGAACTCGATCGACTACCTGCTCAAGCCCATCGAGCAGCGGCATCTCGATCGCGCGCTAGACAAGATCGAGCGGCTGCGCGCCTCGCCGGCGGCGGCGCCCGATTGGAAGGCCCTGGTGGCGCAACTGGCCGGAGCCCTGCGGCAGCCCGGCGCCGGTCTGGCGGCGGAGTATCCTGAGCGCATCGCCTCGCGGCTGGGCGACCGGATTCATATTCTGGATCTGGCCAAAGTCACCCACTTCTTCGCGCAGGAGAAGCTGACCTATGCCGCCACCGAAGGCAAGAACCACGTGGTGGACCACACTGTTTCCGATCTCGAGCAGAAGCTCGATCCGCATCACTTCTTCCGGATTCACCGCTCGACCCTGGTAAACCTGGCATGGGTGAAGGAGCTGGACGCGTGGTTCGGCGGCCGTGTACTGGTGCGGCTGAAAGACGCCAAGGCGACGGAGTTGCAAGTGGCTCGCGAGCGGGTGCAGGAGCTGAAAAAGCGCCTGGGGGCGTAAGCGGGGCCGTGGGGCGGGCTTCAGCCGGCCCTTGCAGTTATCCCGCCTCCGTCTTCGCCCCACTGTTCCGTTGGAGAACTTCTGCTGGTCACCTTCCGTCTGCACGGCAGCCGGCCGACGGGAAGCCCGGCGCACGAATCTGGCCATTTCATGGCATGCAGTTGGCAGTCCGGTGGGCAGGCAATCTTGCCTGCAGGCCGCCTTTCAGGCGGCTAGGGATTGAGGCATGAAACCCGAGAAATCCGCCCGCCAAGCATCGAGGAAGCCGGATAAAGCCGGTGGGCGGGCTGAAGCCCACCCCACCTTCTATAACGCAGTGGCGCTAAGCCTCCACGTACTCCTTCGATCCCAGCCCCTGAGAAATTCGTGCGTCTGGTGCCAGTGCGGCTACTCGCTTCGCAGCGCCAGCGTCGGTTCCAACGACGCCGCACGCTGCGCGGGAAGGAAGCCGGCCAGCGCGCCGGCAGCGAACAGCACGGCGGTGGCGCACGCGATGGTCAGCGGGTCGGACGGCCCGAGACCGAACAACAGGCTCTTGACCAACCGGGCGGCCGCGAGAGCCGCCGGAATGCCGGCAGCGGCGCCGGCGGCAACGAGGACGAGCGTCTCGCGCAAGACCAGCCAGAGCACGTCCCTTTTCTGTGCCCCCAGGGCCATACGGACTCCGATCTCGGCAGTGCGGTGCGCCACCCGATACGCCACGATTCCGTAAATTCCGATCGCTCCCAGGGCCAACGCCAGTAGCGCAAAAAAGCTCGCCAGAGTGGCGAACATGCGGTCCTGCCGCAATTGGCTGCGAACGATCTGTGGAAGGGTACGGACCTCGCTAATGAGCGCTTCGCCGTCCACCGCCTGGATCTCGCGGCGGATCGCAGGCACTAGCGCGGCCGGCTGGGACACGGAGCGCACGTGCAGCACGCAGGAATCGAGCGGCGGCTCCTGCTCGATCGCGTGAAATACCATGGGTCGCGGTTTCTCGCGCACGGAGCCGTACTTGGCATCGCCCACCACCCCCACGATCTCGTAGCGGCCGCTCGATGCCTGCCCACGGTCGCCGAAGTGCTTCCCGAGGGGGTTTTCGCTACCGAAGAAGCGGTGCGCGAAGATCCGGTTCACCAGGGCCACGGGCGGCGAATTCTCGCGGTCCTGCTCCCCGAATTCCCGGCCAGCCAATATGGGAATGCCCGCGGTGGCGAAGAATCCAGGGCCGACCCAATTTTGGGGCACGTTGGCGTCCAGCGGGGCCTCGCCCGGACGCTCGATCCACACCGTCTGGTTCCACCCCCCGTTCCCGAAAACGGCATCTCCAGCCAGCGCCATGCTGCGCACACCCGCTAAATTCGACACGCGCCTGTTGAGCTCCGTCCAAAACTGTTGCCGCGCTTGAGGCGTCTTCGCCGCGGGTTGAACGTTCATCAGCAGCAGATTCTCGCGCGCCAGGCCGAGATCCGCGATGCCCAAATTGCGCAAGCTGCCGGCGAAGAGCCCCGCGCCAATCAGCAGCACCATCGAGAGGGCGATTTGACCCGCGAGGAGCGCTTTGGCGAGCGGCAAGTTGCCCGTGCTGCTCTGCCGCCCACCGCTGTGGATGGCGCTCGATATGCCGGCCCGCGTGGCGCGAATCGCCGGCGCCAGTCCGAACAACAGTGCGGTCGCGACCGAGAGAAGGAGGCCGAAGGCAAGGAGACGGTAGCTGACGTCGAAATCGAGCGCGACGCTGAACGGGTCTTCCACCAGGAACCCGACCAGCAGACGGTGTCCCCAACCGGCCACCAGCAAGCCCAACGCGCCGCCGGCCAATGACAACAGGAGATTCTCAGTCAGCAATTGGCGAACCAGCCGCCATCGCCCGGCTCCCAGCGCCAGCCGGATGCCGATTTCGCGCGAGCGTGCCGCCGAGCGGGCCATCAGCAGATTCGCCAGGTTGGCGCACGCAATCAGCAGCACCAGCCCGGTGAGTCCGATGAGGATCTTCAGCGTGCTGGAGTACTGCCAATACTCCCACCGGACGCCCGAAGTTCCTGCGGTGGCGCGGTTCACCAGGAGCTTCTGCGCCAGGAAGGCGCTGCGATCCCGCGCGGAATATTCCTTGAGATCGTCGCGCATCGATTCCAGCGCCTGGCGGAACAAGGGTTCGAGCTCGACGCGTGCGCGCGCCACGGAAACACCCGGCCGCAGGCGTCCCACCACCCAGACCTGGCCCGGATGCGGGTCCGCGGCGAGCGGCACCCAGAGGTCCGGAACGTCCCCGCGGTCGAGCCCGAAGAACTCCGCCGGCATTACGCCGATAACGGTGAAGGGCTCCCCGGACAACCGCACACTGGCACCCAGGGCTGACGGATCTCGTCCGAATCTCCGGCTCCAGAACGCGTAGCTGATGACCGCAACTCGATTCGCCGTGCCGGGCCGATCTTCGTCCGGACCGATGGTGCGGCCCATCAGAGCGTGCACTCCCAATCCCGGGAAGAAAGACCCGGAAACTTCGTGTGCGATTGTGCGTTCCGGGTTGGCGCCCGCCTGGAATACGGGGCTCGACCAGCTAATCGCGAAGACATCCGCGAGAGCGTCACGGTCGCGGCGGAGGTACTCGTAGACCGCGTAAGGAAGGTTGGTCATCTGGGAAGCGCGGTCCGCCCGGACGAATTCCACCAGCTCCTGCGGATTTCGTACCGGCAGCGCCCGGAGCAGCATCACGTCCATCAGGCTGAACAGGGCGGCATTGGCTCCGATGCCCAGCGTGAGCGAGAAAACCGCCACGATACTGAACGCCGGCGTTTTCGCCAGCGTGCGGGCGGCGTAGCGCAGATCCTGCCAGAGCGTTTCGAGCGTGGCGAAGGTCCACAGTTCGCGGCACCGTTCGCGAATACTCGTGGCGTTTCCGAATTGGCGGACCGCCGCCGCCTGTGCCGCGGGATCGCCGCCATGCTTTTGGGCGCGCATTTCGAGGTGAAACGCCAGTTCCTCTTCGAGATCGCGGTCCAGCCTGCGGCGATGGACCAGCGCCATGGCCCGCAACCAAAACGCATTCACGCGTTCGAACATGCGAAGCTCCTAAGCCGTATCCATGATCAGGGCAATCGCCGAGGTCATGCGGCTCCAATGTTCCGATTCCGCCGCGAGCTGCTTGCGTCCGGCGCCGGTGAGCCGGTAGTATTTGGCGCGGCGATGGTTTTCCGACGCGCCCCATTCGGAGGCCAGCAGGCCTCGCAATTCCAAACGATGCAGCGCGGGATAGAGCGCGCCCTCTTCGACGCGCAGCACGTGGTTCGACGTTGCCTGGATGAACTCGGCGATGCTGTAGCCATGCATGGCGCCCTGCGCCAGAGTCTTCAGGACCAGCATGTCGAGCGTGCCCTGAACCAGGTCTCCGGGTTTCTCTTGGGCTCCCATAAACCCTTTATGGATAGCCTACGCCCGTGCCGGGTCAATTGCAAGAGATATTGAGATCTTTTTATTCGACAGCTCCGCAGCTCGGAGCCGTGGCGCGGACGCTATACTATTACAAAGACCACTGTTTATGACCGTTATCGTCAAGAACAAAGCGCCCCTGGTAGTTCCCCCGGCCATCCGTCGCAGGGCCGGCCTTAAGGGTGGAGATGAGCTGGAGTTCAAGGTGTCGGCCGGGGTGATCACGATTCTCCCGAAGGTACCGGTCGCCGATAGAGAGTACACAGCGCACCAGCGCCGCATCATCGACCGGGGGATTGCCAGAGGGATCGCGGACATTCGGCATGGACGCATTCATGGACCGTTTGCGACCGCCAGCGAAACTATCGCACACCTCAAGACCCACGCGCGCCGGCGCAAGAAGACCGCTACGCCCAAGACGTCTCGATGACCATCGTTTTATCGGACTGCGCGGCTGATGCGATTGCCGACGCGCCACCCGCGGTTCAGAAGGCATTTTATAAGCAGCTCAGATTCTTAGCCGGCAATCTGAACCACTCCTCCCTCCACGCCAAGAAGTACAGCGAAGCGAAAGACATCTGGCAGGCGAGAATCAATCGGAACTGGCGCTTTTACTTTGCCATTAAAGATGACACCCTTCTAATCGTGGACGCCACACCGCATCCAAAGTGAGAGACGCGGCGAGGGTTTCGACTTTCAGAAATTCGTGAGCGATGTAGTCGCGGGACCTGCGGAGTTGGTCACCACCGCTTGGAACGCAGTGATCTGGCTGGTGTCGCCCAGCACCGGGAAGACTGCCTTCAGCTCGAACGTCCCGCCCGCCGAATTCTGAAAATACGCCGCGAAAACGGAGCTGCCGTTGGCCTGAATCGGCGCTGCGACCGCGTTGCCGGCGGTGTCGTAGAACGTGAATTGCAAGGCGCCGGCAGTGCGGGTGTTGTCGAATCCCGTCAGGTCCACTTCCACCGTGCCGGCCGAGCGCACGCCCTGCGCGGCGGTAACTCCCACTATTGCCGGCAGGATGGTGACGGATTGCTGCACGGTAGTGGTCCCCAACTGGACCGTGACGGTGAGGGTACCGGCGGTGGTCCCGGTCTGAAACGCTATGCTGGGCGCGCCGTTGAAATTGGCCTGCGGGTTGCCGATAAAGACATTGAAGGTGGCGGACTGCCCTCCCGAAGCGAACGCGATGCCCGGATCGGCCGCACCCGGAATCCCAGCGTCCGAAACGAAGCTAAGGCTCACGGTGCCTGTGCCGCTGATCTGCGAGACCGGACTGAAATTCACGGCCACGGTGCCCTGTTGCGCGCTGTCCGGTTCCGGCAGAGTGAGCACGATCTGCGGTTGCGGAAGGGGCGGTTCGAAACCCGTTCCGATCAAGGTGTAAGTCTGGCCGCCCATGGCCAGCGTGCCGGTCGATGCGCCCTCTGTAGTGGGGCTGAATTGAATTTCGAACGCGATGCTCGCCGACGGTTTTACCACCGTTCCGCCGGGCGATTGGCCGCTCAACGAAAAGCCGGTTCCGGCCACCGCCGCGGCCGGAGCGGTCAACACCACGGAAGTCTGGTTGAGCACGATGATCTCGATGGTCGGGGACTGCCCCAGCGGTACCGAACCGAAATTCACCGGACCGGCGGACAACGATTGCACGCTCGTCCCGGTTACCCACTGATACGTCAATTCCACAGGCACGGTGGCCGTCAAAGTGACCGCAATCCCCACCGAATTGAGCGCGGCGCTAAAGACTCCGGTGCCGGGGGCATGAAACACCACCGTGAAATCGACCGATTGCTGCGGGTTGAGCAAGGCTGGAAGAGCCGGCGCATTGGCGCTCGCTACCGAAAACCCGGCGCCCGTGACGGTCAGCAGATCCAGGGTGGCCGCGGCCGAGGAAACATTGGTGATTTGAAAGGGCGCCGTGACCGACGTGCCCGGCGCCACGTCGCCCAAATCGTAGGTCTGCACAACGGGTTGTGCGATGTTGCCATCCAAAAGGTAGAGTTGGAACTGCCCCCAGGCGGGGCCGGCCGCGAGAGCCAGCAGCAGGGCGCGCCGAATGCGACTCTTCATGGCTTGCCCACCGTCAGGAACGGACCCCCGATCGAGATGCCGGACGCGCTCGTCGAGGTCGCCGTGGGCGAGGACACGGCGGACGCGGCAGAACTCGATTTGCCGGCGACCAGGGCTCCCGCCGCCGCCGCGCCGCCGGCCAGCACCGCCAATACCACCCACTTCAGCGGACCGTGCATGAAAGATGGCCCGGAGTTTGACGAACTCGTGGGCGAAGCCGCCGCTGCCGACCCGTTCTTCGGCTCGGCGATGTATTGAAACGACACCATCCCCGCACGGGCCTGCTCTTTCGAAGCCACGATGCGAATGGCGAACCGGCCGGGCGTGCGGTTCAACAGCATGGTGTGGAAATAGGCGCGGCCGTGGGCGTCGGTGACGGTTACGTCGGTCCGTAATCCGTTCCCGAAGCTGCCGCCGGGGCCTTCTTCGGGCAGATGGAAACTCACCGAGGCGCCTTCCACGGGTTTGCCGGTCTCATCGGTGACTTCGACCACCAGAGGCCGCGAGTTGTGCGAACCCGCCGCGTTCACGGCCCCTTCCCCTTCAATCGCTTGGATGTGCAGGACGGCCAACTGGCCGGCAGCCGGGTACACCAATGCCCCAAATAGGGCCGCCATGAACAGAATGAGTTTCACTGTGCCGGGATAGTGCCCCGGTCAGGCCGGTTTTCTCACCAAAACCACCGTGACGTTGTCGGGGCCGCCCGCGGACTTGGCGGCGGCAATCAATTCGCCGCAGCTTTCCTCCAGCTCTCCCTTGCGTCCGCGCTGCAGGATCTGCTCCATCTGCGCCAGTTCCAGCACGCCGTGCAACCCGTCGCTGCAGAGCAGCACCAGGGCGCCGTTCTGCAGCCGCACGCAGTAATAGTTCACGGTGAGGGGCGCGCTGGCGCCGATAGCCATGGTAAGCACGTGGCGCATGGGGTGGTTGCGCAGGCTCTCTTCATCCAAACCGAGCGGCCGGCCCACTTCGTTAACCCATGTCTGGTCGTCGGTAATCACGCGGAGGCCGCCATCGTCCAGCAGGTAGGCGCGGCTATCCCCCACGCTGGCGATGGAAAAGCCCTCCATCAAGTCCAGGGCCGCTACCAGCGTGGTGCCCATGCCTTCCAGTCCCGGATCGCTCTGTGCCGCGGCGAGTACGCGCTTATTGGCTTCTTCCACGGCGGTGAGCAGCACCTGGGAATCGAGTTGCGGCGCCGAGTGAACGATCTCAGCCACGGTGTCGACCGCGAGGCGCGAGGCTCTTTCGCCCGCTTTGGCGCCTCCCATTCCGTCGGCGAGAACGTACAGTCCGGTCTCCGGCTCGATCAGGCAGTAGTCTTCATTATTGCTTCGGACACAGCCTTTGTCCGACATGGCGAAGGCTTCCAACATTCCTCGCGGCTCCCTTCCGTGTGCGCCATTCTGCTAACTTAGTCTCCCCGTCGACGACGCGTAACCGCAATTCTTCTCTGAACAGCATAGCGTAAAATAGAGGAGTTTCCCGCATGCTTTGGTACCGCCTTCGCCTCACGCTCGACATGATCAAGTTCGAGCACTCGGTTTTCGCCCTGCCATTCGCCCTCACCGGAGCGCTGTTGGCCTTTCGGCAAAATGGCTTCGATTCGCCTGGCATCTGGCGCCAAGTGTTCTGGATCGTAGTGGCGATGGTCGCGGCCCGTTCCGCCGCCATGGCCTTCAATCGACTGATCGACGCGGAGATCGACGCGCGCAATCCGCGCACCAAGATGCGGCATCTTCCCGCCCGGCTGCTCTCTCCGGGGTTTACCTGGGGCTTTGTAGTGGCGGCGTCTCTTCTCCTGTTCTTCGCCGCGTTCGAGCTGAATCGTCTCTGTTTGCGCCTCGCGCCGTTAGCGCTGGCCATTCTCTTTTTCTATTCCTACACCAAGCGCTTCACCACTTTTTCACACATGGTACTCGGCTTGAGCCTGGGAATCGCTCCGGCCGCCGCGTGGATCGCGGTCCGCGGCTCGCTCGATCCACGCATCCTGTTGCTCACCGCCGCGGTGATGTTCTGGACCGCCGGGTTCGACGTGATCTACTCCTGCCAGGATTACGATTTCGATCGCGAAGAGGGGTTGTGGAGCGTGCCGCGGGTGCTGGGCATCGCCGCGGCGCTGCGCGTGGCGCGCCTGCTGCACGTGCTGATGGTGGGCTGTCTCGCGGCGCTGGTTTACACCCTGCACGTGGGAGCGCTGGCGGTGGCCGGCGTGGCGGCCATCGTGGCGCTGCTGATTTACGAACATAGCCTGGTGAAACCCAACGATCTCTCGCGTGTGAATGCGGCTTTCTTCACCATGAACGGCTATGTGAGCGTGTTATTCTTTTTATTCTGGGCCGCCGATATCTTCCTGCTGAAACCGGGTGTCTAAACCATGCCAGCCGTCATCGATGATTCTCGTCTAATTCCCATCCGCGAGAAGGTGGAAGCCGGCGAGCGCCTTTCCTTCGAAGACGCGGTGCTGCTCTACCGCACCCCCGATATTCTGACGGTGGGCTACCTGGCCAACCTGGTGCGCGAGCGGATGCACGGCAACCGAACGTATTTCAACGTGAACCGCCACATCAACCCCACCGACGTGTGCGTGGCCAGTTGCCGGCTGTGCGCTTTCGGAAAGCGGGTGCGCGACCCCAAAGCCTACACCATGTCGCTCGAAGAAGTGTGGCATCGCGCCGGCGAGGGCTGGAGCGAAGCGGTCACCGAATTTCACATCGTCGGCGGGCTGCATCCGGAGCTGACTCTGGACTGGTACTGCGAGATGCTGCGCGGGCTCAAGCAGCGCTTCCCGCAAGTGCATTTGAAAGCGTTCACGATGGTTGAGATTGCGTATCTCGCGCGGCGCACCAAGATCTCCATTCGCGAGACCCTGGAGCGGCTGCGCGACGCCGGTATGGACTCCATGCCTGGCGGGGGCGCCGAGATCTTCAACGAACGCGTGCGCCGCATCATTTGCGACCACAAGATCGACGGCAACGAGTGGCTCGAAACCGCGCGCGAGGCCCATCGGTTAGGGCTGCGGTCGAATTGCACCATGCTGTACGGGCACATCGAGAACGATGAGGACCGCGCCGATCACCTGCTGAAACTGCGCACCCTGCAGGACGAAACACACGGGTTCGTAACTTTCATCCCGCTGGCGTTCCATCCTGAAAACACGGCTTTGCAGCACATTTCCAAGACCACCGGGTTCGCCGACATCCGCAACATCGCGGTGGCGCGGCTGATGCTCGACAACATCCCGCACGTCAAGGCGTATTGGGTAATGATGACTCCGCGGATCGCGCAGATCGCCCTGCGCTTCGGCGCCGACGATATCGACGGCACCATTGTGGAGGAGCGGATCTATCATGATGCCGGGGCGACGACGGTGCAAGGCCTGCGGCGCGCGGAGCTGCTGCAACTAATCCGCAAAGCCGGCCGCGAACCGGTGGAACGAGACACCCTCTACCGGCCTGTGGAACGCGCCGAGTCTACGTTTACCGTGCTGGTGTAAGAGTCCTACATGTTTCTGTATCTGTGCCGCGCCTATTAGTCGTGTGCTTTACAGAAAGGCCGCGTTTCACACTACTAATGCAGTTGTCGCGCTCTTGGGCCAGTCGGCTCGGTCGGTGTCATGCCGCCGCCCAGGCCGCGGCCAAATCTCCGATGGGAAGCACGCCGGCTTATCGGTCTACATCGCAGCTATTGAGCGCGGTTGAGCCGCCGTCACGCGGACGAAAATCCGAAGCGGACCTGATGCGGTGCGTTGGGGCTGCGGCGTTTGCCTTTCAGGGTTTTTCCCTTTGCGCCTCTGCGCGTTTGCGAGAGACATTCTTGTCTGGCCCAAACCGGCTCGAAGCCGGAGCATTTTTGGGTCTATCGCAAAGGCGTAGCGCGGCGAAGCCGCAACCAAAACAATGTTCACCACAGAGACACCGAGACACGGAGGAATACAAAGTCAAATCCGGAGGGCACAGCGCGGCAGAGGACACGGAGGGGTATAGGCCCGGGGTATCAGCGTCTCAGTGGCCTCGGTTCGCGAGAATCGTCGCGGCTTGCGAAGATTCTGGGGGCCGTTAGCATTGCAGAGAGGCGCAAAGGGAAAAACGTCGGAACGGGTTTGCCTCGCCGCTGGGTGAGTTCATCCTCACAGCTACTCTCCACCCACAAGCAGCACCTTCAACGTTCCGCGTGCGGCCGCCCGCGCGAACGCCTCCGGTGCTTCCCGCAACGGATAGCGTGCGGCGATCATCTCTTCCAACCGGATTCCGGGATGCTCCAATAACGGCAGGGCAGCCTCGAAGCGTCCGCATCGCGAGCCCACAAGCGTAATCTCATTCACGATGAGGGGCGCGGTGTCCACCGCCACCATTCCATGAACCGTCGATTTGAGGATCACGTTGCCCCGCGGGCGCACCATGGCAGCCGCGGTGCGCAAGCCCTCGGCGCTGCCGGTGGCGTCCACTGCCCACCCATACTCGGCGGTTGGCTGCCGGCCGCCCGCCATTTCCACCTCGACGCCCGTGGCGGCGGCGATCCGCAATTTCTCCGGATGGCGTCCGAACTGGCACACGCGGTAGCCCTGCGCGCGCAGCACCATGGCAATCAACAGCCCCAGTTTGCCATCGCCCAGCACCGCGACCGTTTCTCCGGAGGGGATGGATACCCGGTCCAGAATCTCGCACGCCGCGGCCAGCGGTTCGGTGAAAAGCGCACGCTCGTTGGCCACGCAGTCGGGGATCACGTGCAGATTTCTCTCCGGCAGAGTGAAAAATTCCTGGAACGCGCCAGGGTGCTTGACGATCCCGAGTACGGTGCGGTGCGGGCAGTGACGCGCGAGGCCCCGCGCACACCATTCGCACGCGTGGCACGCCAGGTTGATCTCGCCAACCACGCGCCGGCCTATCAGGGACGGTGTGTCGGCCGCGGCCACTTGCGCCACGAACTCGTGACCCGGGATCCCCGCGAAACCGTAATAGCCGCGTTGGAGCTCCAGGTCGGTGTTGCAGATGCCGCCTGTCAGCAGACGGAGGAGAGCGTAACCGGGGAGCCGATCCGGGACCGGAATATCGCGAACCGAGACGGCGCCATCCTCCAGATGAACGGCCAGCATACATCCATCTTAGGTGGCTAATCGTGGATAACCATACATTACCCCCAAATGAGGGTAAACGATAGCCCACAATTTAGCATAGGGCTAATCCTGGATTTCCTATTGTGATGCCTTAGAGCTTCTGATACAAAATTACTATGCTCCTGAAGAAGACGAACACCGCCTCCCCCAGTTACACCAAAGTTGTCCCGATTCGGGATTCTGCGAAGCAATTGGAGAGTTTGTACGCTCGCCACTCGGCCGTAGATGCTCTGATTCATTCGCTCGAAGATTATCAGCGCTTTCGTGCCCAGCGGTTGGAGCAGCAGGAAACCAAGACTGCTTGAGCCGGGCCGGGCATTATTTCCCATTAGGGGCCCCAACGAGAATTCTGTTCCCGTTGCGACGGTTTCAGGCGGCAACCTTGAGGCCGACTGGAAGAAGTCAGCCGACTCTTGAACGCCTACGTCGCCGCCATTCTGGCTTCTGACTCCTGACTCCCTCGACTCCCATATCCCGCGGGGTCAAGGGCGAAGCCCTTGGCTAGTTGGCGCTTTTCTTTGGGCGCCTTATTGATGCAAGACAGCTTGGATGCGGGTGGCCAGGTCCGGTTCGGAAAGACTCCCCGGATGGTATAAGCGAACAACCCCGGTGCTATCGACCAGCACCAGAGTTGGCGTAGTACTGGCTCCGTATTTCAGGAAGTTGGTGTTGCTCAATGGTACCGCTACATCGCCCAGCGGGGCGTAGAATTGCCGGCGAACCGCTTCGATGTATTTCTTCTCCACCGCTCGATCGGCATCCTGCCCCTGTGCCACATACCCGTAATATCGGGTCGGCGCGATCAGCACCAGCCCCTTCGGTCCGTAGAGTTTCTGAATCTCCGCCAGAATCGGCACCTCGGCTTTGCAATCAGCGCACCAGTGCGCCCAGAAAAACAGCAGCACCGGATGGCCGCGCAGCGCCGCCAGCGCGGGCGGCTTCGACCCGAGCCACTCCAATTCGTCCAAAGCCGGCGCCGGCTTGCCTTCCAGGCTCAGTAGATTAAGGTTCTTGCGAATCCGCTCGCCGATCGACGTGGTCCCGAATAACGCATCTTGCGCGCGCAGAAAATCGACGGCATCGCCACGTTCGCCGCGGGCCGCCAGCACTTGCGCGTGAACTTCGATGGCCGCGCCCACGGCCGTAGGCAGCCAGGGATCCGAGTCCAGTTTGTGGGTGTGAAGCAACTGGTCGGCCAGCTTGCGGGTTTCCACCGCATAGGCGTCCGCGCGGTCGAACTGCTTCGCCAGGAACTCGCCGCGAGCCAGCCAGGAAAGCGCCGCCGCGAATTCCGGAGTCGAGCCGGCCTCGCGCTGGGAGGCCCGAACCGCGCGCTCGGCGGCCGCCAGATCGTTGCGAGCCACCATGTCTCTGACGTCGTTCGCCAGCGTGAGATAGAGGAACAGAGCGGGCACCATGAGTTGGCTTGAAGGGCGCGAACTAGAGCAGCGAATCGATGTAGCCCGTCACCTTGGGATCCATCCAGTCGGCGGGCTCGGCGATCTTCAGAACCACTTTGCCCTGGGCATTGATGATGTACGTCTCGGGGTACATGAATGTGCCGTAGTCCTCGTGGATCTTCAGGTCGCGCGCCGTCAGGAAGCCGGGCGAATACTTCCGCAGGAAATTCTGGTACGCCTGCGGGTCCTTGTCGACGCTGATTCCGAGGACTACCACGCCCTTAGAAGCATAATCCTGCGCCAGTTTGCTGAGCGACGGCGTCTCTTCGACGCACGGGCCGCACCAGGAGGCCCAGAAATTCAAGAGGAGCAGCTTGCCGCCAAAGTTGGGGAGCGTGACGGTCCGGCCGTTGTCGGCGGTGATGGAGAATTCGGGCGCCATGTCATTCGCTTCGACGACGCGCTGATGGATGGCGGTGTAAATCACGTAGACCAGGATTACCGCGAGAACGCCGATACCCAGTCGCAGAAATCTGTCGATTTTGACGCTTTGCATAACGGAAAACTATAATCGTATTGTATCCCTACGCCGGCCGAAGGCATACAAGAAGGCGCGCAAAGAATGCTCATTACCCGCAAAGTAGAGTTCTCATCCTCCCATATGTGCCGCCGTCCGGAGCTCTCGGAGGACGAAAATCGCCGGATTTACGGCCCCGCGGCCAATCCTAACGGCCATGGGCACAATTACGTGCTGGAAGTGAGCCTGGAGGGCGATCCCGACCCGGTGACCGGCATGGTGCTCGATCTCAAGGAGCTCAAGGACATCCTGACGTGTCACGTGGTGGACGTGTACGATCATCGCTTTCTGAACTACGAAGTCGAGCCTTTCGACCGCGTGGTGCCCACCGCGGAAAACATCGCGCGCGACATCTGGCAGCGGCTCGAACCGCATCTGACCGGCGGACGGGGCTGCCTGCGCGCGGTGCGGGTTTACGAAACGCCCGACCTTTATGTGGATTATTGCGGAGAGCAGCCGTGTTCCGCGTAACGCGCAGCTACCGGTTCCCGGCCTCGCATCGCCTACATGCGCCGCAATTGAGCAACGGGGAAAACCGAAGGCTCTATGGCAAGTGCAACAACCCCTATGGACACGGCCACAACTACGTTCTGGAAGTGACCGCCCGCGGGCCGGTGGACGATTGCGGCCGCGCGCTAGACACCGGCCGGTTGGACCGCCTGGTGGAGCAGGAGGTGCTGGCGCCCTTTTCGCACCGGAACCTGAATCTGGATGTAAATTTCTTCGAGGCGCGGGTGCCCACGTCGGAGAATCTGGCGATGGAGATCTGCCGCAGATTGAAAGAGAACTGGGGCGCGGCGTTTCCCGGCGAATGGCCCAAGCTCGACCGGGTCCGCATCGCGGAGACCGCGCGCAACATCTTTGTAGTGAAGGCCCATGAAATCGAATAAAGCACTGGTAAAAGTGATCCCCGCGAAACCGGAAGAGCCCAATCTCGCGCCGCTGGTCCGCGAAATACTGGCTGGATTGGGGGAAGATCCCACGCGCGAAGGCTTGGCCAGCACGCCGGTCCGGGTGGACAAAGCGCTGAAATTTCTGACCAGCGGATACGCCACGGATATCCGGAAGCTGGTGAACGGCGCGCTCTACGACGTGAAGTACGACGAGATGGTTATTGTGCGGGACATCGAATTCTTCAGCCTGTGCGAACACCACATGCTGCCGTTCTTCGGAAAGATGCACGTGGCCTACCTGCCCAAAGCCAAGGTCATCGGGCTGAGCAAGATTCCGCGCATTGTGGACGCTTTCGCGCGGCGCCTGCAAATCCAGGAGCGGTTGACCCAGCAGGTGGCGCAGACCATTCAGGAAACGATCGACCCGGTGGGGGTAGGAGTGATCTGCGAGGCGCGCCACTTCTGCATGATGATGCGGGGCGTGGAGAAGCAGCATTCCGGAGCGATGACCAGCGCCATGCTGGGAGCGTTCCGCGATCGCAAGAAGACCCGCGACGAGTTCCTGGCGCTGGTGAATCATCGGGGGAATGGGTTTTAGACGCCCCACGGGGGCCGGTTACCATAAACCATGGGGTTTCACCAGCCCGGCAGGTCGCCTTTGTGCGGATAGCGCCGGCTCGGCTATTGGGTGTTTGATTTGGGTTTCCAAGCGCGCCGGAATCACACCCTTGGCTACCGCATTCCCTCAACCTTCGAGCCAACGCCCACAAAGCCACACCGCAATCCAGGCATGACACCCACTCCCAGAAGGCCATGCTGGTGAGCAGCCGGCCATTATTAAACTAAGTTCAGGATTTCGGACAGCAATCGGTATCATCGGCTATGATACTTCCAGAGGACCGATGTTATGGCTCGCAGAGTTATCATTTCCCTGGTCTTCGCTGCGTTTCTGCCCTGTGAGAATTCGGGTTTTGCACAAACCGCCAATGCGGATGTCACGTTCGAGGCGGCTTCCGTGAAAGCGGCCGGTCCGCCGGTCTACGGGCAAATAGGAAGGGCCATGCGCGGTGGCCCCGGAACCACCGACCCTGGCCGGATCACTGTACCGCGTGCGACCCTCGCCGAGTTGCTGGCCCTCGCGTACGACGTGATGCCGGAGCAGGTTTCGGGCCCCGCGTGGATCGACGACTCCGCGTCTTACGTGTATCGCATCGATGCTTCCCTGCCACCGAATACCACCCGGGAACAGCTCCGGCGGATGCTCCAGAACCTCTTGGCGGAGCGGTTCCACGTGAAGCTTCACCACGAAACCAAAAACAGCGCGGGCTACGAACTGGTGGTGGCGAGCGGCGGACCGAAACTGAAGGAGTGGACTCCCGAGACAAGCACGCCTTCGGGCAAACCCGTCGTCGACGCAAACGGATTTCTGAAGCTGCCGCCGGGCTCTGGCGCGGGCTTTGTCATGCCGAAGGGCGGTGGTGTGATTCGGATGACCTATCGCGACACCATGGCGGTGTTTTGCCGGGGATTGGGGTTCGACATCAATCTTTCGATGGGAATGCCTCCGGGCAGTCCGCGACCCCGCGTGATCGACAAAACGGGACTCACCGGGACCTACGAATTCACGCTGGAATTCGCAGGGTCGATGGGATCGCCTCGCATGGCGAGCGACGAGCCTGACGCGTCGCCAGCAGGCGATCCCGAAGGCGCTCCGGATATCTTTGCGGCGGTCGAGAGGCAGCTTGGCCTCAAGCTGGTAAAAGTCAAAGACATGCCCCTCAATTTGGTCATCGTCGACAGCGCCGATAAGGTCCCGACCGAGAACTGATGCGCGTTATTATGTCGATATAACCGGTGGCGCTGGGCCCGTCGTTCCGCCCCGCTCATTCAGCACCAACAGCGTCTAAACTCCTTGAAATCCACCGGGCCATAACAGAGGAAGATCACGATCGACAGCGCCGCGACTTGAATGAGCAGAGCTGGCACGGCCCGCGCCGCGAGCAGGTGGGGCCAGGCCCCAGCGCGGGTGCCGATGAAGGCTGCGGATGCTCACTGGAGGCGCTGGGGGGTGTAGCCATGGGTGAAGGGAGCGAGAAGGCCGATGCTCGCCGCAGAGGTCATCCCCACAGCGAACTCTATGGCCCCCGCCAGTCCGCCAGAGGCAAGCGACTGTGACCGCCGCTGGGTGTCCCGCCTTGCCGAGGAGGGGACAGATGCAGCACCGTCCTTTAAACAACCGTCCAATCGCCCATCCTGTCACGACAGGATGCCCGCCCCGCGATCGAAATGCTATTCGTAAAAAGTGGTGGAATCGCCCGGCCTAGACTTTTTGCGAACGCGGTGCGTCTCAAGAACAGTGATCCGCATTGTGACCTCGCTGGCGATGGCAGCAGGAATGGCTTTCGCCTCGGACGCGGCTACCGTCCCCACCGCCTCGCCCGCGGCGCCGGCGGGCTGCGCGGGAAGCGCCACCTTGGGGACCTTCCAACTGTCCGTTCGCCCTTTTACGCAAGGCAAGCCGTTGCCGTTGAAATCGGTGGCCGCGGTGCCGGCCGGCTCGCGACTCATTTGGAACCCGGCGCATTTGCGGCTGCCGCCGTCGAATAGCGCCGAGGTCACGGTCGTCGTGGTGCCGGCTAACGATGGCGTTCTGCTCACCATGGAGCCGCGCAAAGCCTCCGAGCGTACCGAATGGCAACTGCTGCAACGCCCCCTGGTGATCGCGCTGGTATATGGGCCGCAAGGCTTGAGCGAGGGCAAATTGCAATCCTTGGTGACGCGAAATCAAGATCTTCTGCGCGAGCTCGCGGACTATGCCGAACAGAGTTCGCAGGTGGAAGACCTGGTGCAGGAACTCGCCGATGCGGAGCAATCGCGAGCCGGCGCGGACACCGCGCTCCAAGGCGTGTCCGCCGAATACGGCGTGAGCGCGCAAAAGCTGAACTCCACAACCTCGTCCGATCAGCAGGCGGCGCTGTTGCTCCATGCGCTGGTTCCGGCTGCCGGCAACTACGACCCGCTGGCGGTACAGAGCACGCAAGTGCAGCAAACCGGCGGACTGGCTGCCGCGGTGGCCGGGCTCTTCTTCGGCAATCCGGTGGTGCTGGCGGCCGGCGGCGCGGCGCTGTTTTCCAACCTCAAAACCGTCCTGTTTCCCAATACGGAATTTCGCTCGGCCTTCGCGCAGACGGCCGATAAGGGCAACCTGGCGCTTTGCACCAAGAGCCAGGCGGCTAAAAGCAAGACCCGCGCGGCATATCTGTGGGCTTACCGGGTTCCGCAATTGAGCAACCCCGCGCTGGCTCTGGCGAAATCCCCGAACCTGCCTCTGGGAACCAAGTCGACCGTGGAACTGAAGCTCGGCAAAAACACTACCGCGAAAGAACTGGCGCTGGCGCACGACTGGCGGCTGATCTCGGACGCGGGCGCCGGCGATTTCCCGGTCGCTGTCACCCCCAGCGCGGCGGGCGCGCTCGAAGTCGATCTCTCTAAGGCCAAAGTTCCCGCCGGAGATTATCAACTGGGGTTTACGTGGGATTGGGACCCGCTCCCGGTCGCGGGCACCGTACACGTCCATCCTGCCGACGATTTCTCGCATATCGCGCTCCGGCCGGAAGAGCATGACAAGCTGATCGAGGGAAGTGGCATCGTCACCGTGGAATTGAGCGGGCCCGATTTCGAGTTTCTGGAAAAGGCGACGCTCCAATCGTCCGCCCGCGGCGCCAAGCCTACGGACGCCCAGTTCAATCTGCCATTAGGAAAAGGCGGCGGCCCGCAGAACGTAGTCGCGTTCGATATCGACACCGCCAAGCAGGGCGCCTACACTTTGGCATTGACGCAGGACGACGGTGTTACCCACAAAGTCCCCATCACGGTCCTGCCGCCGAATCCCAAAATTTCCAATCTCCCGCTCCGCTTTAATACCGGGGAAACGCGGCAGGCGGTTCGCCTGGCGGGAAGCGGTTTGGACCGCATCGAAGCGGTCACCTCGGATGCCGGAGAGATCGGTGGAGCGGCCGATTCCGATAATTGGTCCGGCGAGATTCATCTGAAAGCCGGCCTGAAAAAAGGCCAGAGTTTTGCGTTGGTTTTGAAAGTTAAGGGCCTGGACAATCCTTTGACGCTGCCGGACGCTATCGAGATTGTCGGTCTACGGCCCAGGATCCAGTCGGTGCGGAAATCTCTGCCTGGCGCCCTGGGGGTTGAAATCGGCGCCGACGAGTTGCCTGCCGGCATCCCGACAGGGTTGGTGCTGAACTTGGACCACGTGCACGATTCCAGCCTCCCGCGGGTGGAGCTGGGCTGCGAAACGGGCGAATTGCGCCATGCGCTCACTCTATCCGCCGGCACACCGGTGGGGGGCGCCAGCCTGACCTCCGCCGGACCCGGTGCCCTTTATCTCTCCGTCGACCCCGGCGCCGTCGGTTATCCAGGCTGCAAGCTATCGGCTACCGTGATCGTGGACCCTGACGGCCGATCCGATCCCTATATCCTCGGGCGCGTGATCCGCGTACCGCGACTCGACAAGTTTACGCTGACGGGTGAGAAGGCGGGCGACGCCAGCTATGTGGGCAGCGTGGAAGGCCACGATCTAGACGTGATCGAAAAGGTCGGCTGGGACGCCGCGAATGGCTTACAGGTGGACTCGATCCCGACTCCCGTTCCGGGCGAGCACCCCAGCCAAAGCCTGCGGCTTGTGCTGCCCTGGCCCGCACCCGGCCCGCACGCTCCGTTGTACATCTGGCTTCGCGGTGAATCCCAGGGCCGCAAAACCTCGGTGACGTACTGAAACCTGAGGCTGCGCTTCAGGATTGGCGGGCTGAAGAAGCCCGCCCCTGGAGATTGGCCATTTGCGCCACAAAGCTGGCGCCTCAGATTTCGCTGGACTCCGGCGGGGTAAAGCCTTGGGTAAAGCCCGCCGCACCCTCTGACAGTGCTGTACTCTTGGGTGGGGCGAGCTTTAGGCCGCTCTCACCTCAGGCTGCGCTTCAGAATATCGCTTCGCGATATGGGAGTCCGAACCGAGATCCAGGGCGTCATGCTTGGAGTGTGGCGTCCGGAGGCGGGGAAATTAGTGACTGGAGCCGCACCGCGGGCTCACGCGGGACCGCTCTTTGCGGTCACAAATTCCAGGATACGTGAGTGCTGATAGTACCGGTATCCGCGATTCCCCGGATTTGGTAGTGCCAGGGGTGGCGTTACACCCCCCAAGTGGCTTAAAGTGTTAGAGAATCAATCCAGTGAGGAAGCCATGCCATTTTTTCGTCGAGCGTCGATCATCTCCTTGTTTGCCCTGACCCTGGTGTCCTGCAGCCGCGATCCCAATGTCGTCAAGCAGCAGTACCTGGATAGCGGCAACAAGTATTTCGATCACGGCCGTTACAAACAGGCTTCGATTCAGTATCAGAACGCCATCAAGATCGACCGCAAGTTCGGCCCGGCGTACTACAAGCTCGCCTTGGTCGATATGAAGATGCAACCGCCGCAATATGGCGGCGCCATTCATCAATTTCGCCGGGCAAAGGAGTTGCTGGAGGGAAACCAGGCGTACCAGGAAGAATTCAAGGACACGCTCATCCAACTGTCGGAGCTCGATCTGCGCTTCCTGGCCGCCAAGGACAAGACGATCCTGACCGACGTAGAAAACTACTGCGAAATATTATTCAAGAAGGATCCCAACTCCTTCGAAGGATTCCGGCTGACCGGCGACCTCAACTATACGAAGTACGCGCAGGCAGGGGATGCCGGTCCCACCGTTGCCAACGCCTTCCTGGATGCGGCGATGGAGAACTATCGAAAGGCCGATGCCGTCAAGCCGGGCGATGTCGGTGTTTCCATGCAGATTGGCAAGATTTTGGAGCAGCAGAAGCACTACGCGGAGGCTGAGCCGTATTTCCGCAAGGCGATCGACAAGGACAAAGCTTTCTCCATAGGGATCACGAACCTGTACCGTCTCTACATGGTGGAACAGAAGACGGCGGACGCCGAGCAGTTGCTGAAGGAGGCCATTCAGAACAACCCCAAGACCCCCGAGTACCTGGAGAGGCTGGCGTATCACTACGGCGCGCTGGGCCGCCGCGACGACATGTTAAACGTGCTGGCGCAGATCAAGGGGCACGCCAAGGATTTTGACGCCGTCTACCGGGTGGTGGGCGATTTTTACTTGCGCACCGGCGATGCCGAATCGGCCCTGCGCGAGTACCGCGAAGGTATTCAGAAAGACTCCAAGCACAAGTCCGTCTACCAGCATGACGTGATCCAGGTGTTGCTGCGCCAGGGGAAACGGGCCGAAGCCGCCGAGGTGAACAACGAGATCCTCAAGGAAAACCCGAAAGACGCGGACGCCAAGAGCCTGGCGGCGACTTTCCTGCTGGATCAAGGTGACGTGAACAACGCCCTTACGCAGTTGCAGGCGGTAGTGATCACCTCGCCGGATAATGCCGTGGCGCATTTTGAACTGGGCCGCGCTTATCTGGCCAGCGGCAGGCCCGACGCGCGGGAATCCGCCCGTCAACAGTTCGAGAAAGCCATCTCGCTCCAGCCGAATTTGCTGCAGCCGCGGCTGGGCCTGGCTGAGTTGCAGGTGATGCACGGCGAATACGAGGCCGCCCTGGACTCGGTTCAGACAATCCTGCAGAGAGATCCGGGCAATGTGAACGCGCGGGTGATTCAATCGCAAGCCTTACTGGGACAGAAGAAGTTTGGGGACTCGGATAGCCTTCTGGCGAGCATGTTGAAGAGCAATCCCAGCTCGCCGGATGTCTACTACCAGGTTGGGACAGCGGCTCTCGCCGAGGGCAAACTGAAGGAGGCGGAAGCGGCCTTCCAGCGTGCCTATGAGTTGAACCCGGCGAATCCCAAGAGCCTGCTCGGTATGGTGGAAGCGGAGATTCAGCAAGGGCAGCCGGACAAGGCGATGAGCATCTTGCAGGGCGAGGCCAATAAGGCTCCGAACCGGCTGGATATCCTTCTCCTCATGGGCACTACGGCGCAAAGGGAGGGCAAGTTCCAGGATTCGCTGACATACTTCACCCGCGTGCTCAACGGCCTGGATAAAAAATCCAAGACGCGCGCCGACCTGTATCTGCAGATTGCCAACACTTACCGGCTTGCCGGCGACCGTGACAACTCCATAGCCAATCTCTTGAAGGCGCGGGAGATTCTCCCCGACAACGAAATCGTGCTGCGAGATCTGGGGGTAGTGATGGACCAGGCTGGACGCCGGGCTGAGGCCCGGCAAGCCTACGAAGCCTGCCTGGTGGTGAACCCGAATAACCCCGAGGTATTGAACAATCTAGCGTACCTGATGGCGGAAACCAACGCGGACCTGGATATGGCGCTGAATCATGCTCAGAAAGCCAAGGGGCTTAGTCCCAGCACGCCCGAGATCTCCGACACCTACGGCTGGATCCTCCTCAAGAAAGGTCTTACGGAGCAAGCCATCCCGGTTTTCCAGGATTTGGTGACCCGGGTCCCCACGAATTCCAGTTATCGCTACCACCTCGCCAAGGCCTACGCGCAAAAAGGCGACAACGCGAAGGCCGCCACGGAGTTGCGGGAAGCCCTGAAACATAGTCCGCCGCACGAGGAACAGCAGGAGATTCAGGACTTGCTGGCCAAAGTGGGCGGCGGCAAGGGATAACTGAACCGTGAGGCGGGCTTCAGCTAGGCTTCAGCGAAGGCTTCAGCGGGGATCCGCCCTTTGCGCAGTCTCTAGCGCCAGTAACCATTGCGCAGGGAAACAAACATGTGGAATTGTCAGCAAGCAACTCAGAATCAATGGCTTGGGCTGTGCCTTCCAGCATGTGGTTACTGGAGAGCCGGCTTCAGCCGGCTTCAGCCCGCCACCGGTCTTTTTGGCGGGCTGAAGCCCAATGCCCCAAGTTTTTTGAATTGAGGTGCTGGCGGTAGGCACAAATGGTGACTCATGACAGTTTAAGCCTTTCGGGAAGGGAAGGTTCGCGGTCTGCCCCAAACCGCGCGTG
>Ga0326727_10000586_pt1 | contig 148646 bp, 134 predicted proteins | sample MB2enrmetagenome_FD_207643 | JGI IMG/M metagenome (GOLD analysis project Ga0326727, IMG submission 207643) | Lab enriched peat soil microbial communities from McLean, Ithaca, NY, United States - MB29MY | ecosystem: Environmental > Terrestrial > Soil > Wetlands > Peat | place: USA: New York... | reverse complement strand
TCGTCCGCTCCATCGCGGCCTGCGTGTAAGAGATCATGCTGCCCATGGTCTCTCACCCTCGCCGCCTGCAAAGCGGACAGATCACTTGCTAATCCAACCGGACATATCATGTGCTAACGACAAGTCGTACGCAGGTCCTAGACAAACCTCGCTTCAGGGAGTAAAAGGTAATCACTTGTGAGTGGGGCACGGTATATCGTGCCTCTTTTCATATCTTCTTGTCTTTTTCGGCACCCGCGGTTTGGAGGTCCTGGATCTCGAGGGACAACTCGGAGCGGGCCTGCGCCAGGGCCTCCTTGCTCAGCTTCGCCCGTTCGGCGGCGAGGCGCTTTTCGACTCGGTCATCGATGTCTTTCTCGGCATCCTTCAGCTTGGCCTCTCCCGCTTTGATCCAGCCGTTAACGAAGTCTTCTTTTCCACGCAGGTCGTTCTGTTCGAAGAATTCAGCGCTATCGCGGCTTTCGAACGCGCCGCAGACCTCACTGGCATATTTGCCCGACACCCGCAGGTCCACCGAGAAGTAACCACCATTGACTGTGCAGGCAAACTAAATATCCCGGCATTTCAGAAAACGTTGAACGCCTTCGACATTCCATACCGTGTCGTCCATGACGAAGATAGGGCCAAGCCAAACGAACTCGCAACAAACGCCCGAATTGCGGCAGCGGCAGCCGCAGCGGTCCCTCCTGCGTCCACCTATATGCTAAGCCCCGACGACCTCGAGGGAGTACTAGGGTCTCAAGTTTCCAAAGGCGCCGGCAAGCCATACGAGGCAGTCAAAAAAGTGGAGGAACTATTCAAGGCAAAGGCCTTACCCCAGGCGCTTATTGACGCGGTCAATTTTGCATATTTCGGTACGACCGTCGAACCGACCAACTTTTCCGCTTGACTCCGGCCCACTTCATGGCTAATCATAGATACACACACATTAGCTCCTTGATAATTTGTTGGCGACCAGTTAAGCTCTTTGCTTTCTAGATTTTGCCTCTAACCCCTTTGGCATCTAGATTTTGCCGGGGAAATCCCGCTAACGTGATGATTCCAATAGACCAGGGGGGAGGGGGGTAGGGTGATCAAAAGGTAAACTTCAGGGCTGGAAAGTCTCCGCGAGCCAGCTTTCGATTGCTTCGCGCAGCTCTTTCAAGCGCCCCTCGAAGAAGTGATCGGCGCCGTCGATGATCACCAGTTTCTTCGGTTCAGGCAAGATGGCGTAAAGGGACTCCAGCAGCTTCCTCGGGCCGAACTGGTCACGCGCTCCGCTCACCAGCAGTTTCGGCTTGCCGCAGGCTTTCAGAAACTCGAAATCGTAAATTTTATCGTCGGCCGGGACGACCGGAATCCCCAGCCCGATCACGGCCTTGACCCGCGCATCGGCACAAGCGACGCGCAACCCGACCGCCGCGCCAAAAGAAAAGCCGGCGAAGATCAGCGGCAGATGGAATTCGCCCTCCAGCCAGTCGAGCGCGGTGCGAACGTCGTCAAGTTCGCCGAGGCCGTTGTCGTGCTCGCCCTGGCTCAGCCCGGTGCCGCGGAAATTGAACCGCAGCACGGGAAAGCCGAAGCGGTTCAGCGCCTTCATGGTGTGGAACACGACCTTGTTGTGCAGGTTTCCGCCATAAAGAGGATGCGGATGGCAAACCAGCGCGGCGTGTGTCGCGCCTGTGGAACCGGCGTTCAGAAGGGCTTCCAGGCGTCCGGCAGGGCCGTCGAGGAAGAGCGAGCGGATGGCGGAGTTGGCGGAGGTCACGTGTTCAGGGTACACGAGGATTCACCACCACGCCGGGGCGTCTGCGTTATCCTCGTAGCCATGGATCTTGTCGCGTTGACGCGCCAGCTCATCGACATCGAATCGATCACCGGCAACGAAGGCCCTGTGGGCGATTTCCTTTGGGGCGAACTGCAGCGGTTAGGTTTCAAAGCCGAGAAAATTCCCGTCGAAGGCGCCCGCAACAACGTTTTTGCGGCCCCGCCCGAGCAGCCGCGTCCGGCAGTAGTTTTCTCCACCCACATGGATACGGTCCCGCCGTTCATTTCTTCCTCGGAAGATGCGACTCGCATCTACGGACGCGGCTCATGCGACGCGAAGGGCATTATCGCGGCGCAAGTCGCGGCTGCGCTACGCCTGCGTGAGCAATGCATTTATGTCGGCCTTCTCTTTCTGGTAGGCGAGGAACGGGACAGCCTCGGTGCCAAAGTGGCGAACCGCCAACCCCGCGGGTCGAAATTCCTCATCAACGGCGAGCCGACCGAGAACCGGCTGGCGATCGCCTCGAAGGGATCGCTGCGGGTGACCGTCACTGCGAGAGGGAAGATGGCGCACTCGGCGTATCCGGAACTGGGCGAGTCGGCGATTGACAAGCTGGTCGAAGCGCTGCACCGGCTGCGGCAGATGAAGTTGCCGTTCGCCCCGGAGATCGGGCCGTGCACCATGAACGTCGGAGTGATCGACGGTGGCCGTGCGCCCAACGTGATCTCAGACTTAGCCCGTGCGCAGCTGCTGTATCGCTTGGTGGGCCCTTCCCAGAGGCTGCGGGAAGACATTGTGAATACTGTCGGCAATCTTGCCGAGGTTGAGTTCACGCTGGATATTCCCTGCGTCCAGCTGCGCTCTCTGGACAAGTTTCCTACCATGGTGGCTGCTTTCACCACCGACATTCCCGCGCTCAGCAATTGGGGTGAGCCGCTGCTGCTCGGGCCAGGGTCGATCCACGTCGCGCACACCGAAGCTGAGTACGTGGAAAAGCAGCAACTGAGCGAAGCCGTGGAGTTGTACTGCGGGATCGCAACAAGACTTGGTTGACCGTCGTTCCATGAGCACGTATAATTGTGCTGCACGTAAGTGTGTGCTGCCATGAAAACGAACATTACCCTGAAACTGGATTCCGCCTTGCTTCGCGAAGCTAGGATCCTTGCGGCCGAGGATGGCACCTCGATCAGCGCGATGTTGGCGGCGCGGCTGGAACAGGTTGTGCGTGAGCGCAAAACATTTGATCGGGCGCGAAAGCGCGCGCTGGCACGGTTGCGCGAGGGGCTTGACCTGAAGTGGACCCCTCCGCATTCCCGCGACGAGTTGCACGAGCGATAACCCATGGCCAACAAGTTTTTCGTCGATACGAACATCCTGATTTATGCCCACGACCCGCGCGCCGGGCAGAAACACGAGCGCGCCCGCCAGCTCATCGAGCGCCTGTGGAGTACGGGAGAAGGCGTACTGAGCACGCAGATCCTGCAGGAACTTTGCGTCAACCTTCGCCGCAAGGCAGGTCGCCCGCTTCCCATCGACGAAATCCGCCGGCTCATTCAGGACTACTTAAGCTGGGAGATCGTTGTCAATACTCCCGAGTCAGTCATCGAAGCGATGGAGATCGAGGTGCGTTACAAGATTTCTTTTTGGGATGCTCTGGTTCTGCAAGCGGCGGAGAGCTCCGGCGCGGCGGTTCTCTATTCTGAGGGCTTCGCGACGGGGCAGAGCTACGGAGCGATTCGGGTGTTTAACCCGTTGGTGGGATAGTCGGCGGGCAGTTTTCGCGGCGATCGTCTAGACTTAACAGACTGTGACCACACCCACCCTCAATTCCCTTGCCCGCGCTTCTTCCTCCTACCTCCGTTCCGCCATGCATCAGCCGATCCGCTGGCACGAGTGGGGCCAGGAAGCGTTTGCTGCGGCGCAGCGGGAAAACAAGCCGATCCTGCTGGATATCGGAGCGGTGTGGTGCCACTGGTGCCACGTGATGGACCGGGAGTCGTACGACGATCCGGAAGTGGCGCAGATTGTGAATGAGCGGTTCATCGCCATCAAAGTGGATCGCGATGAGCGGCCGGACATCGATAGCCGATACCAGATAGCGGTCAGCTCAATGACTGGACAAGGGGGCTGGCCGCTGACGGCGTTCCTCACTCCCGAGGGCAAGCCGTTCTATGGCGGGACCTACTTTCCGCCGGCAGATCAATATGGCCGGCCGAGCTTCAAGCGAGTGCTGCTGGCGATCGCCGATGCGTACCAACAGAAGAAAGAAGACGTCGTCGAGCAAGCCAGGCTGGTCGAGGCGGCGATCGCGAACGGCGAAAGTCAGGAAACCGGCAGCGCAGAATTTTCTTCCACCGTGGTTGACGCCATCGTCGACTCGGCCTTGCAAATGTTCGACTCGACCAACGGCGGTTTTGGCCAGGCCCCGAAGTTTCCGCATCCTTCGATTATTGATTTGCTCATCGATCAGTACGGCCGGTCGGGGGACGGGCGGTTAAAACACGTGTTCACGACTACGCTCGAAAAGATGGCGCGGGGCGGCGTGTACGACCAACTGGCCGGCGGCTTCCACCGCTATTCGGTTGATGAACGCTGGGTGGTGCCGCATTTCGAGAAAATGTCGTACGACAATTCGGAGTTGCTGAAGAACTACGTGCATGCCTACCAGGCCACTGGCTCGGAGTTTTTCGCCGACGTGGCCCGCGACATCATTCGCTGGATGGATGAATGGCTCAGCGACCGCGAGCGCGGCGGATTCTACGCTTCGCAGGATGCGGATTACTCCATGGAGGATGACGGCGACTACTTCACCTGGACGCTGCCGGAGGCGCAGTCTGCTTTGTCCGCGGAAGAGGTCGAGGTGGCTCGCCTGCACTACGACATTCACCAAGCGGGCGAGATGCACCACAATCCAGCGAAGAACGTGCTTTATCTGCGCGCTTCGGTGGAAGAGATCTCCAAGCGGATGAACATTACACCGGAGCAGGTCGGGAGTCTTCTCGGCTCGGCGAAACAGAAGATGTATGCCGCGCGCCTGCAGCGTCCCACGCCCTATGTGGACAAGACCGTTTATGTGGGATGGAACGCGCTGTGTATTTCGGCATATTTGGAAGCTGCCAGGGCGCTCGAACTCGACTCGGCGCGTGGCTTTGCTCTGCGTTCGCTGGAGCGCATCCTGACGGAAGGATGGAATTCGGGCAGGTTGCTTCACGTACTGGCGTACTCCGAAAAGGAAGCAGAACAGCACCGCGTGCCCGGCGTGCTGGATGATTATGCCTGCACCGCGACGGCCTGCCTGGATGCCTACGAAGCGACCGCCGATATGCGGTATTTCGACTTCGCCAGACGTATTGCAGATGCGATGATTGCCATCTTTTACGATTCTGATGCTGGCGGTTTCTTTGACACGACTCAGTCTGCGGAAACGAGCCTCGGCGTGCTGGCGATCCGGCGAAAAGCCTTCCAGGACTCGCCCACTCCCGCGGGCAACGGGGTTGCTGCCATCGCCTTGCTGCGTTTGTCCGCGTACACGGATGAAGCCGCATACAGGGAAAAAGCGCGGCGGACGGTTGAGAGCTTCGCGGCGTCCGCTGCGCGATATGGCATCTTCGTGGCGACCTATGCACTGGCAGGCGTACGGCTCTTGCAACCCCATGTGCAGGTGGTGGTGGTTGGAGAAGGTGCAGCTGCTGATGATCTCTACCGCGTGGCCACGCGGACTTATTCCGTGACCCGCGTCGTCTTGAAGTTGACACGCAGGCCGACTGCCGGTGAACTTCCGCCCAATCTGTCAGCTACCATTCCGCAGATGCCTGCCCTTGGGGAGGGGAAAGCTGCCGCCCTGCTATGTTCAGGGCTAACTTGTGAGGCACCAATTACGGACGCTGCTGAACTCGCCCGGCACCTGGCCCGTTGCTCCGGTGACTCCAAAAACTCTAAGTCACTGGAGTAACAAAATTGGGCCGGTGCACTTGTTGCAGCACCGGCCCTAAAGAGAGATTCCCGTCAGCAATTTCCGCCAGACCCGGGAGGGCACATCGGCGCGGGGGCGCCATCCAGAGATGGTGCCGCTGGAGCAGCTACCGCCGTATATGCCAATAACAGACCTACCATCAGGATCAACATCCTGACCGTGCGTTTCATAGGGTCACCTCTTTCAGTGTGGGTTCCCTGGGAGCGAAAACCCTCACTAACTCCAGAATTATACAAAACTTTAGTAACTAGTCCAGTAATAAGTTTTGACGGAAGGTATTCGGGAGTCCGATGGACCCGGCAAGATCCATCAGCATGCATATCCCATTAAAATTCTATAGGTTACAAAGCGATAGCAGGTTCAAACACATATCCGGCAAACAGCCTGGAGCTGACTATCTCTTGCGAGGGTCGGGGCGGGTGAACTGGGGGGCTTCGGTTCGATCCAGGGTGAGCACCTGCTTTTCCGCAGTCTCTTCGTTCTCAGCGGGCGCACGGGAAAATGCTCGTTCTACCATGCTTTCGAACATCGGGATCAGGGAATCCGGCGTAGCGCCGGGAGTTCGCACGTCTGTCAACCCCTGTTCCCAGCGCTGCGAGGTCAGAAGCCTTGCGGAATCCTCCCGTTCTGGCGCCTTCAGTATCGCATAACCTATCCAAGTAAGTAGGGCGAGGGTGTAAGCGGAGGACTGAAGCATGCCAACGACGTTAGGATGAATCTGGCCTCCGGCGCACAACGCGAACGCGGCTAGTTCAACAGTGGCATAGCCCCCAAACCCAAGCGCGATCCCCAGACTGTGCTGCTTCCAGGAGATGCCAAGGTACCTGGAGAAAACCAGCAGGAACAAAATCAACCCGCACTGCACAACCCGGACGCAGCGTTGCGCGGTGACCACCGCTTGCGTGAGCGGTGAGTTTGTGGCAGGGCTGGAAGCGGCCACCAACAATGCGACCAGCAACATCACCAGTGCCGCCCATTTGAACAATATCGTGGCCAAGTCTTTCAGCGCGTGAAAGGGCCGGAAAACAGCTAAAACGATTTCGTGAATGACTTTGAATCCGATCGCCAAACTGATTGCCGCACTTACCCAATACACATAAAAATAGGTGTCATAGTGCTCCGGGCCGCTTATGTAGAGAGGAAACAGGATGGCGAACAGCACAATCTGGGACAGGATGTATATGAAGAACACAGGGAACTGGCGGTGCAGCTTGCGCTTCACCATGATGCCGGCGAGCGCCGCCTCCATAACGCCGTGGGCGGCCCACATGGCCAACTGTGCGTGCGAACTCATGGTCTGGCCCTATCCCAGGGAGTCGACCTCCGCGTGCAGGTTCTAATTCAACCTTAAACATCCTTAGTCGATAGAGCAATGAACCAAAGTAACCATGAGTAACAGTTACTTTCAGAGAGAAAGATCTCCTTGGCCTTTCCCGTGCATCCAAGTCCCCCGCCGACTTAAACAACCAGACGTCTATCTTGTTATGGAGCCTTCGGCGCCGTCTCGCCGGCTTGGAATCCGATCTTGTTGTGAGCGCCATCGCAGAATGGCTTGTTGGCCGAAGCCCCACAGCGGCACAGTGAGAATGCCGGCTTACCGGTCAGGTCGTACCGGTTTCCGTCCCCGTCGACCAGTTCGACTGAGCCTTCCGGAGTTTCCACTCGGTAGGAGCCGTTCTTTTTGACAACGATCTTGACTGCGGACATAAAACCTCCAAAGGGTAGTGTCTGAGTAAGAACAATGAAGATATCATGAATTTCACGTGAAGGACTTTCTCACTGGCATGAAGGCTGACGCGCTCTTGCTGCTCTTGGTGCTGATAGCGGGGTGCCTGGCCGTGGCTTCGGCAGCTCGGCTGGTTCCCATCCCATACCAAATCGACTACGGCGAAGGCGCCATGTTGGAGGGAGCGCTGCGCATTCTCCACTCGCAACCGCTGTATTCCGATCCATTCACCTTTCCAGTCGTGCTCCACATGTATGGCCCTGCGGCTTACACGGCCGTGGCTCTGGTTTTGCCGGGCGGCACGATTTCACTCCCCATTGGCAGGATGCTGATCCTGACATGCTGCCTCGCGCTCTCTTTGTTGTTGAGCTACATTCTCCGCTGCATGATCGGCTCCTGGCGTGTAGGCATGGCTTTTGGATTCTTACTCTTGACGCTTCCGGCATTCCGTTTTTGGCTCTATCTGTTGCGTGCGGACGTAGTCGGCATAGTGCTTTCTGTCGCGGGCCTCGCGCTGTACATTCGCAACCCCAGACTCTGGTATTGGAGCGTCCCGTTTTTTGGACTCGCGATATTCTGCAAATATACCCTGATCGCCGCTCCCCTGGCGGTGTTCGTACATTTGATCCTGCAGCGGCAGTGGAAGCGAGGAACAGGGTTTGCCGTAGCGCTCGGCCTTCTGTGTGGGCTCGCCTTCGCGGTCCTCGAGATCACAACTGACGGGTGGTTCGCATTTCACATGTTTTCCACCCACCCGGACCGCTATTCACTGAAGCAGTTCCTTGCGTTGGCAGGTCTGGTCTGGGCAAGCGCGCCCGCTGTCACCGGGCTGGCAGTGTGGTACGTTGCCCAGGATTTTCGCAGCCACGGAAGAAATTTGGCCGCCATTTACTTCGTGACCAGCTGCATCACTGCGCTAAGTGCCGGCAAACTGGGATCAACCACCAACCATTTCTTGGAATGGATGGTCGCCTCCTGTCTGTGCGCCGGGCTTGCCTATTCCCTGCTGATAACTAAGTACCCACGAAGAGTTGCGCCCATCACCGTGCTAGTGAGCGTTTCAGCCCTGGTCGGGGTCATGGTTCAGAATCGCCCCAATCAGCAGCCGACGCCTGAACTGACCGAGTGCGGCAAGGCGTATCAGTATGTGCGGGATTCGCCGTCGTCGCGGATTTTATCTGAGAGCTTGTCCCCTCTGCTCATGGCCGGAAAGCCAGTTCTGGTTTCCGATCCGTTTGCATATAGCCAATTCGTCAAGCGTGGATTATGGCCGGATCGAAAGGTCGAACAGTTGGTGAGCCAGAAGTATTTTGACCTGATCGTTTTGGGCACTGATCTATCTCAAATGAAGATGCGCGGCTCCGACGTCTGGTCAGATTGGTTTATCGACGCTGTAGATCAGAACTACAGGACAGCGGCACGGTTCAGTTGCCGCGGTGCTGCAGTGATGTTGGAGCCCATTCCGTCCAGTTCCAAAGCGGATTCGCAGTTGAGTGGTCCGGTTCGCGTACGGCGGATGCCCTCGTTTGTGGAGCGGTGAACCACGTAAGGGCGGACGCCCTTCTTCGACTCCGCTCAGGACCCGTCCCAGCCGAGCGAAGCTCGGCAGCACCGGAGGCAAAAGGAAAGCCCCTCCTGAGTAACCGGAGGGGCTAAGAAGTCCGTGCGGTGGTTAGAAGGTGAACTTCGCGGCCAATTGGATGCCGCGCGGTCCACCGCCGCCCAGGAATGGGTTGCCAATGCCCACGTCGCCGGTGGCGGTAATCGGATATGGGCCGGTGCTGGTTTCACGGTTGCCGTTGGCGGCGAACACGCCGTTGGGAGACCACGGGTCGGCAATGTAGTTGGGCAGCAGCGGGCTGGAGAAGTTCGGATGGTTCGTGAGGTTGAAGAACTCCGCGCGCAACTGCATGTTGAGGTGTTCGGTGAGGGTTGTATTCTTGTAGAGCGCTATGTCCCACTGTTTGTAAGTTGGCCCCACCAGGGAATTGCGCCCGAGGTTACCGAAGTGGCGCGTGCCCGGCACACAATCGGCAGCAAAGCCTGAGGGTGCAGCCTGGGCCGCTGCGGTGATAGTGCAGGGCAGGGCAAAGGAGCTAAGTTGCAGGAAATTACCGGGATGGCTGTAGTCGTACTTGATGGGACCAACTACATCCGGGCGGTCGAAGCCTTCGCCGCTTCCGCTGAAATCGTCCTCGCCGTTGTAGTTCAAGGTAAACGGCTGGCCGCTCTGTAACGAAACCGTGCTGTCGAAGCCCCAGCCATTCTTCAACCGCTGCATCCCCCCGCTTATCTTGGGGAGATCGTAGCTGAAGACCCAGGTGAGCCGCTTGGAAATATTGAAGTTCGACGGTCCATATTCGAGCTGGGGACGATTGCTGTCCTGTGGCTGGGCGGCGTTGACAACGAAGTCTTCGCCATCACTGGCCGTGTCCAGCGACTTTGACCAGACGAAATTCGCTGTCGACGAGATGTTGTGCCAATTGTTGACGCGCAAGCTGGTCTGCAGCGAATTGTAGTTGGACTGGGCGGTCGACTGCTCCTGGAAAATGTAGACCGCACCAACGTTGGGGTTCGTGGTGAACACGCGCGGTACGCTGAAGTCCTGGATCGCACCGGTGGTGGCGCAAGTCGCAATTCCCTGCGGGCAATCTGCTGCCGTGATGGCCGCCTGGTTCGGCTGGTTGATGTCAACGAAGCGGAACAACCGATGACCCTGCGATCCCACATAGCCCACTTGCAGCACCATCTTGTTGGTGAGCTGCTGCTGGATGTTGAGGTTGTAATTCTCCATGTAAGGAGTCTTGATGTTACGGTCCGCGCCGAACAAGTCGCATTCAACCACATTGCCAGTAGCACTGGGACCACAGTTGGATGGGCCGTAAACCGGCACTCCGGGCGCGATCGTGGTCACGCCAAGCGCAGCCGAGGTGATCGGGTCCGGCCCATAGTTGGCGTAAGCCGGACCGGGGGCGTAGAAGGGCGGGTACGGCAGATGCCCCATGAACATATCCTGCGAGAAGGCGTCATAGAACAGACCCCATCCGGCACGAACCACGGTCTTGCTTTTGCCGGTCACGTCCCACGCGATACTCAACCGCGGGGAGAAGTTCTTGTGGTCCGGGTTGTACAAGCCGGGCTGACCTCCAGTTCCCACCTGCACGACATTGCCCGTGCCGGTGTCTGTCGTCGGGTTGAAGCTGGTAGGTATGAAGTTGGTGAATAGGTTGCTCTTCTCCTGCATCACGCCGTAGTAGTCCCACCGCAGCCCATAATTCAGGGTGAGGCGCGGAGTCAAGCGGAAGCTGTCCTGAAGGTACAGGCCATACCCGTTTTCGTAAGTATGGCGCCGCGAGTATCCCGAATACTCGAGACCGCTGGAAGGATCGCCTTCCAGGAATGAGGTTATGTCCGGGAATTTCAGCCTGCCGCGGAAGTATTTGTCAAAGTACTGTTCGACGCTGGTGCGGCGGAAGTCAAAGCCCATTTTCACGTCGTGCTTGCCAAGTTTCCACGAGAAGTTTTCAACAAACTGGTTGTTGGTATCCACGCGCTGCCGCGGATCGCCGGAGTTGGCGCCGAGCTGCGCAAAGATACTACCGCCCGAGGGAGTAATCCCCAGAAGAATATCGGGCATGCCCGAGTTGTGCAGCCCTGAGCCGGTGCAGTCTGCGGTTGAGCTGGCCGCGCACAAGCCGATCGAACTGGGCAGGAAACTCTGGTCCTGCGGGAAGAATCCCTCCGCGAAGCGGTTCCAGCCGTACCGCATCTCGTTGACTTTGTTTCCGCCAATGGTGTGCACGTACGATATTGAAACCAACTGGACGCGGGTTGGGGTAACGGTGTTGAAGCCGGGCAATTGGCCGCCAGAAGCGGTCAGGGCCAGCGGGAACGCCTGCGTACTGTCGCTGAAGAAATAGCGGCCCGTAAGGATGTTGTTTTGGTTGAAATTTTGGTCAATCTTCGCGATCAGACTGCTCAGGTTGTTGTAGGAAGGAGTGATTAGCGAAACGTTAGGACCGTTCGGGCAGCCCGAGTCGTAGAGGGCCCAGTTCGCCTGAGTTTGATTTTGTTGAGTTGGCCTTGTCCCAATATTGGGTAACGGCCAGAAATTGAGCATCTGAGCGGTTACAGAACTGAGAGTGCCATGGGCAGCAGGAATGGCGACTTGTTGGTCATAGGCGATCCGGTTTGGTTCTGGCACGCAATCCAGAGTCACCGTTCCCACCCTCTCGCGCTGGCCTTCATAATCCATGAAGAAGAACGTCTTGTCCTTTACGATGGGACCGCCCAGCGAACCGCCAAACTGGTTATTGTGGAATGGCGCACGCGGCTGGGTTGTGGGGTTGAAATAGTTGCGGGCATCCAGCGCATCGTTGCGGAAGTATTCGAACGCGTCCCCGTGAAACTTGTCCGTGCCGCTCTTGGTCACGATGTTGACGGTCGCGCCGGCATTGCGCCCGTACTCCGGCGAGAAGTTGGAGAGCACGCGCATCTCCGCCACTGCATCGATGGGCAAGATCGCTGACGGGACCGCGAACACGCCGCCCTGGTTAATGGCCGGATCGTTGCGGTAGCCGTCGTTCATGTCGGTACCATCGAGCAAGTAGTTGTTGGAGCGGCCGCGCGCGCCGTTCATGGAAAACTCACCGAACGAGCCGGGTGAGTCCGTGATCTGGTCAGGGGAGCCGGCCACACCTGGGTTCAAATAAATCAGTTTGGTGTAGTCACGGCCGTTGATGGGAAGGTCGGCAACTCGCTCGGTGGTCAGCACGCCACCCAAATCGTTAGTCGTGGTCTCCACCTGCGGGAGCGCCTCACCGGAAACTTCGACTTTCTCGGTGACTTGCCCAGGCTTCAGGGCCGCGTCCACGCGGCGTTCGGTGGCAACGTCCACCGCAACATTGTTGGTTACTGAAGTCTGGAATCCGGTTTGGGAAATGGTGACGGTGTAGGTGCCGATCGGCAACTCAGGCACGGTGTAGCTGCCGTCTGCGCTGGTCTGCGTAATTCGCTCTAATCCAGTGTTGGCGTTGCGAACCGTCACTTTGGCACCCGCAACCGACGCGCCCGTAACATCTGTGACTGTTCCGAGAATGGTACCGCGAAAGGTCTGGGCTACCATCGCGGCTGCCGTCAACACTATAAAAGCCAATACCATTCTGACTCTCATTGCTATTCTCCTGTTATGTCGATTAGAAAAAAATGTGCTCTAGCTCCTCCGTCGAGCGAGCGCGGAAGGTGAACCGGCGAACTTTGTCTCGAGCCATTAGAAAAATGGATTGCTCCCACTGCCGCTCGTCCGGCAGAAGGAATGTCACAAATTGTAGCGCAAGCCATTAATGAAACACAGAAAAAAGGAAGGCGACTGCCGTGCCCAGGAGGGATCAGCGGGCAAGGCGGTCAAAAAGTGAAGGAGAAGCCGCCGCGTACCGAACGGGCCGACTGCACCAGGTAAACCGTGCGGCCGTCATCGCCCAGCATGGGCACATAACCCTGCGCCAGCAGATTGCGGACATCAACCATGGCCTCCATACGCCCCGGCAGGAACCCCGTGTATGGAACCGGCTGGCGAATGAGGAAACTCAGGAATGGATCCGTTCTTCCCACCGAGTTGTCGAACATGTCCACCGGCGTGAGCACCGGCCCGTCCCCCCAGCGATACGATACCGCCCAGACGGTTTTGCTCTTGGAAATCGCGCCACTCAACCTCCCCGCTAGTACGTGGTGTGGAGCAAACCGCATCCAGGGGCGCGCGCTGGACAGTGCGATCCCGGCCTTGTCCATTTCCAGCGCGTTGCCGAAGGCATAGTCACCGGTCACGGTCAGAGCTGGTGCCAGTTGATGCTCAGCCGCGACGCGCAAGCCCACGGTTGAGTAGTCAACGCCGCGATAGCTGAAGCTGCCAGTGAACACGTCCGGCAGAGCATCGCCACCATCTGCGGAAAACTCACCCACTCCCGTCAAAGCCGGGTTGGTAATGCGATCGTAATAGGCGGCAGCCTGCAGCGTGTTTTTTTCATCCCGATAGGAAACAGACGCCTCGTGATGGTGAGCGCTTTCCACCGCGGAGGCATAGTTCACTATGCTCACGCGTGGATTGAGTTGGCTGAACCCCGCAGGCCCAAATTCCTCATCCGCTTCGTTGCGCGGGAGCGAAGTGGCATAGCGGTATTCGACGACCAGGTTTCGCGACAGGTGCACATCTGCCGCTGCATACGGACGAGCCGCCAAGGTGCGGCCCAAGAATTGGATGCCCTGGAGTTCGCTGCCAAAGTGCAATTCGACCAGGTCGCCCAACTTCATACCGTCGGAAACGGCCAGCGTCAGGGCCTGGATTCCGGCCCCGGGCATCGTGTCCGGAGCGGGAAGATTCTGCAGGGTAAGAGCCATTGCCGGCCCTAAGCTGCTTTCTTCGCTGGGGCGGAAGGAAGCCCGCAGAATGCTCGCGGGCGAAGAAGTCCCATAGCCCACATTGCCCAGTAGCGCGATGGTATCTGAACCAAAGACCGGCCTCTGAAGAGAGAACACCGTATCCAAGTCAGAGGTACTGCCCTGCGGGCTGTAGCCGGCTACAAACGCCAACGATCCGGTGACGCGGGAACCGCCTTTTGCCTCCACCGTCGCCACTCCGGATTGGTCATCGACCAGCCGCAAAATTGGCCGGTTGGCGCCGGAGCGGAGCACCCACTTCCAGTCGTCGGTGTTAGCGGCGTCTCGTGCCGGAGCCAATTGCACCGCCTCAAACAACGTCCGCAGCGTGATGTCCAACAGGAGGCTTGCGTCGGCGCTCAATTCGACGCGCTCGCGCATAACCGGCAAAAACGAGGGAGCCGAGACCTTGATGTCGTAAACGCCCGGCAGTAGCCCGCTGGCGCGGTAGAATCCGGTTTCGTCTGTGAACACCGTCAGAGCCGCTGATCCCATCACTTCTACCACGGCGCCCATTTGCGGAATTCCGGCGGTATTGCGCACGTACCCGGAGATCGTACCTGGTGCTTTGCCGGCCCACACCGGCCCCGCCATGCCGAGCACGAGCATCAGGAACGCAAGCTTACGGTACATCGCCTTCCACCTTACCGGGAGTTCCGCTGTAAACTACTCCACCATAAACGTGCTGCTTGGTTCAACCGTTTGCTTCGAGATATTATCGTTCACCTTGATCTGTATACGATACACACCGGGACCCAAATTGGCGGCTGAAAGCGTCTTTTGCAGCGTCAGCTGATCTCCGATGTTTCCCATCTGCTCCGTCGATTCCACCGTATGAATCACCGGCTTATTGGTCGTGGTGTTGACCACATCATACTCCACCGTGGCTGAAGGTTTATGCGTCTTGTCGTTCACCGAGAGGTTGTACACCTGCATCCAGAAATTCAGCTTCTGGTCTCGCTTGAACGAGGTCGGCTTGCCATCGGACGGGGGAACGCGCGGGCGCACCTTGGTGGCGCCAATTACGAAACTCCCCGTGCCCACATTCTTCGCCGCGACCGGCTCCATCACGTCCGCCAAAATCAGCGAAGAAGTCGCCAGCTTGTCCTCGGGATACTCCGGAACCTGGATGCCCCGGCTCCACGTTCCCACACGGTCGCCGTTCACATCTTTTACGACCACGTCGAAGCGGTAGCGTCCCGGCCGCAACGGGACCGCCTTCCAGTAAATCTGAGAGCTTTCCGCTGCCTTGGCCAGCAGTTCGGCGGGAATGTCCGCCTGCACCGTATCCTCAAACGTATGGGCGACTTTGCCGGTTAGCGTCGTGACCCGGCAGAAAATGTTAACCGTGCCGCGCTGCACTCCATCCTTGTTGGTAAAGGTAATGTCCCGATTCTTCATTTGGATGGTGACCGGCACCAGAACCGTGTCCCCGGTGACCCGCACAAAATCTGCCAGCACATCGAAGGGCATCAAGTTGACGCTGATCTTGTGGGTGACCACCTCTTCCAGATCTTTGAACTTGACCGGCGGAGGAGCTTGCAGCTTGGAAAACTGCTCCAGCCGCTCGAATTGTTTGGATTGCAGGTCTGACTGCATAGGCCCTGCTCCCAAGCGCTCCAATCCGCCGTTGCTGAAACGCGCCGCCTTGCTTGACAAGCCCATCTGCTCATACAGGGTCTCGCCGCCGTTGGGCGTCTCCAGCAACGCGTCCTTCTCTGATCGGTCAATCGTCATTCGATATTCGTTGCACATGCAAGTGTCCACGAATTCAATGATGACTTCCTGACCAATGCCCTCCAGATAGCGATATCTCCATTGCTCAAACGGGTAGGTTGAGGTCTCGCCCCCACCTTCTTCCATCGGCCGCTCATAGGTTCCGCCAGAAGGATGAGATTCAACCTCATCCGCTGGGCCGTACATGATGTAGATCTTTCCACGATCGGTTCTCCAGCCAGGGACCCCGGCGGCAAAATGCTCGTTGGCGTATTCAATGCGCCGGTAGTGCTCTTCGCGGAATTCGTTTTCTTCGGTATCGGGGGTAGGATCGCGGCGCTGCCAGAAAGCTTCGATGAACTGATCACGCTCCTCGTCGTTGGAGAGCTGTTTGAAGGCCTTTCTTTCTTCGTCGCTTATGATGTAAACGACGTCTTCGTCCAGCCACTTCTTGTAAGTCTTGCTCAACTCCTGCTTCAGCGACTTGGCATTCTCCTTCTTCTGCTTGTCGCTAATCGGCCGTTTCAGGGGGTCATCCGCCTGCCCGGCCTGACTTTCGGCCGCCGCCGGCGCACTCTGGCCACCGCCGGCTGGTTTGCTTTCCTGCCCTAGCGCGATTCGGCCAAGCAGGCAAGTCGTCAAGCACAGAATCCCGAAAAACTGTCGCCGCACCCCTACACACAACATGGCAGGCACACTCCTTGCGCAGGCTTTAACTGACTCATTTTATTGTCTTCCGTTGTCGAAGGCAAGGCAAACTACTCCTCTCACAGGCTTAGATGCGGAGTAGGGGCTTGGGGTTGAAGGCAGGGCGCCACAATACCCAAAATTGTCCAAGGAGTGGAGAAACTCCGGAACGGGGAGAACGGACCGCTAGGGATTCAATCTTACCGCTTCATTTCGATTTAGCCTCGTAGGAGTGGCGACCCAGGGGCCTGCTACGGGGTGAGTTCGAAGGCGACGCCGAAGGTGCTGGAGCCGCCCATGAGTGTCGTGCCGTACAGGTTTCCTTGGTCGTCGAAGATCATGTTGGCAACGGGGTTCACGCCGTCGGCGCCGATGAAGGTGTGCAGGACGGTGTAGCTCCACTTGCCATCCTTGCCGGGCGACATCTCGTACACCACGCCGCAGGAGCAGCCCGGATCGCCGCCAAGGGCAGTTGTGCCATACAGGTTACCGGCCTTGTCCATGACGACGCCCCCGCCAGGGCTGTTGCCGCCCGAGCCTGCCGTAAACGTGTGCAGGATACGATGATGCCATCGTTCTTCGCCGTCACGCGAAAGCTCATAGACGGTGCCCGAATTGTAGCCGCCGGTGGTGCCATAGAGGTTGCCGGAACTGTCGCGATACAGGGCCCCTCGTCCGGGCCACGCTCCATCCCCGCCGGTGAAGCGGTGCAGGATATACTCCTTCCATTTACCGCCCGGTTGCGGCGATAGCTCCCAGACCGTGCCGCAGCCCGTGCCAGGGCAGTCTTTCCAGTCCCCGCCATACATCGTCGTCCCATAAAGGTTGCCGGATGGGTCGATAATGGGCGGGGCATCGATCTCGTAGCCGTCGCTGCCCTTGCCAAACCTGTGAAGCACCGTCGTCTTCCACCCATTGGGCCCGTGCCAGAGCTTGAAGCCGGCGCTCGAGGCCCCGTACAGATTGCCGTCGTCGTCCATCACAAAGCCGCCCTGAGGCGCAGCTTCGCCTTGAGGCATGCTGAAGTTGTAGATCGTCTTCGCTTTCCATTTGTCGCCGCTCGGCGTCAGTTCGAAGGCGGTGCCCGTCGCCGCGGGCTTCCCCCGGCCGCCGTCCGTCGCTGCGCCATAGAGGTTGCCTGCTGTGTCAAAGATCATCCCCGCGTCGGGCAGCCCTCCGTCCTCGCAATGCGGAGGCACCTTGCAAAAGCTGTACAGGACCGTTAGGTCCCACTCCCCGCTTGCCTGCGGGCCCATTTCGAAAGCGGTGCCACCCTCGTAGCGTCCGCCGTACGATGTTGTGCCGTAGAGGTTGCCTTCCTTGTCAAACACCAGGCTGCCGTATAGCTCGCCGCCGTCCGAGCCAGCGGTGAAGTTGTGCAGCACCTTGTATTGCGGCTCAGCCCAGGCCGAGTTCGGGGCTAACCAGTGGGGCATCAGCAGCGTGAAGATAGTGAACGCGAAAACGGGTAGCGAAGGCCTGTATTCCACGGCGTCCTCCTTTGAGAGGGCAGTGCCGCGGGGGAATCCCCCTGCTCCTAACTGCCAATGAGTATACCACCTTAAGCAAGGGCCTCGGCGGGCAGCCAGCTTCCGCCAGCCAGCCCCCACCGAGGCTCGGGTTTACTTACCAGCTATTATCGTTATCCGGGTCGGCGGGTTGCCCCGTGTAATTTTCGAAATATTGTGCGTTGTAGCAAACGCTGTTGTTGCACAGTATCTCCGGCAGGGGAATCGGCACAAAGGGAGTCGGCGTGGGGTTCTTGGTGAAATCGACGAAGAAATCCCCCAGTGAGTATTTGTACTGGCACTTTCCGGCCAGGTAGCACGGCGAACGTCGCCAAAAGGAAGGACAAGAGCAACAGAATTCTGTTGGTTCGCATATTGTTTTTCTCCTAGATATTCTGTCTCCTTGCTATGGTTGGGTTGATGGTGGACTTACGTATAAAGTCAAGCAAGCGGTAAATCGAGGCCGAGCATAGCACGGCAGAAGTTACAGGAATGTTAAGAGTCTGCGCTTGTTCGGAAATCGTAAAAAGGCGAAAAAATGCCCGCTAAACCCTTTCGCGAGAATCATCTACGCAAGAGGACAGGGCACGCTTCTTCTTCACGCAATGCAATTCCGGCTGAGTTTCGCACAGGAGTGGCCGGTGCGAGACATCAGGTCTCTCCACCGGGCGCTCCGTTTCCGCAAGCGGCAGGGAACGCTCCGGTCGAGATGACAATCCCGCGAGGATACAGCCACTACGGAACCGCTCTAAAGGCGTTTGATCTGAACCAGATCGCCGGGGCTGACCACAGCCGGGGCGGCGGCAGGATGCTGCGGCGCTCGAAAGCCATCCAGAACCGAAACCTGATGTACGCAGCTTACCGTGCAATGCGGGGCGCAGCTCTTCTCGGTCAGGTATTCGCGGCGCAAGTCGTGGACGGTGTACTGTTCCAGAGGAATTGCCGGATAGCCGCGCTGCTGCGAGCAGTAGTGAACCAATCCCTCCTCGCAGATGTACAGGTAACGCGCGCCGGCGCGGCACCGCCATTGGTTGGGCCTGGCTAGAGCGATGTTGTCCTGAAAAGAGTTGACCCGGGTGAAGCTGCGCTTTTCGAGCGACTTCATCTGATGGTAGATGTGCCGTTCTTCGTCGTTGAGCGGCTGCAACTGGCCCCCGCCGTCATGGATGATGCCGACGGTGGAACTGAAACCCAGCTCAAGCGCACGTCGGCCGATGGTCAACGCATCCTGCGGGTTGCGCACTCCGCCTCCCACAACGGAATTGATGTTCACGTGGAAATCGGCATATTCGGCCAGCAACTGGAGTTTCTTGTCCAGAACCTTGAGGGATTTTTTGGAAACGTCGTCCGGCATCACGTTGTCGATGGAGATCTGCAGCCATTCGAGGCCGGCTCGGTTCAAGCGTTGAATCCGTTCGGGCACCAGCAAATAGCCGTTGGTGATCAGCCCCGCGACCATGCCACGCCGCCGAATGCGGCGGATGATGTCGTCCAGTTCAGGATGAAGCAGGGGCTCTCCGCCGCTGATGGTGATGACCGAAGTGCGCAGCTCGGCGAGTTTGTCGATGCGGCGGAACATCTCCCCGGTGGGCACGGGCGAGGAGAAGTCGTCGTACTCATTGCAATACTCGCACGCCAGATTGCAGCGGCGTATGGGAATGATGTGAGCCAGCAGGGGATGGGCGGTGGACACCAGCGCACGCACGATTTCGCGGGCGCCACGCAGATCGCGAACCACCTGTTTGAGTCGCCGGTGCAGAATTGTACCGCGCGATGGCATGTGCTTTCAGCTCTTGGCTTTTTGGCCTTTGGTTATTAGAACACAGGCGGCCTGCCAGCACACCACTGCAGACAGTATTCGGCGGCTTTCCAAGGCTGAATGGCGTGCCCGTACGATCTTCGGTGTTTAGGTGAGCGTGTATTGCAACACCACTTGCCACTCTGCATCACCAGGCACGCCCGCGTGGCTCAGGTTGAAGACAAGATAGTCTCCGGCATTCAGGGCCAATCCGGGTAAGGCGGAGACATGCCGGTAAGTTGACGAGGCTGTGCCGTTGTCCGGCACCCACGCTTTCAAGATGACGGCTTGAAAAATATTCTGCAGAACCCAGCCATCATCGACCACGTTTAGATGGTTGGGATTATAGATGTGGGTTTTACCGAAATTCTGGCTTTGCGGCGAAACGAAGCCTGCGCCCGGATCTCCGTGATAGAACTTGGGCGGACCGCCGGGCGAAACCGCAGCCCGGCATAGCACTTCGGCGAATCCGGCGCTACTGGGAGGGCTGGTGATCATGAACGCGATGTCGCTGTCGATCGAGTTCACAATCATATTGCTGGTCACTTCCAGGTAAGCATCGGCCCCATTGTCGTCGAGGTTGGTCACTTCCCAGCCCCAACTGGCAAAGACCGGCCCGGTGGAGGGTGTGGCGGCGCGGGCGGAAGAATCCAAACCGGTGATGGTTCCCGCCAAACCTGCTAACGCCAAACCGCTTCCGACAAAAGCTCGTCTGTTCGTCTTCATGGGTTTCTCCGCAGCCTACAAGGTTGAACACCGGCAAACGCCAAGAGTAGCGCGCCTTCCCGCAAACCTCTGCGATTCTATACCGGCAGGATGTGCCCGCGTTAGCGGAGATCGGAGGCGGACAGCGGCAACTCTTTCCGCCGCCAAAGCGAAGATCCCGCCGCGCCGCGAGCAAGCGAGCCCAGCGAACCGACGACGCCGGGTTCGTCGGCGGCTGATCCAGCTACCGAGGGGTCAGGATCGGCCGGGATCGTCAAATCGGGGCCGGGCAACGCCGCATCGGACCCGTCCTTGGTTTGACCGGCGACGATGGGCTTATTCGCGACCGTCTCGTAGGCGTAGCCGGTCAGGGTGGCGGTAATGATGCGCGGGAACTGAACATGAACGTTCAGCCGGGCCCAGCCGTAGTGGACTTTCCCCGTGATGTAGAACTTCACGCCCAGGTAGCGGTTTTTCACGTTAACCCAGCTTCCGCTAGCGTCAGAAATGTAGGTGTAAACCCTTGCCATTTGTTCGGTCCCGCCTCCGAAGGTGCACTTGGGACCGATCCACATCCCCGGTTTCATGGCCACTGCTCCAAAAAAGTTGCCCACAACTTGATTGCTTCCGGACATTTTGGCGGCGAGCAATTGAACAGGCGGGCCTTCCGAGGTTGTGTAGGTGCGCTTGTTCTGGATAGTCAGGTCGGGCGTTCCTTCGTTATCAAAATCTAAGCCGTAGCTACCACTGTTCCCAATGACATGATGGGTGGGCGTGTATATGATCTTCGCCTCGCAGTGGTTCGCCAACGCGAGGACGCTTACTCCGGCAGCAGCAGCCGCGAGCGCGTACGAGTTCAATTGCTGTTGGCTCGACGAGGAAAGGCCCCGAATCCTCGCGCCTTGTTGAGCGATTTTCTTCATAGCATCTCCCTCCCGAAGTGGCGCGCCGCCCGTGGAACGTCATTCCTGCGCGAGCGGGCACATCCGTCAGCCCCCCAAGTACCATGTTGTCCTTAAGGCGTCAGCCTAAAGACCGTTCCACAGTCACCGCATTTGGGACGGCCTCCGGACTCCGCCACCCCATAAAGATTTCCGGCCGCGTCCCGAATCAGTCCTGCGCGGGGATACGCCCCGTCGTTGCTCGAGGTAAACGTATGGAGGACGGTCTCTTTGCCGGCTGTATCCAGCTTGAACACGATTCCGCAGCCAAATTCGCCGCAGTTTGGGTCTCCCCCGCCGAGAGTTGTACCGTAAATGTTGCCGGCGTTGTCAAGGGTGACGCTTGCAACTGGCCCCGATCCATCTCCGCCCGTGCTCGTGAACTGGTAGAGCACAGTCTCTTTTCCGGATGTATCCAACTTAAACACCGTACCGCAGCCATATCCCCCCCCGCAGTTTGGCTCCCCTCCTCCGAACGTGGTGCCATAAAAAATGCCGGCCTTGTCGCGGACTACTCCTGCATAAGGATAAGCCCCGTCGCCACCCTGGTACGTGAAAGCGTACAGTACAGTTTCCGTTCCGGCCGTATCCACCTTGAATACTGTTCCACAGCCTCCGCGCTGGCAAGAGGAGTCGCCACCCTCGTAGGTGGTGCCATACAAGTTGCCGGATGAATCACGGAACAGGGCCCCGTAAGGTGAACATCCGTCGGCCCCACCGGCGAAGTTGTACAATACGGTTTCTCTCCCGGCTGCATCCATCCTGAAGACGGTTCCGCACCCGCTGCTGGCGCCACCCATACTGGTGCTGCCATATAAGATGCCCCGCGCATCCCCTATAACGGCATTAGGATACGCGCCGTCGGACCAGTCGAAGCTGTGCAGAACGGTTTCGTTCCCTTTCCTGTCCAGCTTGAAGACCGCCCCCAAGTTATGGGCTCCGCCACGGTACGTTGTGCCGTACAGCGTGCCCTTAACATCGCGCACCAGCGTCGACTCAGGCTCGGAGCCGTAGCCCGCCAGAAAGCTATAAAGGACCGTCTCCTTACCGCGCGGGCTGAGCTTGAAAACAGTCCCATGATAGGAAGCGCCTCCCTGTTCGGTAGTGCCATATAGAGTGCCTGATCCATCCAGACGGAGGCCGCCCCAAGGCCCAACGCCGTCGGGCGGGCCTTTGAATGAGTACAGCACTGTGAAGGTCTGCGCGAATACGGAGGCGGCAGCCAGCAGGAACGTGGCAAGCAGAATCGCCAGTAGGAGCAGCGGGAGGATCCAGTCCCCGCCCTGCTTTGGGATCGACATAGTCGCCCTCCTCTCAGTCAAAAGCGAGAGCTTTGACAAGGATCGAGGCAATTATAGCCCCACCCAGACCCGGGTCAAGGAGCCTTTCGGCCCCGAGGTTATGCCGCAGTCTTCAAGTACGCCAGCACTTCTTCGGCGTGGCCGTCCGCCTTCACGTTGTTGAAGATATGGGCGATCTTGCCGTCTGGGCCGATGACAAAAGTTGTGCGCGCGATGCCCATCACTTTCTTGCCGTACATGTTCTTCTCTTTGATTACGCCGAACGCTTCGCAGATTTTTCTGTCGGTGTCGGCAAGCAGGGTGTATGGGAGGTCGTACTTGTCCTCAAATTTTTTCTGGGCTTGCGGAGAATCGGCGGAGATTCCGAGGACCACGGCAGCCTTTTCGAGCCTTTTGTATGCGTCGCGGAACCCGCACGCTTCGATGGTGCAGCCGGGAGTATCGGCTTTGGGATAGAAAAACAGCACGACGGTTTTCCCGCGGAAACTTTTGAGGGCGACGGGGTTGCCATTCTGGTCGGGCAAAGTGAAGTCAGGAGCTTTATCATTGATATCCATGGGATCTCCTTCCAGGTCACTTTTATACAGCAGAGCGGGCCGCGGCGTCATCTGGCTGCTTCTGGTTTTTACGAGCGTCGCTCTGAGCGAAAGCGTAGCCGCACAGATCTCGCTAAAGCGAAAAATCAGCAAGGGGCCGCGAGCATTGGGCCTGCTGGAACTGGCGCCCAACGGCCAAGCGCACCTGATTCCGATTGCGATCATGGTCGACGGGAAGTTCTATGATGCGCAAGCCTACAAGGCTTCGCCGGTGCCGATGGCGTTGTGGTCAGAGGTGGTGTACGAAGCGGAGAAGACCGGCGTGTCGCAGGGACTGTTTACGGTGACCGGCGCTCTGCAGAACCAGAAAACCGGCGAATGGATGGCAGAAGGAAGATGGCAGACCGCAAGCGCGCTGGCGGCGGCGCGGACTAAGAATACATTTTCCGAAAAGCCGCGCGGGATCGACCAGGACGAAGGCCCGCCGGTGCTGCGGCACTCCGGAGCGAGTAAGCCGGCAGCGCCAGCAACCGGAACGACCGAGCCTTCCGCGCCGCCTGCGGCTCAGGCCGCAAGTGTGCCGTCGGCATCGAGTGCGCCGGCGAGCACGCCTGAAACAGCGGCAACCGTGCCGCAGGCATCCCCAGAGCCGGAAGATCCGAATCGGCCCATCTTAAAGCGAGGCAAGCAACCGCCGAGGCCGGAAGTGCCGGAGAGCGATTCAACGGCGGGCCCGGCGACAGGCAAGTCAGCCGCCGCTTCGCAGAAAGGAGAGGTTGCAAAGGGAGACGTTGCAAGCAACGTCTCTACGGCAGGCAAGGCCAGCCAGATGCAATTGATTCCTGCGATCTCCGATGCCGGTGGGCCGGAAGCGCAATCGTACGTTTTCGTGATGAAGGCGGGCGAGGAAGAAGAGTTCCGCAAGAAGATGCTGGCGATGGCAACGGATGCGATTCGAGCTCACGATAAAGAAGCGGGTTCCGAGGCGGTTGCAGCCGAGCCTCATCCGGCGAAACGGGGAAAAACGGCTCCGGTCAAGGCCTTTCAGCCAAACTTCAAAGACGTGGAGCTGCGGGTTTTCGATCTCACGAACAGCAACGAGGCCACTCTGGTTCTGACGGCGAAGGCGCAGTTCCCGGCTTCTGAAACTGCGGCGGGGCGAGAATATATGGTAACCCTGGTGGCGCGAGAAGATATTAACGGCGATTTTCACAAAGTGTTTTTTGCGCTGACAGATGCGCAACATCTCGATGTTGAGCCGCGATGGGAACTGATCGACGCGGTCGATGCCAACGGCGACGGGGCCGGCGAGTTGCTGTTTCGCAAGACTTTTGAAGCTGGCAGCGTTTATGCCGTTTATCGCGTCATTGGGGACCAGCTTTATCCGTTGTTTGAGGGTACGCTGGGAAGGTAGGGCGCGTCTCAGAGCTGGACGGGCGGGACGGCCGTCCTCCACATTCTCACGCGCTGGCGCAATTCCGCTGCAGGAATTACAATTCGCGGCGGGAAATCTCCCACCGGAAAATCACATGAAGAAAACGATCCTAGCAACTCTGAGCTTCATATTTCTTCTGGCCTGCCTGGCTGCCGCGCAGGACCAGGATTTCAGCAAGGTTCAAATCAAGGTCAGCAAAGTAGCCGGCAATGTGTACATGCTGCAGGGCGCGGGCGGAAACATCGGCGCGTCGGTCGGCGAAGACGGGATCGTCATTGTGGACGACCAGTATGCGCCCCTGGCCGACTAGATCAAAGCCGCGCTCAAAGGCATTACTGACAAGCCGCTGCCTTCGTGATCAATACGCACTACCACCAGGATCATACCGGCGGAAGTGCAATCTTCCAGCAAGGCGCACCAGTCATTGCGCAGGACAACGTTCGCAAGCGGTTGCAGGAGGGCGGCACAGCCGGCAACCTGGGCGGGATCAAGATGGAAGTTAAGCCTGCACCCAAAGAGGCGTTGCCGATCATCACTTTTGATCATGATGTGACGGTTCATCTGAACGGCGAAGACATTCGCGCACTGCACTGCCCGCACGGGCATACGGACGGCGACAGCCTGATCTTCTTTCCGCAATCGAACGTGGTGCACATGGGCGACGATTTCGTGACCTATGGGTTCCCGTTTGTCGATCTGGCGGCCGGGGGAAGCGTAACGGGAATGATTGCGGCGCTGGAAGAAATTGTCCCCAAGCTGCCGCCGGACGTGAAGGTCATTCCCGGTCACGGCCCGATTTCGAACCTGGATGACGTGCGGCGTTACGTGGCCATGTTGAAGGACACGCGGGCGGTGGTGGAAACCGGCATAAAACAGGGGAAGACGCTCGATCAGTTGAAGAAAGACTTGACCGGAGTGAGGACAGGGGAGCTGATCAAGCACAATTGATGTGTAATGGCCACGACTTGACCTTGCACGCCACGCTGTCCGGTTGGGGGTGCTACCGTCAGGCCGTTGCAGGAGTCCTGGGCGCAACGAGGGCGAACAAACGGCGCAAAGTTGTGTAGATCACAGAAAGGGTTTGCGTAGTGGACTATAATCTGGGGCGTTCGGTGGGAGGAGTCATGAAAACGTCACCGCGTCCGCCAAGAAAACCTTCTGAGCTCTCCGAATCCCTTCAACATCACCTGGGTCTCTACGCACTCGCGGCCAGCGCAGCGGGCGTAGGCGTGATGGCCTTGGCTCAACTCGCCGAGGCAAAGATCATCTATACGCCTTTACACCATGTCATGCATGATGGCAGTAGTTACGATTTGGACTTCACGGGCAAAGGAACAAAAGACCTCACAATTGAAAACCAACACTACGCCACCTGCACGCCAGACGGTGGCGCTTGCTGGACCGGCGAATGGCTCTATCCCCGTCCGCGCAAAGGCAACGGAGTGGTTCGTACCGCGTGGCAGAGAGCGTCAGCCATGCAACCAGGAGATGTTATCGGGCCCCAGGATTCGTTCAGCACGAGTTTCCCGTTTATGGTTGTCTCTGGGCAGCTATGCAGTTGCGGAAACTGGATAAACGTCAAGAATCGATATTTGGGCGTGAAGTTCAAGATCAAAGGCCAATACCACTACGGCTGGGCACGGCTGAATGTCAACGTCTACAAGGAGGTCATTACAGCCACGCTGTCGGGATACGCCTACGAGACGATCGCGAATAAGGCTATTGTGGCTGGCAAGACCAAGGGCAAGGACCAAAGTCCGGAGCAGGCGAGTCCGGGGGTAGTTTTGCCGTCCGGTGCGCTGGGCAGGCTGGCGTTAGGAAGGAAGTAACCCAGGGGTAGAAGAGACTCTTCTCACAGCCGCGACGGCTCAACGAGCGTAAAATCGCGATTACGCTCAAGATCCCCCGATTCGGATACAGGTCTGTGTCCGATACACGGAGACTTGCCAACCCCGTCCGCAAAGTCGAGTTCAAGCTAATACACTAATACAACTGATGCGCTCGAAGTTGGCTTACTTCGACGACATCACCAGTTCGCCATTCTCCACGTGCATATCGGAAACGCCGTTTGGCAGCTTGAGACGATCCCGCTGCTCCCCCAGCTTCTTCTGCAGCGCGTCGTTGACGAGCGAAATTGGAATATCCAAGTCTCCGACTTTGAATTCCGTGGGATCGAACGTGGCATAGCCGTCTTTTGCGCCCAGATGCCCTGCCAGGGTCACGTAAACCGTCTTGCCACCGACCTGCGTAACAAACTGACCCTTCGCGATGTCTCCCTCGAAATTGACCTGATAATCCTTTACGTCCGCTTCTCCGGAGGCGAAAGCAGCCTCAGCAGAAGCAGGCAGGGTGGTGGGCAGGTCGGTTGTGACGCCGCCTGTACTCGCAGGTGAAGACGTTTGGCTGGCGGAAGGCGTGGGGGCAGCGATCATTGCACCGGTTGCCTGCGCCAGGACAGCACCCACCTCCTGCGATGTTAAATGGATCTCGACCGGAGCTGCGCCGGGTTCTTTCGGCTTGGTAAGTTCGTCAATCTTCGCCTGCAACGATTGCGCATTCGCGGCCACGGCCGCAGGACTCTGAGGTGCCGCAACGGGTTGAGGCTTCTTCAACACGAGAATCAGTGCGACGACAGAGGTCACCAACGTGGCCACGCTGATGATTCGATCCCACTTGAACTTCATAGTTGCGCCATCTCCAGTAGCCGCTATCTATGGTACTGGCTTAGGAAGCGGGAGTTAGCTTACCGAAGTCCCTGCCCGGCAGGTGACGGAAGTGTTTGCCCGTTAGAGCAAGAAGCCCGGTGGTGCGAGGAGACTCGACGGTACACTGGATGATCCGCCGGGGGGGCACTTCGCGCGCTTGAGGTGAGCGACGGTATACACCTCAAACTGACATTCACGGTTGGTTGTGCCCTTTCCAGGCTTTTCCGAGGTTGGGCCTTCCCATTTTCCTTCGAACACCCGCATCGCTGCCCACGGGTCTGTCTGAGACACGGCGGCGATGGCGGCCATCGCGAGAATCGGCAGGATCCAACGATGCGTCATACTGTCCTCTCCCGGTCTTCTAAGGTGTTTGCGTTATATCACGAGAAAACAGCAACAAAAAGCCCCTTCCTCAGAAGGGGCCTTTCAGGAGGGACTGCGAACCGGCTACTTGGGCTGATCGAGAGTGATGCCTTGCGCTCCCGGCTGTTTCTCGGCCTTGGCTTTCTTGGTGGCCATGGTTTTGTCCACCCAGTCGTCAGCGGTCTTGAGATCGGCGGCGCGCGCGTTCAAGTCATCGCACTCCACGTCCGCTCGTTCACGGTACATGAGGTTCATGTAAGCCATGGCATCGTCGTAATCCGGGCGTAGCTGCAAGGCCTTATTCAGAGCATCGATTCCGTCCTGAATCGTGGCCGTGTTCTTTTGCTTGAGATCGGCGCAGACCTTGGCCTGGTCCTTGTTCTTGGGGTTCAGGGCTTCTTCTGGCTTCATACCCAACTGGGCGCGGGCTTCCATGCGCGGCTGATAGGTTTGAGTCCAGTCGATAACGGCAACCGAGTAATACGGCTCCGGATCGTTCGGGTCAAGCTCCATTGCCTTGCGGTAGGCAGCCTTGGCCTCATCGAACCGCTTCATCTGCAGATCAAGATAGGCGATGCCTTTGTTGCTATTGATCTGCAGTTCCTTGGGGGGATTGGTGCTCAAAACGTTCCGGTACTGTTCGATCGACAGTTCCGCCAATCGGACATTGTCGGGAGTATCCACTCCCGGAATGTACTGCTGGGCGTAGGCAGTGGCCAGATACAAGCGGGCCACCACCAGATGAGGATCCAGGGAAACGGCCTGCTGGAAGTGGTCAATGGCCTCCTCATACTTTGCATTCTTGTAGGAGGCTACACCTTTGTTGAGTTGATCGCGGGCCCGCAACCGGTCGCATCCGGAAGCGGAGAGTAGCAACACACCCACGGCTATTAGTGCGAAAATCCTAAGACTGTTTTTCATTGCTTTATAAGTCTCCTCCCGCGGCCTTCCGAAAACGGCAGGCTCCAAGAACCAGCCGCAGGGTAATGAATCGAACGGTCTTGCGGACCGTTCGGCACGCACTGCAAACTTGACCTACTACCAAAAAGCTTCCGGCTGAAAGCTAACTGCCGGCTTCAATCTTGGCGGTGACGAGGCCGACCTTGTCCACGCCGGAGGCGTGCCCAATATCGATCACGTTGGCAACGTCGGCGAACGGCACGTTGTCATCGCCCTTGACAAACATCACCTTCTCGGCACGAGTCTTGAAAATGTCGGTCAGGCGCCCCTGCAGGCCGTCCCAGGTGGTGTCTTCCTGGTTGATCTTGAGACCCGGCGCTTGGCCCGGCCCGCGGTCAATCAACTGCACCACAATGGTACGGCTTTCCTGCGGTTGTTGCTTTTGATTGGGCGGCGGCGGCTGCGGAACCAGCGCCTCCAGACCTTTAGGCGTCAACGGGGTGATGACCATGAAGATGATCAACAGAACCAGAAGAACGTCGATCATCGGCGTCATGTTGATGTTTACAATTTGGGACCCGCTCTGGCCCACTGTCATGCTCATAAGAAATCTCCTCTATAACCCACCAGTGTGTGGCGGGGGCGGCATAGCGCCGGCGTTCTTTCTCTGATCGGTGAGAAGACCCAACTGGTCCACTCCCGCGGCGCGAACGTTGTCCACCACCTTGACCACGGACCCGAACCTGGCGCGAGCATCGGCGCGGATGTAAACCCGTTTATCGATACGGCCGGTCAAGCGGTCCTTGACCTTGCTGGTGAGATCGTCAACCGGAATCTTGTCGCGGCCGAAGAAGACATCGCCGCCGCGCATGATGGCCACGACCAACGCATCTTCCTTATCGGCATCCGGCATCTGCTCCGGGTTGTTCACCTTGGCCAAGTCCACGCTAACGCCCTTCTGCAACATGGGCGTGATCACCATGAAAATGATCAGCAGCACCAACATAACGTCCACCATGGGGGTTACGTTAATGTCGGAATTGACTTTAGCACCTTCGTCTCTCTTATAAATTCCCATGAAAACTCTCCTGCGCTGCGTACCAGCGCCATGCTCCTGTCCTGACGTCTCTTGGAGGGGCCTGGCAACGCCGAACTCAAGTCCGGCGTTGCCAGCAGCTCACATTCGAAGCCAGCGCAGAGAGCTAGCGGTGCAAATCCCGGCGCTTGAGGAAATAGTCGATCAACTCGCTGGAGGAGTTGTCCATCTCCACATCAAACGCTTCCACTCGGCCGGTGAGATAGTTGAACATCATCACAGCCGGAATGGCCACCAGCAGACCAAATGCGGTGGTCACCAGGGCCTCAGCGATACCGCCAGCAACAGCCGCCAGACCGGTGGCCTTTTCCTGGGAAATGCCGCGGAATGCGTTGAGAATACCGACCACGGTGCCGAACAGTCCCACAAAGGGCGCCGTCGATCCGATGGTGGCTAGACCGCCCAGGCCGCGCTTCAGCTCGGCATGTACGATGGCCTCGGTGCGCTCCAAGGCTCGCTTGGAGGCTTCGATGGTCTCGCCGGGAATGTCCTTGCTGTCCTGGTGAGCGCGAAATTCCATCAAGCCGGCGGTGACTACCTTGGCCAGATGGCTCTTCTTGTTGCGCTCCGCCACTTTGATGGCTTCATCAATCTTGCCATCGCGCAGGGCGCCGGCCACGGCGGGCGCGAAGGTGCGCGACTGCTTGCGGGCAGCGCTGAATGCCATATAACGGTCAATCATGACGCCGATCGACCAACCGGACATTACAAACAAAATCAGGACGACAATCTTCGCCAGAACGCCCATCTTCTTCCAGAGCGAGATCGGGTCCCAACTGATGGTTTCTTCTTGCAGCAGCCAGGTGGCTGCCATGTGAAAGTTACAGAACGCTAGGGTTGCTATATTGGCTAAGAGCATGAGTTGCTTTCTCCTCCTCAGAACTTTTTACAACAGGTTTCGCTTCGTTGCTGCACTTGCTAACCACAAATCCGCTGCCGGGCCATCGGTGTCTAGCCGCCGGCCAGCGAGAAGATCACGGTGATCTGGGTTTCCACCGGCACCGGCTCACCGTTCAGGATGTAGGGCTTGTACCGCCACTGCTTCACCGCTTCAATCGCTGCCGGGGCCAGCATGGGGTGTCCGCTGATCAGATGCAGATTTTCGATCGTGCCATCCACGCTGATCTCAGCTTGCAACAGCACATTACCCTGGATGCGGGCTTGACGCGCCAGAGGCGGGTAAACAGGCTGCACCTTCTTGATCAGCAGGCCCTGAGTCACGCCTTGCGACACGCGAACGCGCTGCGGAACCACAGCCTTGGGCACGATTGCAGTGGAGTTGATGATGCCGCCGATCACGCCTCCGGCGACACCACCGGCTGCGCCAATGCCGCCGATTACGCCTCCAGACGCCAGACTCGGCGGTGGGGCCTCGCTTTCCGTGATCATCTGAACTTTTTCTGGAATCTTGGTGGGCGTCCGCAGTTGCCCGTTCATCAGATCGGTCTGCACCTGTTTCACAATGTGCACCGGAGCCGCAGCCGGCGGCGGCGGCGGGGGCGGGGGCGGCGGCGCCACCAGAAAGGTCATAAGTTGCGTCTTGGGCAAAGCCTCAGTGAACAACAGTGGGATCAACACCAACACGCCCAGCAAACCAACCTGAACGATCAATGATAAAGCTGTGTACCGGCCGCGGTTGGTCTTCAGCCGGTTACCGGACTCTAATAGGCTGTCTTCAAACATAAAGTCTCTCCTACAGTTACCCTAACTACGCTTAGACACCGCCTACCTTCGATTTGCTCCCAGAAGCTCGCATTTCAACTCGAAATCCTGGAAACCGATGAATACTACCCGAAAACCTGCCGAATCACAAATATCTTTTTCAAGCGTACCGCTCACGCTCTGGATTTGACCTTCTCCAAGCGGGCGCTTTCCCGGGTCGCTGGCAAGGCGGTCCCTCTCCCTCTGCCGGCCTTCCATTCCTGATAGGCCACCAGAATGGGCGCTGCGATGGCGATCGAGGAATAAGTCCCGATCAGGATGCCGATCACCAGGGCAAAAGAGAACCCACGGAGCACTTCGCCCCCGAACAAAAACAGGGCTAAAACGGTCAGAAACGTCAGACCCGCAGTCAGGATGGTCCGGCTCAGGGTCTGGTTGATGCTGCGGTTGACAATGTCAGGCAGCTTTTCGCGCCGCATCAGCTTCAGGTTTTCGCGGATGCGGTCGAAGACCACGATGGTATCGTTGTTGGAGTAGCCGATCAGGGTCAGAATGGCAGCGATCACGGTGAGAGAAATCTCCCGGTTCATCAACGAGAACGCGCCCACGGTGATCAGCGTGTCGTGAAATACGGTGACGACGGCGGCCACGCCGTAGATCCATTCGAAGCGAAACGCCAAGTACACCAGCATGCCACCCAGGCTGTAAACCGTAGCCAGCAACGCTTGCTTGCGCAATTGCTCGCCCACCTGGGCGCCAACGATCTCCACGTTGCGCACCGCGAAATCGGAGAGAAAGAACCCGTCGCCCACGGAAGCGAGTACAGCCGGATCAGCCACGCCTTTCAGTTCATCCATGGAACCCAGCACACCGCTCTTTTCTTTGTCCCGATAACTTACGATCGCCTGGGCCTGGGCGGAATATTTCTGATCGGCGTCGGTCCCGGCACGCAGCGGGTCCTTATCCAGCAGATATGCCTTCAGCGTCAGGGCGCTGGTGTTGTTCAGGTCCAGCTTGCCGGCGGGAGCGTTAGGTTCGAGGGCATTGATGATCGCAGTCTTGCTGCGGTCCAGGGCCTGCTCGCTGGTTTCCTGTTCGGAGACGCCAATCAGCACTTCGTTATTGGCTGCAGCTCCGTAGCGTTGAATGCGCGCATTGTGCAGACCCACGCGGTCCATGGCGGCGCGGATGGCATCGTCGTTCGGCGTGTGGGCAAACTTCACGTACACCAACGTGCCGCCGCGGAAGTCCACGCCGTAAGGGATGTGGTGCCAGAACAGCATGGAGCAAATACCGGCCACGCTGAACACCAGTGAAAACGCCAGGAAGTACCACTTCTTGCCAAGGAAATCGATGTTGGGATTACGAAAAAATTCCACCTGGTAAAAGCTCCATTCTTGCACCCCGGACGAAAGCGTCCGGGGCTATGTGTGTAATGCCACTATCCGATACTCAATGCTTCGCCGCGTTGTTTGCGGGTCAAAATCCAGTCAAAAATCGTGCGCGACACAAAGACCGCGGTAAACAGGTTCGCAAACAAACCAAAGCTGAGCGTTACGGCGAAACCGCGCACCGGCCCAGTGCCGAAGATGAATAAGATGACCGCCGAGACGATGGTGGTCACGTGCGTATCCACAATGGTGATCCACGCATGGCCAAATCCCTGTTCCACCGCCGAAGGGGGTGTCTTGCCATTTCTCAATTCTTCCCGAATGCGCTCGAAGATCAGGACGTTGGAATCAACGCCCATACCGACAGTGAGAATCACTCCGGCAATTCCCGGCAGCGTAAGCGTGGCCCCGCTGAAACCCAGGAATCCGAGCAGGATGATCAGGTTGAGAATCAGCGCCACATCCGCGTTAACGCCCGCGGCATGGTAATAGACCAGCATGAAAATCAACACCGCTAACATGCCGATGATGGCTGCGGTAACGCCGGCACGGATGGAGTCGCTGCCCAGCGACGGCCCGACGGTGCGTTCTTCCAGGTACTTGATGCCGGCCGGCAGCGCGCCCGAACGCAGGATCATGGCCAAGTCTTTGGCTTCCTGCTCGGTGAAGCGGCCATTGATCACGCCGTTGTCGTGAATCTGGTCTTTGATCACAGCGACTTCCTGCACTTTCCCGTCAAGTACGACCGCCAGATATTCACCCACGTGGGCGCCAGTAAACGATGCGAAGCGGCGGCCGCCTTCGCCAGTCAGGTTAAAGGCCACCGAAGGCATCCCGTTTTCATCGCGGGAAGGCTCAGCATTGCGCAGGTCGCGTCCGGTCACAGCGGACACTCGCGAGATCACATACCACGCTTGCCCGGTTTCGCTGACCTTGGTTCCGACGTTGTGTCCTGGCAGCAAAACCGTGTCCGGGGGCAGAACACCGCCGTGTTGCTGCAGCGCGTCCTGTTCGCTGGAATAAGGTCCGCCCATCGATTGCCGGATCTCCAGCATGGCGGTGGACTGCATGATTTCCTTCACCCGGGCCGGGTCGTCCACGCCGGGGAGCTGAACCAGAATCTGGTACTGACCCAGGCCGTGTTCTTCGATAATCGGCTCGCTCACGCCAAGCTGGTCAATGCGGTTGCGAATGGTCTCAATGGCCTGCGCGACCGCGCGCTTCTTCAGGTCAGCCAGAGCCTGCGCTTTCATCGAGATGGTCCAGGAGTTCTCCGCCCCGGAAATCAGATCGTATTCGGGCAAACGGTCGCTCACCAGAGTGCGCAGATCCGAGCTGGACTCTGGCGGCACGCCCTTCAAAACAACCTGCTCGGGATGGTTGGCGACATCCGGCTTGCTGATGTCAGCGTAATTGATCTTGCGGGCGCGCATGTCGGCCTTCAGCCGTTCCATGGCGTGGTCGGAATCCACGTTCACCGCGTCGTTTACCTGCACCTGCAGGATCAGGTGCGTCCCGCCCCGCAGGTCCAGCCCAAGGTGAATCCGGTTTTGCAGAGCTGCCATCAGGCCGCTGCCGGTCCAGTTCTGCGGAACGCCGAAAATGCCAAACAGAAACGCCACCAGGGTGGCAAGGATGATGAGTAGCTTCCAGCTCAAAGTCTTGTTCATATGCTGACAACTCAACCGCAAAAATAATCAGCGACCGTTGGTCCGCGGCCACTGCCATTCACGGAAAGGATTTCTCGCACCGTTACGAAGTCTTTCCCGTCTTGCTCTCTTCATCGGCCGTGGTCACAGACGCGATCGATCCCCGGGTGACCTCCAGCCGCAAATTATCGGGAGGAACGCGCAAGTGCAGGGCATCATCCTTGATCGCGATGATGGTTCCCCGCAGGCCGCCCGTGGTCACAACCTTGTCCCCGGTCTTCAACTCGCCTAGCATCTGCTGCCATTTCTTTTGCCGCCGCTGCTGGGGCAGAATCAGAAGAAAGTAAAAAATCGCAAAGATGAAAATAAGCGGGGCAAACCCCAGCAACCCCAGGGATCCTCCTCCGCTTTGCGCTGCCAATAAGTGCTGCATAGTCATGAAACCGCTCATCCCTCTGTCGCCACGATGCAAACCGGTTCGTCTGCGCCGGGAAGCGCATTCGCCCTAGCCTTTTACCGCTGGAGTTCTCGCGTACCTGGGCGGAGATTCTTCAGCTTCGGACAAGCACCGGGGATGCCGAGCTATTACTCGGGCAGAGACCAGACCTCACGCGAACTATGGGGCCTTTCTCCCAAGTCCAATAGAATGACGCACCCTGCCCATCGTGTCAAGGTAGAAGCTCAGGTTGTGGAAGGTGTTCAGCACTTGCGCAAGCACTTCGTTTGCCGCATAGAGATGACGCAAATAGGCGCGCGAGTAGCGCGAGCAGACGCGGCAGGGGCAGTTTGGGTCAAGCGGACCGGCATCGTCCGCATAGCGGGCCTGTTTGATGGAGATTTTTCCCTCCGAAGTGAACAGCAAACCATGGCGGGCGGCGCGGGTGGGCAGGACGCAGTCCATCATGTCGACGCCAAGCTTGGCGTACTCGACGATTTCCTCCGGCGTGCCCACGCCCATCAGATAACGCGGCTTGTCGGCGGGAAGCTGCTGCAGCGTGGTTTCGACGATCTCCCGGGTTAGAGCGCGCGGCTCGCCCACGCTGAGGCCGCCTATAGCGTATCCTGAGAATCCGATCTCGATGGTTCGTTCGGCAGATTCCTTTCTGAGCTGCGGATCCATGCCGCCCTGGATGATGCCGAAGAGGGACTGCGAGTTTCCAGTTTCCGGTTTCCAGTTTCCGGTTTTCCTGCTGGAAACTGGAAACTCGAAACCCGAAACTTTGTTCCAAGGTACTTCGTGCTTGTGATCTTCAAAGTATTTCTTGCTCCGCTCCGCCCAGCGCAGGGTGAGTTCCATCGACTCGCGCACTCGCTCCGGCTCCGCCGGAAACTCCGTACACTCATCGAAGGCCATAACGATGTCGGCGCCCAGCCCAATCTGCGCCTCCGTAGCGGTTTCCGGGCTGAAGAAGTGCGAGGAGCCGTCCAGATGAGAGCGGAACGTGACGCCCTCTTCGCTGACCTTTCGCAGCTGGTTGAGACTGAAAACCTGAAATCCGCCGGAATCGGTCAGGATGGCACGGTCCCAGGACATGAAGCGGTGCAGGCCGCCCAGTTTGCGCACCTGATCGACGCCCGGCCGCAAATATAGATGGTAGGTATTGCCCAGAAGAATTTGGACGCCCAGTTCCTCGAGCACGTCCTGGGGCACGCTCTTGACAGAAGCCACCGTCCCCACCGGCATGAAGACGGGGGTCTCAACCTCGCCGTGGGGCGTGATCTGTCGCCCGAGCCGAGCCAGGCCGCGGGTGGCTTCAATCTTGAACTCAATCGACACTGCTGGGATTGTATCGAACTGGCGAAGTGATGACTGCCCCGCCGGGAAAAGACATTCCCAGGCGCTGCGATTTCGGACCGGTGTCTGGGACCAAAGCCCGCGGGGCCGTATCTAAACGGCCCCGCTCAACGTTCCCAACTCAGCCTTCTCTCAAGAGGACTACTCCCAGTTAACACACAACCAGCGGTGCCGCAAGAGAAATGTGGTTGTGTTCGCAAATCGTAACAGGGGCAAAAGCCGCCGCCAAGCCTCACCCGGCCGTTCACTCCAGTTCCTCGCCTTGGGCAGGGCTTTGGCATGAATTTTGGAGAGCCGCTTGGCCCGGAGGTAGATGGGTGCCGACTCCTATTTGGTCTCTACCCTGCGGGGCCGCGAGAGCGGCCCCGCCAGAGCACTAACTGCAGTGCACAGGAGTCTTAGGATCTATCCCTAGTAGACAACAGAAGTCGCGGGAGAACAGAAAAAGCTGAGTTTTGTCCGAAAATCGTAACAAGGCAAAAAACCGAGCGACTGGCGAGCTTCGTTCGCGTCTATAGTGTCGGTGACTTTTCCGCGATCAGCTTCCTGATCTTCTCCACAAACTCCGCCGCTGGCATGTCTTCCGTCTTCTCTTTGCCGCGGGTGCGGACGTTGACTCGGCCAGCTTCGGCTTCTTTATCTCCCACCACCAGCAGGAACGGCACTTTCTGCATAGCTTGCTCGCGAATCTTGGCGTTCATCTTCTCGTTGCGGGCGTCGACCTGCACGCGAACGCCTGCGGCCTTTAACTGGTCAGCAACTTTGTTGGCGTAGTCCACGTGCCGCTCGGCAATCGGGATCATCACAGCCTGCACCGGCGAGAGCCACACCGGAAACGCTCCTGCGTAGTGTTCGAGCAGCACGCCAAAGAAGCGCTCAACTGACCCGTAGAGCGCGCGATGCACCATCAGCGGCTGCTTGCGCGTGCCGTCTTCGGCGACATATTCCAGGCCAAACCGCTGCGGCAGATTGAAATCGAACTGCACGGTGGAAAGCTGCCACAGCCGTCCAATCGCGTCCACCAGCTTGATGTCAATCTTGGGCCCGTAAAATGCTGCTTCCCCAGGGATCGTCTTGTATTCGATGCGCCGGCCCTTGAGCACATTTTCAAGCGAACGCGTTGCCAGGTTCCACTGGTCCTCGCTGCCGACAAAGCTCTCCCGCGCATCCTGGCTCCAGGTCGAAAGTTCAGTCTGGAATTTGTCAAACCCGAAGTCTTTCAGCACGTCCAGGGCAAAGTCGAGGCAGTTCGCGATTTCATCTTCGATCTGCTCGGGAGTGCAGAAGATGTGCGCGTCATCTTGCGTGAATCCCCGCACGCGCATCAGGCCATGCATCACGCCGGAGCGCTCATAGCGATATACCGTGCCCAGCTCACCCAACCGCACCGGCAAATCGCGGTACGACTTCAGCGAGTCCTTGTAAATCAGAATGTGGCCGGGGCAGTTCATGGGCTTGAGGCGGTATTCCGCGTCGTCCAGTTCCATCGCGTCGAACATATTGGACACGTAGTAGCCCTCGTGTCCAGAAGTGTGGAACAACTGCCGCCGCGACACATGCGGGGTGTAGACCAACGAATAGCCGCGCTTGAGATACTCATTGCGCATCCAGTCTTCCATCTCTTTGCGGATGAGGCCGCCCTTGGGATGCCAGAAAATCAATCCCGGCCCGGCCAGTTCCTGGATGGAAAACAGATCGAGTTGCTGACCCAGCACGCGGTGGTCGCGCTTCTTGGCTTCTTCCTGCTTATTGATGTAGTCGTCGAGATCTTTCCTTGAGAAAAACGACGTGCCATAGATGCGCTGCAGTTGCGGGTTCTTCTCGTCGCCCAGCCAGTAGGCGCCGGCGATGTTCAGCAGCTTGAACGCCTTGATCTTGCCGGTCGAAGGAATGTGCGGCCCGCGGCAAAAATCGGTGAACTTGCCAGTGCGGTAGATGGAAATCCTTTCATCGGGCTGAGTGAATTGCTCGATGAAGTGGCACTTCATGAAGTCGCCGTCTTTCTTGAACTCCTCAAGCCCCTCCTGGCGTGGCAGAAATTCGCGCGCGTAAGGAATGTTCTGCTGCACCAGTTCCTGCATTTTCTTCTCGATTTTCTCGAGATCGTCGGGCGTAAACGGCGTGGGCCGGTAGAAATCGTAGAAAAATCCGTTTTCGGTCGCGGGACCGTGGCCGAGCTTGGTCTCAGGAAATAGTTCCAGCACCGCTGCAGCCAGCAAGTGGGCAGACGAATGACGGTAAACCTCGAGTGCCTCGGGGTCTCTGTCGGTAAGTATGCGGAGGTCGGTGTCTTTTTCCAGAGGGCGGGTGAGGTCGATGAGATCGCCGTTGGTTTTGGCCGCGAGGGCGGCGTCCGCCAATCGCGGGCTGATTGACTTGGCGATATCAAGCGCGGTCGTGCCCTTGGGGACTTCCTTGCTGCTCCCGTCCGGGAGTTTGATGTGAATGCTGTCAGGCATAGGGGTTGGTAATCAGTATAGAACACGTAGGGGCGGACGCTCTCCTTCGACTTCACTCAGGGCCCGCCCAGCCGAGCATGGTCGGCATGCCTGCTACTGTCATGCTGACACGCCGTCATGAAAAGTGCGGTCAGGTAATCTGGTCAAGACTCGGCTTGACGCTACCGGTCAACTCCCGAATAATTGCAGCGCAGCCAGTCTTTGATACCAGGAGCGGTCGATGATGGTAACAACACAGTCCAATTCCGCGCACTCCAGAGCTAAAGCCGGGTCATTCCTGCTCGCATCCTTGCTGGTCTGCCTTTTCGTTTGTCGTCCGGTGCTTGCCCAGACGTCCTACTGTCCCGAGTCCATCTCGGTGAAACAGACCATCGAAAAGGTCCCCGAAGGCTGGACTGCCAGGCAAGGTGACTCCCCCACCATTTTGGAAGGAGTTACGTTCTTCAGTGGCCCTCCAGAGGAGCAGGCCTCGCTGGTATACGACAAGTGGACCCGTCGCAACGGACTAGCCTACGCTGACTGGCATTTCGCGAAAGCGACGACGCCCATCTGGCTGGCCTGCCGTTACGCCTCCACGAGCATCTTCCTGGCTAGGCAGCTTCCGGCGGAGACATCCAGTTGCACCGTGACCTATGACCCCAACGTGCAGGTCGCGGGATCACCGTCGATTAAGAAGATCGCCTGTCAATGAAAGATGGGCCCGATCCACGCTCTTGGTGAATCAGCACCACGTAAAAGGGCGGACATCCACGGGAGCTGTGGGAGGTAAACCGGTTACGACCACACTGAAAGGCAAGGCCCGGACAATCAAGTCCGGGCCTGTGCAAGCATCGTTTTTACCAGCCCACTTTCTGGCCTTTGTTCTGTTCGTCGAGCCACTTTTTCAGCGGTGCGAAGTAATCCAATATGGCGCTGGCATCCATTTCGCGTTGGCCGGTGAGTACTTCGAGCTCATCCTGCCAGGGCTTGCTGGTGCCCATTTCGAGCATCTTGTTGAACTTCGCTCCGGCTTCTTTCGAGTTGAAGAACGAACACCGGTTCAGCGGGCCTTTATAGCCAGCCTCCTTGCACAAAGAGCGGTAGAACTGGAACTGCAAAATGTCGGCCAGGAAATAACGCATATACGGAACGTTTCCCGCGACATGATACTTGGCGCCGGGGTCAAAATCCGCTTCGCTGCGCGCCATCGGCGGCGCGACGCCCTGGTACTTCAGCCGCAAATCCCACCAGGCTTTGTTGTAGTCCTCCGCCTTGATCTCCCCGGAAAACACTTTCCAGCGCCACTGATCGATGACCAAACCAAAAGGCAGAAATGCGACCTTATCCAGGGCGCGGCGCAACAGCAATGGAATGTCGCTTTCCGGCGGAGGAAGCTGATTCAGGAAGCCGATCTGCTTCAAGTATTCCGGCGTGATCGAGAGAGCAATAGTATCGCCGATGGCCTCATGGAAGCCGTCGTTCGCTCCCTGCTCAAACAGGAACGGCTGCTGGTTGTAGGCGCGCTGATACATGTTGTGTCCGAGTTCATGATGGATGGTCACGAAATCGACGTCGCGTGTCTGGATGCACATCTTCACCCGAAGGTCATCTTTATTGTCGATGTCCCATGCGCTGGCGTGACACACCACGTCACGGTCACGCGGCTTGGTGAACAGCGACCGCTCCCAGAAAGTATCGGGAAGCGGGGGAAAGCCCAGCGACTTGTAAAAGTTCTCGCCATAACGCACCATGCCTTTGGCATCGAGATTCCTGGCCTTCAGCAACTCGGTCAAATCGTAGCCGCTGCTTTTTTCCGGCAGGCCGAGGATGGGGAAGATCCCGCCCCACTCCTGCGCCCACGGATTGCCCAGCAAGTGCGTGGGAATTGGACCATCGGGCGGAACAATCTGCGGGCCGTATTTCTGCACCAGCCGGGCGCGAATGTAGGTGTGCAGCGCCAGATACAGTGGGCGAACCTGGTTCCACAACCGTTCAAGCTCGGCGCTGAACTGCTCTGGAGACATGTCATAACCCGCTCGCCAGAGCGCTCCCGTATCCTTGAATCCCAATTCCCGCGCGCCCTGATTGGAAAGCTCCACAAAACGCGCATAGCGCGGGCGCATGGGAGCGCCGACCTTATGCCATCCCGCCCAGACATCTTTCAGCTCATTGGGATCGCGGCTGGTTTCCATGATGCTCTCGATGGCGGTGATGTCAAGGCAGTCATCGGGTTTGCGGCAGTACTTGCCCTTGCCGTAGTCGGCGTCGAGCGAGGCGCCGATTTCCGTCATCTCCTTGCGCAAGGCCGGGTCCTTCGGCGTAGGCGCGGTGAGCGAAAGCTTCAGCAGCAGGAACTTACGCGCCAGGTCTGGCGGCATCTGCAGGCCTTCGAAACGCTTGGCCTGATCAATCAGTTCTTCGGTCGCGGCTGTGAGTTGCTCCTGCGCGTCGGCGGACAAGGCTTCCGTGTCGTCGGTGATGAAATTCTCCTGCACCCACTGGGCGCGCGACGCCTTCACCGTCAGATCGTTCAGTTGCACCTGAGCCTGTTTCATGAATTGTTCGGCGTCCGACACCGAGGGCGCGGACGCCGCCTGCGATTGGATGACCAGCAAACCAAACAACAACAACACAAGAAAACGCAATTTCATAAGAAAATCTCCCGGTGAAGAATTATGAACCAAGTGGAGCGGGGTTGTCAGGTAGCGTCGAGTGTAGGGCGACATTCCTGTCCGCCAGAAAACCCGAATCAGTGAGTCCCAGGGGTGAGCGACATCGCCAATCTGGCGGCGGAAAAAATCAAAGTCAGAAGCAGCGGACAAGAGTGTCCGCTCCACACACTCACTCAGCGGCGTTATGCAGTCCTTCCATCGCGCTCTTGACTTTCGCCGAGAGTGCTTCCATGTCGCGCAACGTGCAGCCAGCAGTTGCAATAGGCTCGCCGACCCGCATTTCCAGAGGCCGGGGCTTGATGTGGTAGGTATTCATGGGCAGCAGATCGAACGTTCCCAGCAGCGCGATCGGAACGATGTCCACCTGGGCCTTGATGGCCAGAAAAAATGCCCCGGCCATGAACGGCTTGATTTCGCCGTCCGGCGTACGCCCGCCTTCCGGAAAAATCACCAGCGGCGTGCCCGCTTTCAGGCTCTTCACCGCCGAGCGGACACTGCCGACTGACCGCGCCGGATGCTGCTGATCGATGCAAACCTGACCAGAACGCTTCAGGTGCCAGCCGATCACCGGATACGAAAGCAACTCGCTCTTGAACACGATGCGGAACTGGAACGGCAAATACACGTAGAGCATCGGGATATCGAGCGCGGATGCGTGATTCACCGCATACACATGCGGCTTGGAGGTGTCAATCTTATCCAGCCCGGTGACCGTCACCGGAGACAGAATCGTCTTCATGATCGCCCGCGACCACGCCTGGGCAAACTTGTGCAGGATGCGTTCTTTATCCCCGAACAGCGAAGCCACAAGCGCTGAGGGCCCAAGCACGAGACTGTACAGCCAGATCAGCGGATCGAAGATCAGGTAGGAGCGCAGCCGGCTGAGCCAGCCGTAGTTCTTCTCCCGAATGCTCGCTGGCTTGAGTTCCAATGGAGTTCCGACACTACGGGTGAAGCGCTCCGCCTCGACGCTCACCTGCCGCTCTGACCGGACTGGACTATCCACTTCCTGCATGGTTGATCCGCTATGTCGTAGCGCCGCCGCCCCGGCGGCTTTCCTGCGGGCGTCTCGCCCGCCCCGGCGAGAGCAAGATGCCCTCGCAACAGCCGGCAGAGCCTGCCCTGAGCGCAGTCGAAGGGATGCCGGCGCTACAGCCTGCTACACTTCCGCTCCTAAGATGCGCATTGCCTCGCCGACCAGGTAAATCGAACCGGTTACCAAAATGACATCCTCCGGTTCGGCGAGTTCCGCAGCGCGACGCAGCGACAACGCCACGTCCGGCGCTTCGTCGATTTCGGTCGATGCACGCGCTGCCGCCTGGCGAATTTCCTCCGGCGTTGCCGAGCGCGGATTGTCCGCATGTGTCACCACTACCCGCTCTGCCAGAGGGAAAAGAATCTCGGTCATTTCGCCGATGGCCTTGTCGCGCAAAACGCCAAAGACAACAAATAGCCGGCGGCCTTCGCAAAAAGCTGAAAGCGTCGACCGCAAAGCCCAGGCGCCGGCCGGATTGTGAGCGACATCGAAGATATACGTCGGCGCCGTGCCCGACGGCCGATGAATCTGAAACCGTCCCGGCCAGCGAGCGGCACGGATGCCCCGTTCGATCGATTCCGCAGTAATCGCAAATCCCTGCTGACCGAGTTCCACTGCCGCAGCTACTGCCAGCGCCATATTTCTTAATTGATGGCGGCCAAAGAGCGATGTCTCGACCAGAATCTCCCGCTCCATCACTTGCAACGGGTAACGTTGCAGAGGTCTTGACTCGGTACTTGGTACCAGGTACTCGGTACTACCCGGCGAAACCGGCGGCACATATTGCGTCGCGCTGACACCCTTCGCGCCCAACTCCAAAATCGTGTTGCCGATCACCTCGTTGGCCTGCGGCGTCTGCGGCAACGTGACCACAACTCCATCCGGCCGGATGATGCCGGCTTTCTCGCGCACAATCTCCGCCAAAGTGTTGCCCAGAAATTTCTGGTGGTCGAGCGAAATATCGGTGAGGACGGCGACACATGGCTCGGCCACGTTGGTCGCATCCAGCCGTCCGCCCATGCCCACCTCCAGCACCGCCATTTCGATCCGGCTGCGGGCAAAATGTTCGAACGCGATGGCGGTCAGCATTTCAAAAAAGCTGGGATGCCACGGCAGCTCGCCTTCTTCCACCAACCGCTCCGCCGTTCGGTCCACCACATCGTGGAGCAGGGCAAATTCGTCGTCGCTCATGGCGTATCCGCAGATGCGGACGCGCTCGTTGATGCGCACCAGATGCGGCGAGGTGTACAGGCCGGTTTTCACTCCAGAAGCCTGCAGAATCGAAGCCAGCGTCGCCGCTGTGGAGCCCTTGCCGTTCGTGCCCGCAATCAGCACGCTGGGAAACCGCCGTTCCGGATGCCCGAGCGCAGCCAGCAGCACGCGCATGTATTTCAGGTCGAACTTGTGCGAAGGCGCCTGGGCCAATTCATGGCCCAACGCATACATGCTCGCAATTGCGGTTTCGTAGGACATTGGACTTTCGTCGTTGGCCGTTCGTCCCTGGCCGCTGGCCTTTAGCCGACTTTCGTTGTCCCGTTTGGCGCGCACTGACCCATCGAACACCCCCAGCCTTTGGCCTTTGGCCTACGGCCTCGAAACGACCAGCTTTCAGGTTATCAGTTTAGTGGCTTCCCGCGGCGATACTCCACAAGACGCGGCCTTACCTGCACCCCACAGCATTGAACGGCGATGGAAGGAGGTTCAGCTGGACAGATCGGTAGGGCAGGTGGGGACACCTGCCCCTACGCGGCTTGTCCCATGAAATCCAGCGCGCGGGTGATATAGGACTTCAAATTCTTGCGCGAAACGACGGCGTCCAGCATGCCGTGGTCAAGCAGGAACTCGCTGCGCTGGAAGCCGGGCGGCAGCTTCTGGCGGATAGTCTGCTCAATGACGCGGGGCCCGGCAAACCCGATCAGCGCGCCGGGTTCAGCGATGTTCAAATCGCCCAGCATGGCAAAAGAAGCGGTCACGCCGCCGGTTGTTGGATCGGTCAAAACCGAGATATAGGGAACTTTCGCGTCATCGAGGTGGGCCAGCGCCGAAGAAATCTTTGCCAGTTGCATCAGACTGACGGCGCCTTCCATCATGCGCGCGCCGCCGGATGCGGAAATGATGATCAGCGGCGTTTTTTTCTCGATGGCCTCTTCGATCGCGGCCGTGATGGCTTCCCCCACCACCGCGCCCATGCTGCCGCCGATGAAGGAGTACTCCATGGCGCTGACAATCACCGGCCGCCCGTTCAGTTTTCCGCGAGCATTGATGATGGCGTCTTTCAAGCCGGTTTCCGCCTGCGCCTGTTTCAAGCGCGAGCTGTAGGCTTTGAGATCGACAAACTGCAGAGGATCGGTCGAAACCAGGTTGCCGGTGAAAGTCTCATATTGGCCGTCATCGAGAAGCTGCGCCAGGCGAGTGCGGGCGTCGATGCGGAAATGCTTGTCGCACTTGGGGCAGACGTTCAGGTTCTCTGCCAAATCCTTCTTCCAGATGATCTGGCGGCAGCCTTCACACTTCACCCACAAACCTTCGGTACGGACTTTCTTCTCGCCCGAGGCATCCAGCTCTCCGGATTGTCGCTTGAACCAAGCCATAGGAATTTAGTAATTGAGTAATTTAGTAATTGAAAAGCCTTCAGTTCCGACCGCCCGAGAATTCGGCCCAGGATTTCAATTACACAATTACCAAATTACGCAATTACTCAATATTCAATCCCTCGCTGCGCCATCACGCCTTTTTCATAGGCGTGTTTTACCTGGCGCATTTCTGTCACCGTATCCGCAATTTCCACAATTGTCGGATGCGCGTTGCGTCCCGTCAAGATCACGTGAACCATCTCCGGCTTGTTTTTCAGCGCCTCGGCCACTCTTGCCGGATCGAGCATGCCGTATGAGATGGCGTAATTGATCTCATCCAGAACCACCAAGTCCCACTCACCGGATCGGATCGCCTGCTCGGCTTCCACCCAGGCTTCCTCGACCATGCGGACATCCTCGGGGTCGGGCTTCTCGCTGCCCACCTTCACGAAGCCGCGCCCCATCTGCTTCAGCACGAACTTGTCGCCGAAGGCCTTGGCGGCATCGAGTTCGCCGTAGTGCCATGAGCCCTTGAGAAACTGCAGCATGAGCACGCGCATGCCCTGGCCGACCGCGCGCAGCGCGGTGCCCATGGCGGCGGTGGTTTTGCCCTTGCCCGGGCCGGTGTTCACGATGATGAGACCGCGACGAACATCCTGCATAAGTACGAATTGTGATTGTACCTTGTTCCGGCGGAGAAAGCCGTGGAGGGGAGCAAGGCAAGGTCGATCGAAGCTTGGGGAGGGCTGCCGGAACCGCCTGAGGTTTACCGCCGCATTCGCCTCGTCAGCGGGCGTTAGGTTCGGGCGCACCGGAGCCCGCTGCCGCGGCCTTGGCGCCGGCCGGGACATCGTCTTCCGTAAGCAGCTTTGCCACGATGCGCAAGGCTTCGACTTCTTTCTTCACTCTGGCCAGTTCCTGCTGTTTCACACGCAGCGCCTGCACAGAATCATTCATAGAAAGTCCTCGAAAACGGCTTGCAATGATGCTGGAGGAACTGTACCGCCCCACCGCCTAGGTGTAGAACATCACGAAAGTACTATGGTTGAGTTTTCAAACGGCCTAGGAATGTCCGAGATGGTACGGGTGGCCTTTGAGGATGGTGAAGGCACGATACAGTTGCTCGAGCAGAACCACTCGCGCCAACTCGTGCGCCAGCGTCATTTTGCCGAGGGAAAGAGTGAAGCTGGTGGCGCGTCGCGCCGGTTCGCCGAATCCGTCGGCCCCACCAATGGCAAACAGCAGCGGCAGTGGGTTGCGGTCCTGGTGATTGGTAATGAATTTTGCCAACTCTTCCGAAGAGAGCTGTTTTCCGCCGCTGTCAAGCAGAACCAACGCTTGTTTCGAGTGGGTTGCAGGATCCCTGGCGGCCAAGGCCAGCAGGGCACGCTCGTCCTTCAGCGGGATCCCTTCCGCGTCCGCGTAATGGCTAAGCCGCTTGAGATATTCGTCGGTCAGGGCCTGTATGGCAGGGTTCCTGGTTTTGCCGATCCAGGCGACTGTGAGCTTCATAGAGAGCATTCAAACCTTACGACACACAAGCTTATGGCAACCCGCTTCTCTTTGCGCTCCTTGCGAGAACTTCGCGCCCTTGGCGGTTAAGTGTTTTGATCGGCACTGCCAGAACCCCTAACCGCAAAGCGCGCAAAGGAAAACGCAAAGAACGCAAGGGGCTATGATTTCCGCTTGTTATCTTACGGCGCACGCCAACACGACCGTCGCGCCAAATTCGATCTTGTCGCCGACCACATATTTTTCGATTGCCGCATAGACGGCGCGGTTGATCTCGTCCCACTTTTCGACCGGCACACGCTGCAACAAAGGCAGGAACGGCGCCGATACAGCCTGCGCCTGCTCCCACACTTCTTGTGGCGTTCCCGGCCAAGTCCAGGGCAAAGTGCGAGTCTCTTCCTCGACTTCGGCAAACCCGGCCTCGCGCAAGACGCGCGAAAGACTGCCCGGCTGCGCAAAGCGGTATGGATCCGGCCCACCGGGAACAAGCAACGGACCGCCGACCTGCTCGTGAACTGCGCCCATCATGGTGGACCAATAGGGTTGCTGGAACGGTCCCCAGGCAAGAAAACAGGCACGTGCAGCCGGTTTGAGCACGCGGTGGACTCCGCGCAGGGCCTGGACGCAATCGCGAAAGAACATCACACCGAAGCGGCAGGTGACGAGATCGAAGGTGGCATCGGCAAACGGTAGGTGGTGCGCGTCGGCCTGTTGGGTCGTGAAGTTGGCTAATCCCCGCTGGCGAGCGCGTTCCGCGGCGATTTCAAGCAGTTCGGGGCTGAGGTCGAGCGCCGTGACATGGCCGTCGGGCGCAACGCGGGAAGCGAGACTGATGGCAGGCTCTCCGGTGCCGCTCGCCAGGTCAAGAACGTTCATGCCGCACTGCGGGCGCGCGTATTCGACCAACGCCTGGGTAACGTCGCGGCCCATGGCGGCCGATTTCGCCTTCCACTTCTCCGAGGCAATCAACCGGTAAGACGCGCCCCACGACGGATTGAATTCAGGAACAGCGTTCATAAGAAAAGCTCGTCGCGCGTTAACATCCGCGTTCCGCCAAACCTGCTCAGACCCGCTTCTTCTTTGCAGCCCGAGGCGCGCGCTTGGCTGGAGTGCGCTTGGTCAAATCCGAAGCTTCCAGCCGCTTGGCCAGTTTCCACAAACGCTCGAGATCATAGTACCGGCGCGCTTTCTCGGAAAATACGTGCACGACGAAATCGACGTAGTCGAGCAACACCCATTCCGCCTGCTTGTAGCCTTCAATGCTGTTGGGCCGCAAGCCGGCTTTTTCCAGCCGATCCTCCACCTCATCGGCGATGGCTTGAATTTGCCGCGGATTGGTCCCGCTGCACACCACGAAATAATCCGTGAAGGCGCCCGACCCTTTTTCCATTTCCAGGATGCTGATCTCTTCCGCCTTCTTGTCCTGGCAAGCGGCGATGGCTTGGTGAACCTGGTGCCTTACGTCATTGTTCTTCATGCAGTCGTTGGCCGGCGTTTGTGGGTTCGAGGTGGTTGGTGGCTACTCATCAGCCTTTCGTCGTTAGCAGTCCATTTTATCCGAGGAACGTCCGCGGGGGTATAGTTAGTCTCCACAGGACGTTCCACCAGCGGGCGTATAATGTCAATCAACTGTGGGGGACAAAATGAAAACTCTATCCAGCAGATTTCTGCCTGCGCTCGTGATCGCGATCGCGGAGCTCGCCGTTGTTTCTTTCGCCCAGACGAAGTCGGTGACTCACTATGTAATCACCGACGACGCCCAGGAGCAGGCAGGGAACAGTGCCACTGTCTATCAAGCCAGTGGCCCGGCGTCGAATCCGAAATTGACTCAGAAGAAGGTGGTCGAGACCGGTGGTGGTGGATTAGGCGGTTTTTTTGCGGCGCCGGAGGTCGCAATTGTCTGGGACAGTCAACAGCAGTGCGCCTATGTGGCTGATGGTGGTTCCAGCGATGTCGCGGGCATCAGCTTGGCGACTCTCAAAGCTACTGGCCGGTTCAGCGGTTCAAGCGGCGATAACGGCTCAATTAGTCTGGCCGCGAGCAGCCAGTACTTGTATGCCGACTTTCACGCCTCGGAGACGATCGCCACATTCAAGGTGCAAGCCGGTTGCAAGCTGAAATTTGTGGGCGACACGTCGGCGGTGGGCCTCAACGGCGGCACGGTCGATGGCATGGCGCTGCATGGCGACATTCTGGTCGTCGCCTACGCGGATGGCTCGATCGAGTCGTTCAACACTTCCAAAGGACTTGCTGTGTCGAACGGCGACGAACAGTTCTCGACGGGCTGGAAGAAAGATGGAGGAACGCCCACGGGGGTGGACATTACCTCGGATGGCCATTACGCGATTTTTGGCGATTCCACGGCGCGAGTTTATGTGGAAGTGGAGGTTTCCGACATTTCCTCGGGCAAGCTGACGGCGACGGTGGAATATGGCGGCCCGGGCAAACATTTCGGGTCTGAAGATTCGCAGGTGGTCCGGCTCAGCCCCGATGAATCGCTGATTTACCTCAGCGGCGGCTTCACAGGAAAGGTCGGCGCACTTTTCTTTGACAAGAACGCCGGCACGGTTTCGAGGGGCTGCGAATCGAAAACGCTCAGGGGACACGCTACGCACTTCGTGGGCACCGGAGGCAACGCCACGGAATTCACTACCGGGACCGGCAAAGTGCTGTGGGTGGCGGAACTCGGCGGGGGTGATGGCCTGCCGTCGTCGATCGGGATTGTGGAGGTGAGTTCGAATGGTTCGAGTTGCACTTTGACCGAAGCAAAAGATTCACCCGCCGAGGATGCAAAGACAACATTCTTGACCTCGATTGCAGCGTATCCGCCGCGAGGATTCTGAAGGCGAGGGAAGTATTCCGGACAGTCGGCAAGCAGCTTGGCAAGGTGCACTCGCCCGGACAGCCGGAGGCGGCTGTCCCCACGTGGGTGTTGTTATTTGTGGGAATCCGGGTCGATGAGCCGCACTTTTTTCATCCGGCGACCGACGCGCAACACAAAAAACTCATTGACGGGCACCATTGCAGCCAGTGTGCGCGGGTGCCGGAGGGTGGCACCATGCAGATCAAACAATTCAACGGCGCCCGCTTTGTACTTAGCTGCCGCCTCAGTATTCGACGTCGCAAGACCTACCATGGGAATCAGCTTTTGTAAACGAATCAGCCGCTGATTCTCTTGGCTCGAATGCCCCCCGGCGACTTGATGCACGCCCTCCACCATGACTGCGGCGAACGGAACATCAACACACTCCAGCTCTTCCGGCACGCTGTGTTTTTGAAACTGCCTGACCCAGCCTTCCGCGGCTCTGCCTGCGTCTGCCAGCGAATGAAAGTCCTTGACGATGCAATGAGCCAGCGCCTTTTTTGCGTCCATCGGATGCATCCCCGGCTGCTTCAGGCGCTCAATCTCAGGAAGCTGCACATCGGTCAGCAGCTCGTAGTAGCGCCACATCATTTCGTCGGAGATCGACATGATCTTGCCGTACATTTCCAGTGGCGGCTCGTGGATGCCAATGGCATTGCCCAGCGACTTCGACATTTTCTGAATGCCATCGAGGCCTTCGAGAATCGGGGTGGTCAGCACCACTTGCGGTTCTTGTCCATAGGCGCGCTGCAGCTCGCGGCCCACCAGCAGATTGAACTTCTGATCGGTACCGCCAAGCTCGACATCGGCTTCGAGCGCGACTGAGTCGTATCCTTGCGCCAACGGATAAAGCAGCTCATGCACCGCGATCGGCTTTTCCTCCAGGAACCGCTTGTGAAAGTCTTCTCGCTCCAGCATCTGCGAAACGGTGTATTTGGCGGCCAGGCGAATGAAATCATCCGCGGTGAACTTGGCGAACCAGCGCCGGTTGAAGTCGATGACCGTCTTGTGAGGATCGAGGATCTTGAACACTTGCTCTTTGTAAGTCTCAGCATTCTCCTCGATCTGCTCACGGGAGAGCGGCGGGCGGGTAGCGGAGCGGCCCGTGGGGTCGCCGATCATGCCGGTGAAGTCGCCAATGAGAAAAATGACGGTGTGGCCGAGGTCCTGAAAATGTTTCAGCTTGCGCAGCACCACAGTGTGGCCGAGATGCAGATCGGGCGCGGTCGGGTCCATGCCGAGCTTGACGCGCAGCGGCTTGCCGGAGGCGCGCGACTTCTCCAGCTTGGCGCGGAGTTCGGGTTCGCGGATGATCTCAGCGGCGCCTTTTTTCAAATACGCGAGTTGTTCGTCGACGGGAGCGAAGGTAGACATGAGAACCATCATTATAGAGAACCCGTAGGGAGATCAGGAAGGATGGGCCGTGGGGCGAGGCTTTGCGTTTCTTGCGAATCCTCAGCGCCCTTTGCGGTTAAAGTGTTTAGGAAGCCTGTTCCAGGTCCTGGTAATTGTTCACTAACCGCCTAATGCCGTCTTTGAGGAGTACCACGTGGAAGTTAATCAGCAGTCCCACTGGAATGTTGAGCAGGCGAATATGAGAAAGCAACTGCGCCTCGTCCACTGGATGCAACGCTTCTTTGCACTTTGTTTCAACGACAACCCGCCCTTCGACCACCAGGTCGGCTCGGAAGCCACACTCCAATTTCACTGAATCGTAAATCAGCGGAACCGGTTTCTGGCGTTCCACGCGCAGGCCCAATTTCGTGAGTTCATAAGCGAGGCATGCCTCATATGCCGACTCCAGTAACCCCGGCCCCAGCCGACGATGAATCTTGATTGCAGCGCCGATAATCTCGGGTGTGAGGTCAGTGTCTCGCAACCCTAAATCTTAAACCGCAAAGGCCGCAAAGAATGCGCAAAGTGCGCGAAGTTGAACTGTCAGTCCTGTTTTGGGACTTCTTTGCGTCCTTTGCGAATCAGTTCTTAGCGATCTTTGCGGTAAAGCTCTTGGGCCTGGTAACCCCAAATCTCAAACCGCAAAGGCCGCAAAGACGGGCACAAAGTGCGCGAAGATTGTGCTGCTGTCCCGTTTTTGGAGTTCTTTCCGTGCTTGGCGAATCGGTTCTTGGCGATCTTTGCGGTAAGCTCTTAGGCTTGATTTTCAGCCACGAAACACCAGTCGCCGGCCAACAACCTCGAACTTCCCTTCCAGCACGATTCTGATTGCTTCAGAATATGCGATGTGCTCCTGCTCCAAGATGCGGGCGGCGAGGGTATGCTCGTCGTCAGTGTCCAGAACAGGAACTACCTTTTGCACGATAATGGCGCCGTGGTCGAGTTCTTCGTCAACGAAATGCACGGTGCACCCGGAGACCTTTACTCCCCACACGAAAGCCTGCTGCTGAGCTTCCAGCCCGGGAAAGGCCGGAAGCAGCGCCGGGTGAATGTTGAGGATGCGTCGCGGGAACTGTTGCACGAACCAGGGTGAGAGCAGGCGCATGTATCCGGCCAGGCAGACCAGATCGACCTTGTGCTGCTCGAGCGCGGCGACCACCTCGCGATCATGGTCCAATCGCTGCTTGCCTTTCGAGGGGATCACCAGGGTTTCAATTCCCATGCGGTGAGCGATCTCCAGGCCGCCCGCGTTGGGCAGGTTGGAGATCACGATGGCGACCCTGGCATTGGGGATTTTTCCCGCTGCCACGTTTTTGGCGATGGCTTCGAAGTTGGAGCCGCGTCCGGAGATAAGAATGCCAAGATTCTTCATAGGAAATGCTTTCAGCTATCAGCCTTCAGCTTTCAGCCTAATGATAATTCAGCGTCGCGGAGCGAGGCACCGCGCCTAGATGCAGAAGTGAGAAGTCAGAATGCAGAAGCAAAAGCCCGGTTACTTCTGACTTCTACCCTCTGCCTTCGCCTTGGGACGCTCACTGGCACGATACGGTAAAGCGATTCACCGACGCCCCGTTCCAGCCTTCTCCGTTGTTTGGGTAACGGGTATAGAAGATGTAGAACTTCTTGCCGAGAACGCTGGGGTCGTTCCCCATTCCGACAAACGCCACGTAAACGCTGGGCTGATCTTTTTCCTTGCGGAAGTCGTACAACAAGGATAGCGGCGACCAATTCATCCCATCAGGCGAATCGGTGTAATAGACGACCACGCCCGCGTTAATCAGCAACTGATAAACCTGCAAATCGGAGTTGTAGGCGACCGTGAGACTGCCCCCGTAGGGAGTCTGGGTATCGAGGTCCCTTGAATAGCCGCCTAAGCCCTGGTCCAGGTGCCAGCCGCCGTAATACTTCTCGAAGCCAATAGCATGCGGCTTGCTGCCGAACGCGGCTTCCAGCACAGCCGCAATGGGAGCGCGTGCCACAGAAATCGATGTGACCGTCTTTCCCCAGTGAGTTGTGCCGTTGGCCCGCCAATCCGGGAAGTAGATGTTGAAATACTTGCTATCGGGGAAGAAAACCAGAGGGGCGTCGCCAATATCAAAGCCATCCAGATCTTTTCGATACCCCTGATTGATGCGAATAATTTCTCCCAGGTCAGTCCAGCTCATACCCTGGTCAGTCGATGACGCCAATGCGAAGACGGAATAAAAACTGGTATTCGTCGGAATCTCAGCGTGATAGACCATCAGCAGATTGCCAGCCCCAAACCTGCCCGCGGGAACTTTGTAAACCGGACCGCCGCCCATGTAGTCGTAGCTCTGATAGTAAGGATTGACGACCGGATCGGGATTCGGTTTGATTGTCACATCAATCGGCGGACCGGAGCCAAGTGGATTATCGAGCGTGCCGACTGTTCTTGTGACGGAGCCGTACTTGTTATTTCCGTACCAGTGCCCGTGCCATTCCTGGCGCGAATGCAGACCGCCATCGCTGCCAAAAAAGACGTACCCCTCGTCTGTCTTGATGACGCCCAGAGGTGTATCCGGCCAGGCGAAGCCGTCTGCCTTGTCGGTGAGCGGCGGCTGGGCGATCTCGCCCGCAGCTTTCCGTTGCGCCGGCGTGTCCACCACCACGTTGGCGAGAATCTTGGGCGTGCAGGCTGGAGCGACGCTTTGTGCGTTAGCTGCGGCGGACATGATCGCGCAGCCGGAAATGAGCAGCGTTGCCAGACAGAGAAATCTCTTGGTGCGCATGCGGCCTTCCTTGCGGGTTTCGTCGTGCGTTCGTAAAGAACAAACACCCGCGCCGTGGAAATGTCGCGGTCCAATACAGCATAGCAAACGCCAAGTCAGAAGTTAGAGGTCAGAAGTCAGACGTGACAGCGCTTCTACTTCTGCATTTTAACTTCTAACTTCTGCTTTCTGACTTCTGCCTTCTGACTTTGCGTTATGATTTCGCCAGCATGTCTGCGCCTGCGGCTGATCTCGCCCGGTTCCAACCGGCCAGCGATCAATCGCTGTTGGTGTACTTCGGCCAGCAGATCACGCTCGAAGCCCATCAGCATGTGATGAGATTGCTCCGGCTACTCGAATCAGAACCAGTCGCGGGCATTCGCAATCTTCATCCTGCATATTGCTCGCTGCTCATCCAGTTCGACGCGCTGAAGCTGGCGCATGACGGCCTGGAAAGAATTCTGCGCCCTTATCTCGACCGGCTGGAAGACGTGCATCTCCCTGAGCCGCAGCGAGTGGAAATTCCTGTCTGCTACGGCGGGGAGTATGGTCCGGACTTGGACGAAATTGCGGCCATGCACAACATGACGCCTGCGCAAGTCATCGAGCTGCATACTTCAGTCGCTTACGAGGTCTATTTCCTCGGCTTCGTTCCCGGTTTCGCGTATCTGGGCGAATTGCCGCCGGCCCTGGTGACGCCGCGTTTGGCGGCGCCGCGGCGAAGGGTACCTGCAGGCAGCGTGGGAATTGCCGGCAGCCAGACCGGCGTCTATCCATTTGCCACACCCGGCGGCTGGCGATTGCTGGGACGCACGCCCATTCAGATGTTCCAGCCGAACCGGAGCGCAATGAGCCTGCTCTCCATCGGCGATCGGGTTCGATTTGTTCCGATCACCCAAGAACAATTCGCGGCGCGGGAGAAGTAGTGATGCAGATTGAGGTGAAGTCCCCGGGACTGTTCACGACCGTGCAAGACTTGGGACGCGAAGGGTTCGGCCCGATGGGCGTCTCCGCTTCCGGGGCGGGCGATCCGATTGCTTTGCGCCTGGGAAATCGCCTGGTGGGCAATGCCGATGGCACGGCCGGGCTGGAGATGACCTTGCTGGGCGGAACATTCTCGTTCCCGCACGGCGCGGTGGTAGCTCTGACCGGCTCTGATTTTGCAGCCGCACTCGACGGTGTGCGTGTCGAGCTATGGGCGTCGGTGAGGATCAGTCCGGGCCAGACGTTGAGCCTGGGACACACGCGTTCGGGAGCGCGCTGCTATTTATGCGTTCACGGGGGACTTGCGGTCGAGCCGTTTCTGGGCAGCGCGTCCACCCACATACTGAGCGGGCTTGGCGGGTTCGAGGGGAGAGCGCTGCGCAAAGCAGATATGCTGAATGTCGGGCCGAAAACCGAATCTTTCCGCAAGCGCAAGCTGGCGCAATGGGGACGGGAAGCGCTGGCGCCGCGCAAGCTCTTGCGGGTTACGTCGGGCCCGCAAGCTGACTGCTTCCGGGAGTCGTCGCGGCAGTTGTTCTACAAGGGCCAGTACCGCGTGGCAGAGGAATCCAATCGCATGGGGCTTCGCCTCGAAGGCTCGCCCATTCCCGCGAATTCCGGCGGTGAGATGATTACTGAGGGCGTTTCGCTCGGCGCCATTCAGGTGCCGGAGGGAGGTCTGCCGATCATTCTTTTTGTGGAGCAGCAAACCACGGGCGGCTATCCCAAGATTGCCAATGTGATTTCCGCCGACTTGCCCAGCGTCGGGCAACTGCGGCCGCGGGATGAGATTCGATTTGAACTGGTTGGCTGGGAAACCGCCCGGCGCCTGCTGCAGGAGCAGCAGCAATTGCTGGCCACGAAGGAGTTGGTTTTGGGATGAAACAGCTTGATCTGAACTGCGACATGGGCGAACTGCCACAGGCGATCGCTGACGGCACGCAGGAAGCGCTGATGCCGTCGCTCACATCGGTCAACGTGGCCTGCGGCGGGCATGCCGGCGATGAGCGGACCATGAAGGCAACCATCGAACAGGCGCTTCGCTGGAAGCTGGCAATTGGAGCCCATCCGGGGTATCCCGACCGCACAAATTTCGGGCGCGTGGAGTTGAAGCTGTCCGCAGAAGCGGTCGCAACGTTTGTGTTCGAACAGGTGCAGGCTCTTGCCGCGGTGGCCGCCGGTTGCGGCACGCGCCTGACGCATGTGAAGCCGCACGGAGCTTTGTACAATCAGGCGGCGCACAATCGCGATCTGGCATTGGCGATTGCCGAAGGCGTGGCTCGCTGGAGCCGCGACGTGGTGCTTGTGGGTCTGGCGGGATCGCCGATGCTGGAGGTTTTTCGGGAAGCTGGCTTCGCGGTCGCCGCCGAAGCTTTTGCCGACCGGCGGTACGAACCGGATGGGACTTTGCGCTCGCGGAAACTCGACGACGCACTGATTCGCGATCCTGAGGAAGCTGGCCGGCAGGCGCTCAGCATCGCAGAGCGAGGCTCGGTGATTGCGTCCGATGGGAGCGAAGTGCGAGTGAGCGCGCAGACGGTGTGCATTCATGGCGACACGCCAGGCGCGCCGGCGATCGCTGCCGCGGTGTCCCGAACGCTGCGGCAAGCCGGGGTCAGGCTCAGCGCGCTCGGCCGGGTGCAAAGATAGACAGGTTTTTGTCTCACCCCTGGCATCCTCGCCTTTACTAATACCGTTCTCACGGTTGAGAATAGGGATTCGCCCTGGGAAGAACCGCTGGGGCGAGCGCATCCCAAATTCGCGCCCGGCAACGGGGAAAGAGGAGCATCATCGTGGCCACTACTGGAGAACTCATTCGTCTCATGAACTACGTGGACGACATCGACACCACGCTTCGCCGCATCACTGCCTCGATTCCGCTAATGGACGCGGATGAGCGCCATCGCCTGGCGGATCGCCTGCGCGAGGCCGGCGGTCACGTCAATGCTTTGTTGGGGCAGTTGGAAGGAGTCGCCCAGTAGTGGCGAGCGTGCGCACCATCGCGGTGATCGGCGCGGGCACCATGGGCCGCGGCATCGCCCACGTCGCCGCAGTGGGCGGATACCGCACCATCCTGGAGGATCTGCTTCCCAACGCCTTGCGCCGGGCCGAAACGGAAATTCGCTCCAACCTCGACAAAGCGGTTGAGCTGGGAAAAATTTCTGCGGCCGACGCCAGCCATGCCGCCGGCCGGCTGGAATATGCGGGCAGCGTGGAGGAAGCGGCGCGGGAAGCGGACTTGGTGATTGAAGCCGTCCCCGAGGAGATGGAGTCGAAGATCGAGATCTTCACTCTGCTCGACAAGATTTGCCGGCCGGGAACCATCCTCGCTTCGAATACCTCCTCGCTCAGCATTACGGAAATTGCCAGCGTGACTTACCGGGCCAGGAAATGCATCGGCATGCATTTCTTCAACCCGGTGCACAAAATGAAACTGCTCGAAGTTGTGCGCGCACTGGAAACCGACGAAGAAACCGTGACGACTTGCGTCGAAGTCGGCCGCCGCATGGGAAAAGAGGTTGTGGTGATCAAGGAATCGCCGGGTTTCATTACCAGCCGCATCAACGCTATGATCGGCAATGAGGCGTTTTATATGCTGCAAGAAGGCGTTGCCTCAGCCGAGGACATCGACAAAGCCCTGAAGCTGGGCCTGAATCATCCCATGGGCCCGTTTGAAATGGTTGACTTGGTGGGTCTGGACACGCGCCTGCACATCCTCGAATATCTGCATAAAACTTTGGGCGAAAAGTACCGCCCGTCCCCATTGCTGGTGCAATACGTGAAAGCGGGACGCCTGGGACGCAAAGCCGGGCGCGGGGTCTACGAATACCCCGAACAGAAGCCCGCCGAAGAGGAGCCTCCGGTCGCCAAGGCCGGCGACTGAAAGCTCGTGGGTTAAGCCCCGCATGGGTTATCGGAGTGGTGTCAGGCAGAGGCTTCCCTTAGCGGACCAGCAGGTGATCCGGCCAACCAAGCAACTAGGCCGAACCAGCAGAGGCGCGTGAGGCGGCTGCCACGGATAGAGCGTCATTGGGCGCCTCGGGAGCCCCCGGCTTAGCACACAACTCGACGGCCTCGGTAATCCGCTGGCATTCTTCCTGCTTCATGTTTTGCCAGTCGCGCAGCGCGTCTTTCTCTTGCGCGACTTGATCCAGGTTGTGCTTGATGCGCTCGGCGTAGTGCGCCCTCACGCGTTCCAATTCCGCCTCCAGGTGGGCGTTTTCCTTGGCTATGCGGGTTTCAAATTGCTCGAACTGTTGCAGCCGGCCGTTTTCATAGGAATCGAGGGCGTGCTGGCGGCGCGCCGCGTCCTGGGTCACTTCGTCGACGGTCGTGCCCGCCGCATCCAGAGCCATGAGCACCGAAGCGCGCTTGACGTCTTTGGGCAACTCGCGGATGTGTTTGCTGTTGAGCATGTCGACGATCTTGTTGATGCCATAGCCGGAACGTACGCCCAAGATGCCGGATGCGTGGTAAATATCCTCGCAAGACAGCAACTCGCCTTGGGGTGCAGCATCGCTCTCGGCGGGATTGGCCTGCATGTTGTTCACTGGAACCTCCGTAGCTTTGCCATTGTCCGGCACGCCAGGGTTACCCTTGGGGTGACCCCAGAGCCCGGAAAAGAGCTTGGTTGATCGCATAACTTTCCTTTCGTGACGAGGCGAAGTCGAGTTTGGCGTTTGTGGCTCAGCGTCGAAAGCGGGGGAGGGACTGCCCGGGGCGTGATTGTTGGAACCGCTTGCGGAGCTGGCCGCACCAGACTCCGTCGCCGTAGCGCTGGCAGCAGATAAGGGAACGGGTTCGGGGGAACTGGGTACAGAAGGCACATTTTGATCGGCCTGTTTTTCGGGTGCCGGGACCTTAGCTGGCGAAGAAACCAGCGCGCCTGTTCGGGCATCGGCTGCCGAACTGGGTTGGATCGAGCTCTTGGCGGCATCGTGCTGAATACCCACAGCGTATGCTTGGCCTTCCCAGCGGCAGTACCTGACGGTCCCCGAAAATGCCTGCTCGCGCCAGCTGACTTGGAGGGTCGTCCGAGCGGGAACCGGCATATGAAGCGAGAGGCAAGTCTCGGAATCAGATCTGGACTTGATGATTGCGGGTGCGTGCTGAACGGTGCCGCTCAGGCCCTTCCACGACACCTCGGCCAATGCCTGGGTGGCCGACTGTGCTGAGCCATTTCCGTCCGCCAGCAGGCGGGCTTGCATCCCGCCCCTGGGCTTATCCCGCTGAATTCCTAGCAGAAATCCCTTTCCATCGCTGCGGCAGTTCCTGACCGCACCGGAAAACTGTTCCCGGTGCCACTTGACCGTGAGCCTGGACCCCACCCTAAGCGGAGTCTCGACCCGAATGCAGGCCCCGGAGACCGAGGTATCTTCCATTCTGGCTGGAGCCCGAAGCGGGGTTCCCGTTTGCTCCTGCCAGAAAACTTCAGCCACTGCTATCATGGCCGTTCTCAACTCAATACCACCCTGGTTCATGCAAGACTTGCCTCGAGTGCTCCCTCATCACTTGAATCGGTTCATTCTGATGGGGCTACAGTCGTTCGGCCATTAGAACTTTCTAATGCCAACGACAGGAACAAAGCCCAACAAAAACCTCTGCAAGTCGTATGCCCAAGGCGCCTGGCCACCCGGGGTCCTGTAACACCGCGGTAATCAGCAGACCCAAAGAAAGTACCCACAAGTGTCCCTTTTTTAATACCGATATAAGGAAGCCCATGTATATTTTCGTTACAAGCTGGGGCATCGGATGGCTGGAACACGTCCCACTCGAGATTCAGCTCTCCCAGCGGGAAAATGATATCGGACGAGCTGAGGCTTTTGAACACCATGGCTACGCAAACCAGCGGCGGCGGGACTTCGCCTTGAAGTGGACGCGTCAGCAATAGCAACCAACGTCTGCAACAGTGAGGTGCCACTTGATTGGAAACAATGCAACTGCTCTCCGGGCTGTGCTCACAAAAGCTGGCGTCCCCGACGTTCAATTTGAGTTGCGCCGTGCAGGCGGATCCGACTGCGAGATGATCGAGAACGGCCGGGTTGTTGGCGTGTCCCTCAAGAACATGGAGCTTAGCGAAACCTGGGAGAAATGCATCTCCAGGCGCTATCCCGGATACCAAGTGTCAAACTTGGAGGAGTGGGTACCGGAACAAGGGTAAAGTCAGGGTTCGGCCAGCAAGCTACCTAGGTGCAATGAGCCGGAGCAGGTGGGGCGCAAGCCCGGTGACTTCCCCGGGCAGGCGGGCGACGGAACTGCTCAGCGAGTTGCGCAGCACAAACCTGGCAAAGAGGCCGCACGCACATGAGTCGCCGGAAAAAGTCCGAGCACGCCAACCACGAGCGGTGGCTGGTCTCCTATGCTGATTTCATCACCTTGCTCTTTGCCTTCTTCGTGGTCCTCTACGCTTCCTCCGAGGTGGATAAAAGAAGGGCTGCAAGGGTATCCGCGGCCATCCACGGCGCGTTTGAGGAACTGGGTGTCTTTACGGGAAGCGGGGCAGATTCGCGGCCTGCGATTCCCAAGGAGATAACTGTCAAGTTACCGGAACGGGAAAACCTGGCAGCGATGCAGTCCCAGGGATCCAGCGGCGGCTTTGGCGGGGACACCAATAGGCTCAAACACGACCTGGAGCAGGCGCTAGGCGAACAGATTAAGAAACGCGAGATCGACATCCGGGTCACTCCCGAAGGCCTGGTGGTCAGTCTGCGCGAGGTGGGCTTCTTTAATAGCGGCGAGGCCACGTTGTTGACGGATGGGCAATCGACCTTGGCCCGAATTGCGAAAGTGCTGTACGAAAAAGGTTTTCAGATCCGGGTGGAGGGACACACTGACAACGTGCCAATCCGCACTAGTCAGTTCAAGTCGAACTGGGATCTCTCCACGGCGCGGGCAACGGAAGTCGTTGCTTTGCTTGTCGAACAACACGGTTTTGATCCACGGCAGATGTCTGCGGCCGGATATGGGGAATACCGTCCCCTCGACAGCAACCACACCGAGGAAGGACGCAGGAGCAACCGCCGCGTGGACCTGGTGGTCGTAGCCCAGGCTCCGAGCCATGAGCAACCGCCGTCGAATCAATAGGTTGGACAGTGACAACTCATGGGGTCCGACTACCAATGAGCCCCCCGGTAATCGGGTCACGCCGGGCGTTCTTTGAAACAATATCGAGACTCTAGGATCCCAGCGGATCAAGTCGCAGCACGCGGTGGAGGGGTTGATCGACAGCTTCACCGAGGGCTTGATTGGACTACGTCAAGAGCACCCTGGCAACCTTCACAAGAGAGCCCCGTCTAAGCATCACGGTCCACTTTCGGATGGAACCTAACCGGCTTGCAGCGCGTATACCACCACAGGACCTTGGTGCGGCCACGTCATGGCCAAGCCAGTCGGTTCGCGAGAGCCGCTGACATGAGAATCCTGGTCGAGATCGTTCGGCAGTCTCTGGCCGCCTTGTGGGCTCACAAGCTACGGTCGTTTCTGACCATGTTCGGCATCGCTTGGGGGGTGGGTTCGCTCTTGTTGCTGGTCGGGCTAGGCGAAGGTTTCCGCAGCGGCCAGGACAAGCAACTGGCTCAGCTGGGCCAGGACATCATGTTCGTGTTCCCCGGCCGCATTCCGGCGGTCGAGGGCAGCTACCAATCGGGGCAACCGTACTACTTCAATTACGACGATTATCTGGCCATTCGCGAGCAGGCCAAGTTTCTGCGCGCGGTCTCGCCGGTGTTGGAGCGGGAAGATATTCGCGCTGTCAGTGACTACAGCTCTACTAATGGCCAGGTGTTTGGCGTAGCGCCGGAATACAACCAAATCCGTAACGTTCCCATCGACCCTGGCCGCTGGTTCAACGATGAGGACAACCAGCAACATCGCCGCGTGGCCGTGGTGGGGTGGGAAATGCTGAAGAACATGTTTCCCGGCCAACCGGCGGTCGGCAGCACGATTCTGCTGAATGGCATGGACTTCAAGGTCATCGGCGTCATTCCCAAGATCGGCAAGGAAGGCCAGAACGGTACCAATGGACGCATCTTCATGCCCCTGGAAACCATGCGCATGCTGTTTCCCATCAAGGCGGAGAATTCCGAGAATGCGGTTTCCTTCATCAATTACCGGCCAACCAGAAAGGAGTTGCACGCCGAGGTGAAGAACGAGGTTCACTCGATCATCGCGCGCCGGCACGGGTTCGACCCCAAGAACGAAGATGCTTTCAACGACTGGGACACCATCGACGAATCGATCCGTGTGGCCAAAATTTTTGACGCCATGGATTGGTTCCTCGGTGTGGTTGGCATAGTCACGCTGGGGCTGGGCGCCATCGGCATTATCAATATCATGCTGGTCTCAGTGACCGAGCGGACGCGCGAGATCGGGCTGCGCAAAGCCCTGGGCGCCACCCACCGCAATATCATGACCCAGTTTTTCGTGGAAGGCATGTTCCTGACCGGATTCAGCGGCGGCATCGGATTGGCGGTTTCCGTCAGCTTCGTGGCGCTCCTGGCGCAGCTACCCTCGCCCGAAGGATTCGACACGCCGCGTATCGTACCGGCATCAGCGGTCATCGCCATTCTCTCGCTTTCGCTTGCCGGCATTATCGCTGGCCTCTATCCCGCGCGCAAAGCGGCTTTGCTTCCGCCGGTGGAAGCGCTGAGGCAGGAATAGTCATGTTCGGCGATCTGGGCAAGCAGGCTTACGGTGCGCTGAAGCACAATCGCCGCCGCTCCACCCTGACTATGCTCGGCATGGCATGGGGGATTGCGACGGTCGTGCTCTTGCTGGCCTATGGCTCTGGTTTCGAAAGCGCGCTGATGATCGCCTTTCGGACGTTTGGCGGCAACCTGATCGGCATTTTCCCCGGGCGTACGCAATTACAGGCTGGCGGCAGTAAAGCTGGAACCCAAATCCGGCTGACCCGCGAGGATCTCGATTACCTGCGCGCGGAAGTGCCCGCGCTCACCCGCATTTCTCCGGAAGTGGACAAGCAAAGTCTGGTCACATTCGGCACCCGCAGCGGCAGTTATGGGATTCACGGCATTTACTCAAACTACGAGCAGATCCGCGCTCTGGAGATCGGCGACGGCAGTTTCTTCGGTGAGCAGGACGACTTCACCCACAGCCGCGTAGCTGTCATTGGGGCTTTGGTGAAGAAGAAACTTTTCTCCGGTCAGAATGCGCTGGGCGAGAACGTACGCATCGATGGCATCTCGTACCAGGTCATTGGCATTCTCAAACACACGCTCTCGAACAGTGACGAGGACATCAATTCCCTCATCTACATCCCCTACAGCGCCATGAGCGACCTCAAGGACTCGTATTATCTCGACGGCATTTTCATGGACTACGAAGGCGACCACACCAAGGCCGTGCAGGCCGTGAAGAACTCGATGGCATTTCACCACGGCTTCAATCCGAAGGACGAGAAGGCGATCTACGTCTTCGACGCGATCAAGGATTTGGCCGATCTTACCGTGATTACGGTGGGAATCAAGATTCTGCTGGGATTCATTGGCATGCTGACGTTGGGGATTGGCGGGGTTGGGTTGATGAACATCATGCTGGTGTCGGTGACCCAGCGCACCCGCGAGATCGGAGTTGAGAAAGCTCTGGGCGCACACCGTTGGCACATTCTGATACAGTTTCTGGCTGAGGCCCTGGTGATTACGTTCCTCGGCGGCCTGCTGGGGGTGGCGCTGGCGTATGTGATTTCCTGGTCCGTCGGGTCGCTGACGCTCTGGAGCGCGTTTCTTGAGGACGCCAACGAGGGTGACATCCATCTCACCATCAATACCGCCATTCTGCTGTGGTCCACGGGAATTCTGGCATTTGTGGGAATTGTGAGCGGTATGCTGCCCGCCATCAAGGCAGCTGGACTCGATCCGATTGAGGCTCTTCGCTACGAATGAGCGGGACCGGCCCTCAGCGCTGTGCTCTGTTAGGGCTCGCTGCTGTCCAAAAGCTACCGCCAAGCGTCTTGCAGTATGATCGGAAGTCGGCCATTGAAGCCGTAAGCAGTTCGCGAAAGGAAAAACATGAGGAAACTGGTCGTAATAGCTTTCACGGTTCTGGTAGGAATCGTTTCATCCCTGCTGACACAGGCGCAGAGCGCCCCGTCGGCTGAGAAAGAGTACCAACTTCTGCCCGGTTTGGCGAAAGAGGTGATGGACACCAAAGCCGCCCCGTGCGTCGATTTCTTTCAATACGCCTGCGGCAACTTCAGCAAGCTTTATCCCATACCGAGCGATCGCGCGTCTTTCGAAAGCTTCACCATGATGGAAGACCACACCGAACACGTGTTACGTGCCATGTTGGAGAAAACAGCGGCCGGCGGCGCCGGACGCACCGCCAACGAGCAAAAGATCGGCGACTACTATGCATCCTGCATGGACGCCGACGCCATCAACGCAAACGGATTGAAGCCACTGCAGCCGGAGCTCGACCGCATCGCCGCCTTGAAGGACAAAAGCGAGTTGACTTCACTGTTGGCCCATCTTCAGTTGATGAATGTGAACGCGTTTCTGGGTTTTGGTGAACAGCAGGACTTCAAAGACGCCAGCAAGCAGATTGCCGCAGTCGATCAAGGGGGCCTCGGTCTGCCGGAGCGCGACTACTATTTCCGTCCCGGCGACGAGAAGACGCGCAAAGACTACGTGCAACACATCACCAACATGCTGAAACTCATGGGCGAGCCGGAGACTCAAGCGGCGAACGACGCGCAGAGCATCATGCAACTGGAAACTGCGCTGGCCAAAGTTTCCATGGACGTCACTTCGCGGCGCGATCCACTGAACGTTTACCACCTGATGCCAACCACCGAACTGCAGAAGCTGGCCCCGGGCGTGAACTGGAACCGATTCCTTGTAGAAACATACACCCCGCCGGTTTCGGAGTTGAACGTCGCCAACCCCGAGTTTTTCAAAGGGCTGAATGCGCTGCTCGACGCGACCGACATGAAAACGATTCAAACCTACCTGCGCTGGCAACTGGTGAACTCCGCCGATGGTCTGGTGTTGCCCAAAGCCTTTGACGACGAGCTGTTTGATTTCTACCGGCACAAGCTAAGAGGTCAGCCGGAGCAGCGCGCGCGCTGGAAACGTTGTGTGCAAGCCACCGATAACGCTATCGGAGAGGCTCTGGGACAAGTTTATGTGGCCCAGGAATTTCCTCCTTCCAGCAAGGAAGCAACCCTGCAAATGGTCCACGATATCGAGTCCGCCATGGATCAGGACATCTCCACGCTGGACTGGATGAGCCCTGAGACCAAGGTCCGCGCCAAGGAAAAACTGCGCGCCGTGGCCGACAAGATCGGCTATCCGGACAAGTGGCGGGACTATTCGAAGCTGACGGTGCAGCGCGGCGACGCTTTCGGCAATAACCAGCGCGCCATCGTGTTCGAGAATCTCCGCGAACTCAACAAAATAGGTCAGCCCGTCGATCGCGGAGAATGGGGCATGACGCCTCCCACCATCAACGCCTATTACAACCCCAGTATGAATGACATCAATTTCCCGGCCGGCATTTTGCAGCGTCCGTTTTATGATCCCAAATCGCCAGATGCGGCGAACTACGGCCACATTGGCGCGATTGTGGGCCACGAGCTGACCCACGGCTTCGACGATCAAGGCCGCCAGTTTGATGCCAAGGGGAATCTGTCCGATTGGTGGACGCCCCAGGACGCCAAGCAGTTCGTGGAGAAAGCCGACTGCGAAGTGAAGGAGTACGGCAACTTTGTGGCAGTCGATGACGTGCATGTGAATGGCAAACTGACGCTCGGGGAGAACACCGCTGACAATGGCGGCATTCGCTTGGCGTACATGGCGTTCCTCGCGGATGCGAAACGCAAGGGAATCGACCTGACGCAGAAACAGGACGGCTACACGCCGGCCCAGCAGTTCTTCATCGGCTATGGACAGAACTGGTGCGGCGCCTCGCGGCCGGAACAACAACGCATGCAGGTGCAAACCAATGAGCACGCGCCGCGTGAGTTCCGCGTGAGGGGTGTGGTCCAGAACATGCACGAGTTTGGCGAAGCTTTTGGCTGCAAGTCGGGTCAGCCGATGATGCCCCAGAACGCCTGCCGAGTCTGGTGATCGGGAGTAGCATCGGCGTGGGTGCCCCATCCTAACGTCGCGCTTTTTGCGACGTTAGGGTGGGGATTTTCTCCAGTCCTCGATACAATGCTCTCGTGCCTAACTCCAACCATCGCCTGGAGCGCGTACAGAACCAGTTGCGCCTTTACGAGCATCCCCTGCTCGATTTCTCCGCGCGGGCAAAAGGCGAAGCGGTGGAAATCCTTGTCCAGTTCCGGAACCCTCCGGTTCCGCTTCACACCTACATTTTCGAAATGCACCCTCGCGATCTGGACCATCCCCAATTTGAATGGGCCTTCCAACGCCAGCTTTACGATTGCCTGCACGATTACATGATTGAAATGTTCATTCGCACGCCGCAGGACCGGGCGCTGCGACAGCGGGAAAGCCTGTGACCCTGCGCCAGTTGATCGTTCAGGAAATCCGCCAGCGTGGCCCAATGCCATTTTCCCGCTATATGGAGTTATGCCTCTACCATCCTGAACTGGGCTACTATTCCCGCACTGCCGGCCAATTTGGCAAAGCGGGGGATTTCTACACTTCGAGTGACGTGCACGCGGTGTTCGGCCGCCTGCTGGCCCGGCAGTTCGATGAGATGTGGCGCGTGCTTGGCTCTCCAGAGCAGGTTGAAGTTCTGGAGTTGGGTCCGGGCCGCGGATTATTTGCCCAGGATGTGCTGGATTGGTCGGAGAAAAAATTCCCCGGCTTTTTCCGTGCCGTGCATTATTCGCTTGCGGAACGCTCGCCCGCGCTGCGAGAGCGATTGCAGTCAACCCTGGATCGCCATTTCAAAACCGGCAAAGCCTCGCTCACCACCCTTTGTCATTCCGACCGAGGGGAAGAATCTGACGTTCTCCAGCGCCGAATGACTCCCGATGCTCCCCTCATCATCTTCGCCAACGAATTCTTCGACGCTTTGCCGGTTGAGATTTTGACCACGCAAGGCGCGCTCAGGCTCGCCGAACGCGGCGAACATCTCGCCGAAACCTGGGTAGCGCCCTCGCCGGAAGAACTCGAATTTCTTGACCGCTATAGCTTGCATCCCGAGGAAGGGGAGCGCATCGAGGTGCCGCTGGCCGCGCAGGGTTATATGGAAGCGGTCGCCCGCCTCGTGCCGCGCGGTTTTGTGCTTGCCATTGACTACGGCTACACTCGCCAGGAGCAGCTTGTCGGCCGTCATCGCGGCACTCTCGCCGCCTATCGGCAACACTCGGAAAGTGGCAACCCCTATGAAGCGCCCGGCGAACAGGACATCAGTGCGCACGTCAATTTCACCGCGCTGGCGGATGCCGCCACGCGAAACGGAATGACCGTTCAGCCGCTGCTGACCCAGTCGCAATTCCTGCTGGGGATTGGCGAGCAAAACCAGTTCCTGGACGCATTCGAAGAATGCCGCCTGCCCCAGGAACGCGCCAAAGTTGCCTTGCAACTCAAACACCTGGTCACTCCCGAAGGCATGGGCGAGACGTTCCACATCCTACTAGCCAGCAAAGGAGTCCCTGGCGAAAACGCGACGGCTCTGAGCGGAATGAGTTTTGGCAGGAGGCCGGAAAAATTGCGGCAAGAATAAGGGATTTCGCTTCCGTCCTCTATCTGGTGGTGTGCGCCGGCACACACCGCCGCCGTTCTGAAACTTGGCCTGACGGCAATGTATTTTCCGCCTACTGTGGCGCGGCGGGAACGTAAACCTTGTTCGCACTCACCAGCTTCGCGTGCGGCACTTCAGTTTTGATCTTTACTGACTGCATCCCGCCTTTCTTGTCCGGCTTGGCAAGAAAAGTCAATAGGTATTGACGGCTGAGGCGCTGAACTGAATCGGTCAGGTAAGGCGCAATGGAAACCGGCGCACCGGATTCCTGATAGTACGATCCGCCTCCGGTTTCATCGGCGATCCTGGAGAGATAAATCGCGACGCCAGAAGTGCTGATGGTAAAGACGATGATGCCGGCATGCTGTGCCTGCTCGATCGCCGAGTCGACGTAAGGGTCGTACTGGGCGGCGCTACCGTTCCATTCGTGGTCGTTGCCGTTGGAGGTCATGTGGTCAATGCCGTTGGAGATCATAAGGATTTCCCGGCGGTCGGCGCCCGACGGCCAGTTTTTCATCAGGTCGACAAGCGAAAAATAAGGGCTCGCGCTCGACGCGAGGCTCGCCAGGGAAGGGCGCACTGCGTTGGACGCCGAAACGTGATCACTGGTCAAGGCCTGCACGATCTTCGGACTGCCAATTTGCATGTAAGCAACGCCAACTTTGGTGGTCGCGGCCTGGGCCATGATGAAGTTGCGAATGTCCTCCGACTGTGTGCCGCGGCTGGCATTGGGGGAATCGTCAAGCAGGATGAAAAGTTCGAGACCGGCGCGGTCGCCCTGGAATGGCACCCAGTCTGTTACCTTGGCGCGACTGCGGCCTTGGTAGACCGTCACATCCTGGCGGCTGACATCGGGCATGGGCAAGCCGTTGGGGCCTTCGACTGTCACCACCATGCTTACTGGAACCCCGGCTGGGGTCGAACTTGCCTGCGCGAAGACACACTGCATTGCGGCAAACAGCAGGGCAATTGTGCCAAATACCATCAACATCCGGCAGCGTTGCTTCATAGTCTTTACTCCCCTTCTAACCGCAACCCGCGACCGGAGAAAAAGTTGCGATCGCAGTTGGAATCATGGCAAGCTCTGTAGCCTTCTTGGGCTGCCAGGCTTTTACGAGGTGGGGAAACAGTTTCTATCTTCCTGAGCCAAGCAGCGAATTCAGCTTGCCGATCACCTGGAAGGCGTCGGCCACGTAAAGCACATCGGCTTTACCGCGCGCCCAGCCGCAGTTGGGATCGAGATTGACCGCGCGCCGTTCGTTGATGAAGCGCCAGCCCACCACGTGAGGCTCTTCTCCGTGGCAGCAAGTGGACAAACCCTTGGGATGGCGCGGCGTCGATCCCGTCTGGCCCACCTGGTTGAGATGGGTCATGAAGCCCAGCACCGCCTGGTTCTCTCCACTCTGATCGACCAGCGACTTGCTTCCGCCGAGCGATGCACCCGAGCCGCGAAGAAAATCCAAAATGAGCGTTTCGGCTTCCGGTACGTGAGTTTTTCCGTCCGGCTGTTTCTTGGTCCAGCCGGCGCCAGCCACAAAAAGCAGCTTCGCGTCCGGACGTATGGTTTGCGCGTCGCTCTTCGGTACGCGCACGCCGCTGACGACTGTGCGCTTGGCTTCAGGTGGAACGGGCACGGTAATGGCTTGTACGTCTGCCGCAGCGGGCGTTCCTGTCCAAGCCGCATGGCATCCGGAATCAAGCAGCAGAATCCATGGCCGCGCGTCGCGCTGGACCACCGCTTCGAGCCGCTGGCGATAGAACCAGCGAGTCACGGTAGCCCTGCCCTCGACCACGCCGATTGACGTGAGATGCGTGTCGACGCATCCTTTTAAGCGGTACGCCAGCCCGGGAAGCACGCGCAGGAAACGCGATGTGGCCGGCGCAATCACGATTTCTGCTGCCGTGGCACGGCAAATCGCTTCGGCAGCAGCAGCATCGGTGGCGTAACGAGCCTGGGCAAAATCCGGCCCGGAGACCGCCAGAATCTTTTGCGCGCCCGCCGCCGCAACGGAATTTGCGGCCGATTCTATGTTGTTGCCGATCAATCCGATGGTGAGCGGCTGCCCAACTTGCTGGGCGACGTCCAAAGCGGCACCCAGGGCTTCATAGGCAGCGTTGGGCAAGCTTGTGCCCGATTCATCTACGTGTGCAAGAAACAAGATGCTGTGTGACATTCTCTCCCTTAACAGAGGCTCTAATCCTTCGTGATCCACTCCAACAGCTCCTGCGCGACTTGTTCCACCGGCAAATCCTTGACCACGCGCGTTTGCCGGAGTTGCTTGGGCGGCGCGACGCTCAGATAGCGCAACCCATCCTGCTCCAGCTTTGCGGCTTTCGCTCGCTGAAGCGCGGGCATGATCGTGCGCATATTCGCCATCCCTACCTGCGGGTTGTTTCGCGGCTCGGGCAAGTTACCGGTCGCCCACCCCAGCAACGCCGGAGGGCCTGCACAAGTCGAAACCTGATGGCGACCGCCTTCGATCCGCTCCAGCACTTCGAACGATCCATCGGGCTGCAACGTGATTTGATCAACACCCTGAAACTGATCGATGATTCCAAGCTGCTCGCCCACCAATTGCATGGTCACGCCCGCGCCGCGCGAGGCCGACTCCCATCCGCCGAACAGCAGCAAGCGCGAACGGTCCAGGCCGGGGATGGATCGGATCGTCTCCGCGAGAATGCCTGCGACCGCGTGCGCGTCGGCAAAACCACTGGCGGGAGCGTCAACGGGCACCAATTCGAAGCTGGTCTTTTGCGCCACGGTCATCATGACCTGTTGCAACTTCGCCTTCGACGCGACGCTCACCAGCCAAACTTTGCTTCCCGTTGCGTGGGCGGCCAAATTGGCGGCTTCATACAGCGCGTGCGAGGCCCACGGATCGAGCACCGCGGGAAGCATCATCTCATTCTTCAAGGCAGGCCCGGCGGGAGTTTCAATGGGTTCCAGGGTCTGCAACGGATCCGGCACAATACCGGCGCACACCACAATGTGGAATGGATTGCTCATCTAGGACTCGTCTCAGAAATGGTTCCGTGGAAGGGCACGACTTCAGTCGTGCCCTTCGCAGCCCGAAAACACGGGGCTTCAGCCCCTGAGGGAATATACGGTTCACCCTTTCGGTTCATATGAGATAGCTTGATAACTTCTAGTTTAATGCGGAATGCAGTCCACCGGCTCCGGCGCGGAAATCAACATTGCCCGCCTCACCGTCTCGAGCGGTACGGCAATTCCACAGGCACGCGCCGCAGTATACGCACTTCTCGCGGTCGAATGCAGGCACGCCGTCCTCACCGCGAGTGATCGCCTGTCCGGAACACATCTCCACGCAGAGCTTGGGATCGCATTCGCGGCACAGTTCGCGGCGAATGAAAATGACATGGTCGGCATAGCCCGGCGGCGACTGCACGCTCCCGCCGAGCAACAAAGCATCCTGATGCGAGATCAGAAGCTTTCCGTCAAACGGAATTTCCGGCCAGCCGCAGCGGTCCATGATCCGGTCATGCAACGCAGTGCCTTGCGCAACGCATTGGTCCTGCATCCGCTTCATCTCCACCGCGGAGATTCGTGAACTGTATATTTCTTCCAGCGAAGCAGCGGGGTTGCGGCCAGCTCGCCGTGGCGCAGCAAAGGCAACCGACCCGCCCGTAAGGCCCGCAGCGGCCATGCCGATCAAGCCGCTAACCACGCCGTGCTGAAATCCGTTGCGCGCATCGGCCGCCAGCTTCGACTCCTGATCGACCCAGCTTTCCCGGCGGCGACGCACATACGCCTGCTCAAGATTCTGGCGAGTGAACGGCTTTTTCTGCTCCAGGATTTCAATCACCGCCTCGGCCAGCTGCACGCCCGTCGTCCAGGCCTCGTCCACGCCGGATCCTGCCAGCACGTTGGTGCTGCCTGAGCCTTCCCCGATGCGCGCGTAGCCGTCGCCGGCGAGAATCGGTTCGCCATGACGGCCCGACTCCTGCAGCGACTTCGCTCCCCAGGATTTCAGCGTTCCCCCGTGCAAATAGCGCCACAAATAAGGGTGCAGCATGAAATGCTGCAAGTACCGGTACGCGGTGCGCACCGGGCTGCGTAGCCAAGAGGGAATAAATATGCCCACAGATGCAAGCCGTTCGGGATGCACGTAGAGGAATCCGAAAATCTCCGGCTCAGGAAAGCCCAGGGCATGCAGAACTGTGCCCGGCTCCAGGCCCGAGTCTTCGCGCAGTTCGATCACCATCTTCATACCCAGCGCCCACTCGCGTTGCTGGTGGCCTTCGGGCAAACCAAAATGCGAGTCGATGCGCCGCCCCACAGCGCCGACGGGGCCATCCGCCACAACGGTTAGCGGCGCGTGAATGTCCATGCCGGGCATGAATCCTTCACTGGGCGCGCCAGCGCGGTCAACGCCTTGATCGGCGAGCCGAATGCCTGCGACCACGTTGTTCTCAATCAGCGGTTCGCTCACCGGCATTCCCGGCCATATCTGGACCAGTCCTGAACCGGTGACTTGTTCGCTCACCCACTGATTGAATTGACCGAGCGAGAAGATGATGCCGTCATGCTTACGCATGAACTTGGGAGTGAATGGCAGTTCCAGCGCTTGTTCTCGCAGTCCCAGGGCACCACCCGCAGCGCGGATCAGCTTATCGGCTGCACGCAGCGCGAAGGACCGCCGGCTGGCTGTAGTGGGGTCCAGCAAATACACGAGCTTTTCTTCCCGTACCGGCGCCGCCATGGGAATCTGGGCGAGATCGAGATCAGGAAAGCTGCTGCGGATCCCGCGCGCCCGCGTGACCGCGCCCGATACGCCAAATCCCAGTCCATCGGCGCGTTCGTAGCAGATCACCTGCAGCGGCATGCCGGGCGCGGCCGTGCTCTCCAAGCGAGGCGTGCCGTCGGAGTTCAGAAGACAACGGGAGAGCGTGGTCAGGAAACCGCCCATCGCCGGGCCGAAGCCGACGCACGCGATATCGACCGTCATCCGCTGCCGCTCGACGATGGCCGGAGGTGCTTGGCCAGAAGCGCTCATGCAGGGTAATCCAGCGCTTCCGGAATCATGAGCTTGGAAATCGTTTCCGCCGCCCGGTCTTTGGCCAGCCGCGAGCCGGTCAGGCAGGTGTCAAGCTTCGTGTGCAAAGAAATAAACGGTGCCGCCCCGTGGCACTTCGCACACGGACCGGCTTTTTGCGGATGCGATCCATCGCTGCCGACGACATCGACGGCACACGCGGCCATACCTGGGATCAGGCCTTCGAAAGCATCCAGTTCATCGACATTCCAGCAGCCGCGGGTTCCCTGCTCATCCCACGCAGGGTGCCGGTTGTAGCCGAACACCAGTTCCGCCGCGATGCGCGCCGCTTCGCCGCTGGCACGCGCCGACTGCACATGGCACAGGTCGCTCATGAAGTTCACTAGGCCCGGCAAGCCCTCGGCCACGGAAGGATCCTGCGTTCCACGGCGCTCCAACTCGAGCACATCCAGAATCTGGCAACGCGCCGCAATCAGCCAGCACAGCGCATCGGCCAGTGGGAACGTCACGCCTTGGCGAGCGCTGTTATACAGCTTGGCCCCATCAGCATCTGTGCTGTTTTGCAACCGATCCAGCGTCCACAACCACATGGTCATCGCTGTCGCCAGCGCGCACGCGCCCGTACCGGGATGTTCGGAAGCAATACGGCGCATCTCCCGAATCCATTGCCGGAACTGCGCCAGGAAAACCGGGTTGGTCATAGTCACCGAAAGCTGGCGCCGCTGCACCGCCTCGGGACCTTCGTAGGTGGCTTCCAGTTGGGCGTCCATCCATTTGTTACCCAAAAATCCCGGGCAATCTTCGGTGATGCCGTAGCCGCCCATCAGGCTGACGGCTTCCCGCATCATCTGGGCGCCCCATCCGGTATTCCAGAGCTTGGTCGCGGGACAAAGCACATCGGCCAATGAATCCAGCGTCACGAAGCGCAGAATCAAGTCCCGTTGTAATTGCGCCTGGCGAGGATCGTCCGCCGGCAAGCGCAAAAGCACCATTGCGTTATCCGCCGCTGCTCGAAGCGTTTTCAACTTAGCCCGGCCGCCAACCACTCCACGTTCGGCCAGCAACTTTTCTGTTTCCTTTTCCAGGGGATCGAGTTCATCGAATAGCCGCGCGGCGGCAAAAGCCAGGGAAGCGCCCGCCTCTCCTGTCGCCCACACATCCACCAGCCGGTGGAGCGTGTCCTCGCGCGCCTGCAGGCCCAGTTCGTAACGCACCGACCCGGGTGTCGCCGTTTCCGCGCCGCGGAATCTGCCGCGCTGGTAACGGATCACCGGCTCGACAGCGGAAAGCAGCTTCGCCGCCGTCATCACGCCAACCGTCACTCGCGTGCGCCGAAAAACCGCTTCAATGATCTCACTGTGGTTGTAGCGCGGAACCAGCACACCATCTTTAATGTCATAACCGCCCACAATCCGGCTGGCGGGAACGCGCAAACTGAAAATCGGATCGCCGGTCGAAGAAAGCTGATGAACCATTTTTCGCGTGGGCGTGCCGCGATCGAAAACTCCGGGATCGGTCTCTTCCAGAATGACGATGCAACTGCCCTTGATCCGCTCATCCCCGGAATCGACCGCCGCAGTGACGAAATTGGCAAAGCCGATATTGGTGATGAAGCGCCCGCGCTTCTCCACCTGCAGCATAGGTTCTTCGCCCGGCTTCCATTCCGCGATGCGCGCCTTGCCGCTGAGCATGCCGGTGTCCACGCCGACGTAGGGGATGGGCTCAGTCAGACAGAAGGCTCCCCGCCAAGGCTTGCGGGGCTCACCTGGTTGCGGCGGTGCTGCCAGGTTCATGTAGTGTTGCTTCTGCTCCGCAGTGCCGCGCTCATGAATCGGCGACAAAGCCAGACAGCCAGCCAAACTTGCCGTTGCCGCGCCACCATCCACCCAGGCCAGCTCAAACGCCACCAGCGCGAGCGCGAGATTCTTCGGCCCGGTCAGATAGCCGCCGTGTTCGGGATCCATGAACACCGCTGTGATGCCGGAACTGTCGAACGCTTCCAGCAACTGCGCTTTAGCTTCAGTCCATTCATGAGAGTTTCGCCCGCCGCTGGCGACCAGGCGCGCCACCGGACCGCGCGCTACGGCTCGGGCAGACTGCACCAGTAGCTGCAAATCGTAGCGATCGGCAAATCCCCACTGAATCTGCCGCGCCGCATCGCAAGGCAGGGTCTGCAACATCTCAGGCTTGATGGAGCTGGCAGTGGCCATACGCGGGTCTCCTTAGCTTTTTCGCGAGTGTCACAGCGATTCTTGCTGGGCATGATGCTACGGTCTGTGATGTCGGTCATAAGGCCCTGTGACGTCAGAGCTTGAGTCAGATCGGCTTTGTCCACGCTTGCCGGCGGCCCATGCGATTCGTCCCGCGGGAGCACCCCGTGGCCCGATGCACTGCTTGCAGCCCGCATTGCGCACGCTGTTTTGTTTACAAATTGTTCACTTGACAAGGGTCCCGGCCTGAATCAGAATTGGTCTCCAGCCGCACCGACCCCCCTGAGGATGGCGACCTAAGCTGAACCACGTCCCGGATAGGGGAGGAAATCATGCCACAAAGCGAGACGAAAGGCACTGGCAGAGCAAGAAGCCGAAGTCAGGCTCGGCTTGGCCCGAGTTTGGAAAAGAATCTGCTAGCGTACGCGGCAGCAGCGACTGCGGCGGGAGTAGGCGTGCTGGCTTGGTCGCCAGCGGCCGAGGCGAAGATCGTATACACGCCGGCACATGTGAAGCTGGTGGGCAAACCATTTCCACTCGACCTCAATCATGATGGCGTCGTCGATTTCTTCCTTTTCGCCTACGGTTTTCACACCACGACCGGTGGAGCAGCTCTACTGGCTTGTCACAACCCATTCAATAACGGCACTCGAACTATGTGTGTGTCCTCGACGTTTGCGACGAACGCCTCCAACGCAATCAGGGTGGCCAGATCGATGAACTACTCGTTTGCGGCGGCGCTGCATTCCGGGACAAAAATCCGTACCGGTGACAAGTTTCGGAATAAGCATGACGTCTACTTCGGCCTTGTTAATTTCACGTCCGGGGGCCAGCCGCGTTGGCGCGGGCCGTGGATGAATGATGGAGAAGGTGTCAAGAGCCGTTATCTTGGCATAAAGTTCAAGGTCAAGGATGAGTTCCACTTTGGTTGGGCTCGCCTGACCGTAAAGACGAGCACCACGGACTTCGCAGCCACCTTGACGGGGTACGCATACGAAACCGTCCCCGGCAAGGGAATCGTTGCTGGGCAGACGAAGGGACCGGATGAACAGGCGGGAAGCCTCGGGGCATTGGCTGCTGGGGCAGCGGCGCGCCGGTAAGCCGGGCTGTGGAGGCATGTAGAGACGTAGCTAGCTACCGTCTCAGGGATTATCTGTAAGCGAGGGACGTGTCGGCGCACCCCGCGCACCAAGCTGTAGTAGACTAGTTTTCCTGGGCAGCCCCCGCCCCTCGGAATAGCCCATGCCTAAACCTCTTGCCAAAAAAGTCCTGCTGGTCGGTTGGGACGCCGCCGACTGGAAAGTCATCAACCCTCTTATGGACCAGGGTTTGATGCCCACCCTCGACGACATGGTCAATCACGGCGTGATGGGAAACCTCGCTACCCTGCGCCCGGTTCTCTCGCCCATGCTGTGGAACTCCATCGCCACCGGCAAGCGTCCGGACAAGCACGGCATCATGGGGTTCATGGAGCCTGATCCGCAAACCGGCGGCGTGCGCCCCACCACCAGCACCTCGCGCAAGGTCAAAGCGATCTGGAACATCCTCACCCAGCGCGGATACAAGGCCCATGTGGTCGGCTGGTTTGCCGGCCATCCCGCCGAGCCGATCAACGGCATCTGCGTCTCCGATCTTTTTCCTTATGCGACGGCTCCGCTTGACAAAGAATGGCCGCTCGCACCCGGCGCTGTTCACCCCGAAAGCATGCGCAAGACGTTTGCCGGACTGCGCATGCATCCCGCTGAAGTGACCGAAGCCGCGATTCTTCCCTGGATTCCCCGCGCCGCAGAAATTGATCAGGAGAAGGACAAGGGTCTGCAATCGTTCGCCAAGATTTTGTCGGAAAACTGTTCCGTACACAATGCCGCTACCTGGATATTGCAAAACGAGCCGTGGGATTTCCTGGCCGTGTACTACAACGGCATCGACCACTTCAGCCACGGCTTCATGCATTTTCATCCGCCGAGAATGGAAGGCATTCCCGAGGACAAGTTCGAAATCTACAAGGATGTGGTCAACGGCGGATACCGCTTCCACGACATGATGCTGGAGACTCTGCTTGAACTGGCCGGCCCGGAAACGACCGTGATCCTGGTCTCTGATCATGGGTTCCACTCCGATCATCTGCGGCCGCGTGGCATTCCGGCCGAGCCTGCCGGCCCGGCAGTGCAACACAGGAATTTCGGCGTGGTGTGCATGAGAGGCGACCACATTCGCCAGGATGAGCGTATCTACGGCGCAACGCTGCTCGACGTAACGCCCACCATCCTTACGCTTTACGGATTGCCGGTCGGCGAAGACATGGATGGCCGCGTGCTGGTGCAGGCTTTTGAAGAGCCGCCGGAGATCACCCGCATTCCCAGTTGGGAAAGCGAACCGGGCGAATGCGGCATGCACTCGGCTGATGTGCGCATGGATCCTGCCGCGGCGCAAGCCGTGCTGCAGCAGTTCGTAGCGCTGGGCTATATTCAGCCTCCCAGCGAAGATCAAAACAAAGCCGTGGAAGTAGCCGTGCGCGAGCAGCAGTACAACCTGGCGCGCGTTTATCTGGACTCGCGGCGTTATCACGACGCGGTGCCGATCTTCGAAGAGCTGAAAACGAAATGGCCGGATGAAACGCGCTTTGCCCAGCATCTCGCGCAATGCTACCTGGCGCTCGGGCGGCGCGCGGAGGCCAAGAAGATTCTCGAGTGGCTGCTGACGTACGAGCCTCCGAAACGGCCCGCGAAGCCGGCGGAAGGCGAGCAACCAGCAGAAGGCGCCGAAGCTGCGCAAGGTGGGCCGGCACAAGCCCAGCCAGCAGCCGTGCCGCCAACTAACGGGCAACCAGCAGAGGCGCAGCCTGCGGCACAAGCCGTGGAAAACGCTACCGCCGCCGCGCCTGTGCCGCCAGCCGATTTGCACGCGCCTGCGGCGCTCACCGCAGAACCCGCCGCTGAGGGCACAGAGCCAGAAAAGAAGGAGCCGCGTCCGCGTCCGTGGGCTGATCTGCTCATGGGCATCATCCAGTTCGAAGAGGGCGACATGGATTCGGCACTGGAATGGCTGCTGAAAGCCGAGCAGGCCGATCCGCGTCTGCCTGATCTGCACCTTCGCATCGGCGAAACCTATCTCCGGCAGAAGCGCACCAACGATGCTGAGCGCGCTTTCATGCGGGCTCTCGACATCGACGGCGACAGTCCGGAAGCCCACCTGGGACTGGCTATGGTTTACCTGCGTCAGCGGCGCAACGAGGAAGCCGCCGAACAAGCTCTGCTGGCCGTCGGCCTGCAACATTTTTTGCCCATGGGACACTTCTATCTCGGTGTGGCGCTGGCGCGGCTTGGGCATCGGGAGCGCGCTGCGCTGGCGTTTGAAACGGCTCTGAGCATGCTGCCGGGACTCATGGCCGCACACCGCTGGCTGGCAACTCTTTACACCCATCCCGGCGGCGACCCCGAAAAAGCCGCCCGCCATCGCGGCATCTTCCTGCAGATGCGAAAACGTCGCCAGGAGATGGCGCAAGCGTGATCACCATCGTTTCGGGTCTGCCGCGCTCCGGCACTTCGCTGATGATGCAGATGCTCGCCGCCGGCGGCATGACTATCCTCACCGACGGCGAGCGCCGCGCCGACGAAGACAATCCTCGCGGATACTACGAGTGGGAGCGCGCCAAGCTGCTGCCGCGCGAGCCGAATCTGATTGCCGAGGCCGAAGGCAAGGCGGTGAAAGTGATTTCGCAGTTGCTGCTTGCTCTGCCGGCCAGCTATCGCTACCAGGTAGTCTTTATGGAACGGCCGTTGGCGGAGGTTGTCGCCTCGCAGGCGGAGATGATCCGCCGCCGTGGTACAGCCGGCCCGCCGCTAGGCCGGGAGCAGATGATCTCCGCATTGCAGGTTCATCGCAACCTGGTGATGAACTGGATCAAGGCCGCCTCCAACATCTCGCTCCGTGTGGTGCCTCACCACGATTTGTTGGGCGATCCCATGAGTGTTTCCCAAACTGTGCAGCAGTTTGTAGGACTGCCCTTGGATGTGGCCGCCATGGCCGCACAGATAGATCCTTCACTCTACCGTCAGCGGGTAACGTAAGAAAATGGGCGGGCATAGCTGCCCCGCCCATCTCGCTCACGCTTGATTCGTCATTCCTCGCCGTCGGCGTCCGGGCCGGTGGGTTTGGAGTGCGTCTCGGAGTAATACTTTTCGAAGTAGCCTGCCCCCTTCGGTGCGCTGATGTTGGTAAAGCCGCGCTGGTTGCTCAGACTGAAAAAGTCCGACAACGGAATGTTGTTCCGCGATGGCCCCCAGTCCGGCGCGTTATAGTCTGCATATCCCAGGTCACCAGCTTGGTCGATGAAGTCAATCCCAAAGTTGTATTCCGTAAACGCCAGGATGCTGCCGAAATCGTGTACGTAGGGGAAAACCGCCTGCGGGCAGTTATTGGTGCATGCGCCGGAAACGTATCCCGCCTGCGTGTACTCAGAAACCACCAATAGCGGCACCCGGAAACCATATACATAGCCGCAGCCCCAACCGTTGGGCGCAACCGTCGTAGGACAGGACGTCTTGCTTGGACTTCTGTATACGTCGGGCGGCAAAACGTGGTCGAACCAGCCACCCCAATCGTCCCACACCACGAAAATCGCCGTGGGTTCGGGAGTGGACGAGTACGTGCCCCAGTAGTCACAAGCCCCGCCGCTGTTCTTGTAGCTCTGCCCAATGGCATCGACGATGTCGCCCACCCACGACGGTCCCAGGCCGCTGTTGCCGGGGTGGTCCGACCAGGCCTCATCCGGAATCACCCAACTGATTTGCTGCAACTGGCAATTCTGGATGTCGTTGAAGATAGGTGCGCCGCCGAGCTTGCCGGTATAGAACGAGAGATGCGAACTCCATTCGTTGCCCGAGCACGGCTGTCCTACGTTGTTGAGATTGTTTTCTCCGTAACAAACTTCCGGAATGGCATCTGGCGCACTCCAGATGCTCCCCGCGGTGGGAGCATAGTAACGCCAGGTATATCCCTTGTCACCGCTGGAGTTGGTCACCAGGCTATCGTGGGTGTAGCACTCGGCAACGTCCATCCCGAACATATGACCTTCAGGCCCGACCCAGCCCGGCGGCGAGGGCGGAGAGGATCCAAACGAACACCCGGCGCTGCTGCTTGGCGGGTTCCCGGCAACGAAATCCAGGTAATAGGTATTGTATGGAGCAACCGGCGCTGACGTTCCTGTAAACAAGAACTGGTGAGCCGGAAAGCTGGGACCTTCGTTGGTCTGGAACATGTAATTGGCAAAGCCGTAGGCGTTGGCGATGTCGTAATACGGTTGCACGTCGCTCTGTTCCACGTAGGAATACTGCACACAGACTCCGTCCTTCTGTATCTGGCAGAACCCATCCATCTTGCCGCCGTCGTAATCTGGCACCCATCCCCCGGAATAAGTGTGGCTGGGGTCGAAACTCTTGGATTCCAGGTCTAACCCAACGGTGCATTGCACGGCACCGCCTTTCTGCTTGGCCGGACCTCCGTTCACAATGTCCACACCAGTTTCGAATGGCACTTCTGTCGCAGGCGGGCAATTGCCCGTAGTGGCCGCCCCGAACAAATTGTCGGGCGAACGATTTTCCTGCACGATGATAACGATGTGCTTGAAGGTCCCAGGCCCAATCGTCTGGGCCGATGCAAGCATCGCACTAAGGGAGAACAACAACAGAATCCTGCTGGTGGTTTTCATGTCAATCTCCTTACCCTCGAGGGTGGGCAAGACACCATCCCCACCCTCAAGTGCGAGGGACTATATCACACTTTCAAGAGGCGTGGAATGACAAAATGAAGATATCTCGGTGACGGATTGCCACCTTCTTGGCAAATGTAAGAAAACTCAGGCTACCAGGAATAGCCGGATGGGAGCCTAATCCCGGGAAATCACATCCACTTGCAAGCTGAGGGCGTCGCCTTCCTTCACGCTGACGTCCTTGCCGCTGCCTTCGTACTCCGCAAGAAAATCCGGATCCATCAATGCACCCCGCTCGATTTCCTCGAAGGCGAAAAGTTTGTAGTCTCCGGGAGTCAGGCCCTGCATCACGAACTTGCCTTGCCGGTCAGCCACCGCGTGCCGGTAATAACGCGGCTGGCTGCGCCGCTCGCCGCTGGGGACAAGCACAAGCGTCACCCCAGGGGCCGGCTGTTCATCCAGCAGCGCGCTGCCCTCAATCCGCGCGGCGCCCGGGCTCAGCGCAAAATCCAAGCCTCGCACTGCCAGCCCCCGCGCCACCGTAATCGTCGACTCTTCGGCGGCGCCGCCGCTGCCCGACTTAACGTAATAGCCTTGCGGGGCGGGAGAGAAATTGATCCGGTACGTTCCCTCCGGCACGTCGTAAAAAGCAAAGCTGCCGTCGGAGCGAATGTGGGCGGCCTCGATTTCCGCAGTGGACTCGCTCGCCCAGACTTCAGTCGCTTCCAGATTGCCGCTCATCTGACTGAGTTCAACGTTGCCTTTGCCCTCCACTCGAATACGCCCGCTGACCTCAACTCCGTTCGCGATCGGCATCTCCAGACCGCTCACGTTAGCATCGGTAATTCGCACCGGCTGCTGCCCGCACCGCCTGCTGGGTGTGTTGTCATTCACCTTTTCCGCCATCGCGACATAGTCGCCAGGCGGAACGCCCGCCAGTTCGAAATTGCCCTTGGCGTCTGCAGTGGTGTGATACGGGGAAGGATTGATGGTCCCTTCCTTGTCCACTAAGGTTACTTCGCTCTCCGCCGCGGGAGCCTTGGTCAGCGCATCCAGCACTCGTCCTTTCACTCGGAACGTGTGTCGCGGCGCCAACACTATGTCCATGCCGCCGAGTTCCTCGCCGGGACGCAGCACCAACGGAATCGCCTCCGACGGCTCAGTCGTTGCCGAGTAATAGGTTGGGACGTAGGCCTGATCCACGCCCGGCTTGAGCGGCGGAGCATCGAGAAACATGGCGCGCAGAAAATATTTCCCGGGCGGCAGAGAGGCCAAGCGGAACTCCCCGGCTTTGTTGGTCTGCGCACTGGCAACCTCCACCAGTTCCAGATGGCCCGACTGATATCCGCGCTTGAGCACTTGCAAAGTGACCTCCGCCAGAGGCTTGCTGGCTGCGCTGGTGATGTGGCCGGAAATCGCGCCGCCCGGTGTAAGCGCCACGATGAAGTCATCAAGATTCTGACCGGGAGCCACGACGGCGGCCATCCTCGGCCGAGTTCCCGCCTGCCCTGGCCCCATATTGACGTAGCCATGACGGTAAGCCGTAACCATGTAACGTCCCGGAGCCAGACCGTCGAAGCTGAAGTGCCCTTCAGCATCGGCTGTAGCGGAGAGAGATTTCCAGCTGGCGCCGGCTGACGCCACGGGTCCGCGGAGCATCACCTCGGAGTCCCGTAGTGGTTGCTGAGTTATGGCGTCAACCACAGTGCCTGCAATGCGGCACTTGGTTTGCGCCTCGGGCGCATCCTGAGCGCAGCAGCCGGAAACCAGGCCGTAAACCAGGACTGTCAGAATTGCCGTTCGGAGCGTAGTTTTCACAGTCTTCACCACCAGATCCCCAGCTTACTTTACGCCTGCCGTAGGTTGATTCCAAGCGCCTCAGACGAGCGCGAACTTCGCTTGTTTAGATGCTGGACCCGGCTATGCAATTCCCTGCACATATCGCGTGGAGTGCCATTGACACCCTGCGGGACGTAGCACCCAGTTCTTCGGAAGTCCCGAGGAGGAGAAAGGGACGTCACCTCCCGCCCGCCTTCGCCTGCGTCCAGCTTGGTTGGGCGGCAAGCAAGTACAAGGTCTGTATTCCTTCAAAGGCGGTAACGACGGCATCGACCCCGCCGACGCATTGGGGTGCACGACGCAGGGATTACATGTTTGTCATGCTGCGTCGACTGGAATGCAAAGGGTGACCCGGGTACCCTGCCCCGGTTGGCTGGCAATCTCCGCATTGCCGCCATGAAGCAGTGCGATGCTTTGGACGATCGCCAGCCCCAGGCCAGTGCCGCCCGAAGCCTGAGACCGCGATTCATCCACGCGGAAGAAACGGTCGAATACTCTGGGCAACGCTTCCGGCGGGATGCCGACGCCCGTATCGGAGACTTCGATGCGAATCGTGCCCGCTTCGACGGTAGTCGCCAGCACCACCGATCCGCCCGGTGGCGTGTGTGCCAAGGCGTTCGAGACCAAGTTGCCCACCGCCCGCTGCACCAGCGTGCGGTCCAGTTCGGCGATCACCGGCGTGGTATCGACCTGAGTGGTGAGCGAGATGGCGCCGTTTGCAGCTGAAGCTTCGTAGTATTCCCGCACACCACCCAGTAATTCGTTTACGTTCACGCGCTCCCGATGCAAGTGAGCCAGTGGGCTTTCCGCACGAGCCAAGAACAGGAGGTTACCGATGAGGTCGGATAGGCGCACGGCTTCCTCCAGGCAGGATTCGAGCACGTCGCGATATTCGTCGACGGTCCGCGCGCGGGCCAAGGCCACTTCGGCTTCGCCGCGAATGTTATTCACCGGCGTGCGGAGGTCGTGTGCAATATCGGCGGAAAATCTGGAGATCCGTTCGAAAGACTCTTGCAAGCGATCGAGCATTTGGTTGAAGGTTGCGGCCAGGGATGCGAGTTCGAACGGATATCCTTCCGGTTTGATCCGCTCCCGTAGGTTCGTCGAACTGATGTGGCAAGCGGTGGTTGCCATTTCTTCAACCGGGCGGGTGCCGTGCCGCGCGATCCGGTACGCGACCAAGGGAAAGATGGCCAGCGTCCCCAGCAGGATGACCCAAAACCAAAGCCGATATCGTGCCAGCAATTCTTCTTGCAGGGAGACGTCAATCGCAATCTGGATAGTGTCGGTTTGAGTGGGAGGGGAGCCGACTGGCGCCAGCGCGCTGGTAACGCGAAGGGCTTGCCCATGTCTCCCCACCATCGTCATGGAGCGGTTCGGACTGCTTTGCGTTTGACTGGCTAGTTGCGGCAGGTCTAATTGCTCCGCCATACCGGGTGTTATCAAGAGCTCTCTGTTCTGACCATCCAGCAGCCGAATATAGAACTGTTCGTATCGCCGCGCGGCCGATTCCAGCTCAATTTCTTCGCGCAGGGCGCCCCAGTCGCTGGGGCGTTCGCGCAGCATGGTGCGCAGGACGTGCAGCTTATCAGCGAGGAATAAATCCGTGCTTCTCTGCAATTCGGCGCGCAGAACCAAATAGAGACTTGCCGTAGCGAAGAAGACCAGAAACAGGCCGGCAAGCGCGTAACCGGCGGTTAACCTGAAGGCCAACGTGCCCCAGTACCGCGACAGCGTAGCGACGCTACTAGTCGGACTCCAGGACATAGCCGGAGCCCCGAACCGTGTGGATCAGCTTGAGAGGGAAAGGTTCGTCCACCTTGCTGCGCAGCCTGCGCACATTAACATCCACCACATTGGTATCACTATCGAAATTCATGTCCCAGACCGCCTCGGCGATCAAGGTACGAGACAATACCTCACCCGCGCGCCGAGCCAGCAGCGACAGGAGAAGGAACTCCTTGGAGGTCAGTTCCAGTCGTTGACCGGCGCGTGTAGCGCGCTGTCGCAACAGGTCGATCTCCAGGTCAGCCATGCGAATGGTGTCTAGCGGACGAGCCGGGGCCCGGCGCAACAACGATCGCACCCGGGCCAGCAACTCAGAAAAGGCAAATGGTTTGACCAAATAATCGTCGGCGCCGAGTTCGAATCCTCGTACCCGCTCGTGCACTGCGTCGCGGGCGGTCAGAAAAAGCACCTGCGCCCGGCGGCGTGCCTGGCGTAACCGGGTGAGAACCTGCCAGCCGTCCAGGCTGGGAATCATCACGTCCAGAATGACCAGATCAAAGTCCATTTCCAGCGCCAGGTGCAACCCCACCAGACCGTCAGATGCCACATCGACAACAAAACCCGCTTCGCCAAGTCCTTTCTGCAGGTACTTGGCAGTCTTGGCTTCATCTTCGATGACCAGGATTCTCATACGCAGCTTGGTTGCATCTGCCAGTCGGGCAGTGCAACTCAGAGAAACGGACACTGCACCTTCAATTCGGCTCGCCGGACGCGCCAGTTGAGCAACTGAACTTTCATCGCGGGTCGAATGCCGGCCATAAGGCACACGAGTACACCAGGAAGATCGTCTCTAACCCCATAGTACCCCTCGCACTCGCCTTGGGAACCTGCCTTGATGTGAACAAAGAACTATAATCTAGCGTTGTTAATGGCGCACCACGCCAGCATTAATGCTCTATGAAAAAGTGCTGCTTTCCTCGTTACGCGAGCTCTGGGGCGAAAGCCGCCCTGTATTTCCGCCAACGATTCCGCCAGCCTGGCCCGCGCCATTCAGCGGCTGCATGACCAGCCGGAGATCTGCCGTCCGCACGCCTTGCCCGCCTACCAGCGCGCCCGCGAATGCTTCACCTCCCGCCGCATGGTGGACGAATACCTGCGGGGGTATCACGGCCTGAAATGGAAAACGGGCGTCCTCGACCGTCCGTGGCAGGGAGAGCATTCTTGCGCCACGAGCACCGTCCCTGCCAGCGAATCTGCAGCAGGGTTCACTGCGGCCTGCCGGTTATGCGCCTTCGCTTGCCGGAGGTGTGCTCTCGGTGCCAAATACCTTGTCGTAGAGGAACATCGCCGTTGACGTTGCCACACCTACAGCTGCCACGCTCCACCAGATCATCGCCGGCCGGTTCGCGACTTCGCCGAAGTGGTGAACGATTCTGCCGCCGAACCATCCCCCAACCAGCGAACCGATTCCGATCGGCATAAAGGCAAAGCCCATGTACGTGCCTTGTTGCCCCGGAGGTGCGAGCCGCGAAACATATTCGTAGTAGCGTGGCTGCTGCGTAACTTCTCCAACGGCGACCAGAACGATGGTCAATACCACCATCGGCACCGAAGGATGCACTACCAGCACAAGCCATGCAAGACCGGAAATCAACGTGCCCAGCGCAATCGCCCGCAGCGATGGCATTTTCCGGATGAGAAACGTCACCACCATTTGCAGGCAAACCACCGTCAATGCGTCGGTGACTAATAGACGTTCCGTATTGGCGGTTGCGCTGATGTACTTGTGGATATAAATCGGCAGAATGATGAACTGCTGCCAGAAGACAATGTAGTAGCCGGAAAAAATCAGTAAAAACAACATGACTCGCGGATTGGATACGACGGTCAGGAAATTTCGCGCCGTTTGACCGAGAGTCGCGGTCTTCACATCGCCCGAGCGCCGCGGCTCGGTGTAGAACAGCCGGATGGCGAAGAACATGGCAAACACGCTGAGCGCGGCCACGCGAAACACGTTTTCCACGCCCCAATGCGCGTGCACCCACGACGCCATCAGCGGACCGCACACGCCGCCAATGTTGATCAGCGTGTAGTAAATTGAGTACCCGATCGAGCGCACATTGTCACGCGAGGCGCGCGCCGTCGTACCGGCGTCACATGGCTTGATGAGCGAAATCCCCAGGGCCGGCAACACTAGGATGATGGCCACCAGGGGCGCCAGCGGCATAAGCTGACGTACCGGCGCAAACCACGGCGCTCCGATTGCGCCTAACAGGAAATATGCACAGCTCAACACCAGATACGCGAACGAGAGCGAGCGGCGGAATCCCAGCCGGTCGGCGAGCGCGCCTCCGAACGCGGCTAGAAACCACACCACGCCGCCAAAAATGCCGGTCAGCGTGCCGGTCTGTTCCGTCGAAAAATTCAGCCGCTCCTGCAGGTAGAGAGCCAGCGATGCAAACGTGCCGTAGTAGGAAAGGCGTTCGAACATCTCAGCAGTATTGGCAACCCAGAAGGGCCGCTCGAACCCGGTGCGAATTTCGTGGAAACGTTCAGAGAATGTCAAAAGTGGCTCCTCGTCATTTGAATTTGAAGTGCCGCCGCTCACACTTTGAGCACAATCGAAGCGCCGGTGCGCTACAGATCGATCCTTCGGCGCACTTCTTCCGCCGACAATCCTGCCACTCGAATCACTTTATGTCGGCTGGTCGCGCCGGAGGCTATGGTAACGGAAGAACGAGGAACCTTCAAAAGCCTAGCGAAGAATTCGATGCAGGCGTCGTTTGCCCGTCCGTCTACAGGTGGCGCGGTCAGGGCGAGTTTCAGGGCATTTCCGAGTACGCCGGTGATGGCATTCTTCTTAGCGCGAGGTTGAATCTTCACTGCAAAGGTCGCTCCGGCGGCGCTGTCGTGGATGGGAATCATTTCAGCGAACAGTTCGGTCTGGCGTCAGCTGAACATGTCTTTCATTTTGCCCAACAGAGTCCTGCGTTCGGGCCGGTTGTCTATGTGGATCGTGCCTTCGAGCTCTTGCAACAGCTCGCGCTGGCGTTTGTTGAGCTTGCTGGGAGTCTGCACGCGCAGCTCGACATACAAGTCGCCTTTGCCATGGCCATTGAGCGCCGGGACGCCCTTGCCGCGCAGGCGCACGGTCGCGCCCGACTGCGTGCCCTCCGGCACTTTCAAGGTGTGTTCGCCGTCAAACGTCGGCACTTTCAATTCGGTTCCCAGCGCCGCCTGCGCGAACGAAATGGGTATCACGCAGCGCAGGTCGTTGCCTTCGCGGGCGAAAAACGGATGCTCCTTAACGTGCAACACCACATATAAATCGCCCGGCGGCCCGCCAAAAGCGCCGGCCTCGCCCAGTCCCGCAAAACGAATTCGGGTGCCGTCTTCAACTCCGGCGGGCACCTTGGCGTCCACCACCCTCTGACGCAGGATGCGCGCCGTTCCTTTGCACTTGGGACATGGATCTTCGATCACGCTGCCCTGGCCCTGGCACGCAGGACAGGTGCGCGTCATACTAAAGAAACCCTGTTGATAACGAATCTGCCCGTGTCCGGCACACGACCGGCAACTGACTGGCGTTTTTCCCGCGGCCACCCCAGTACCGTGACAGTCTTCGCAGCCTTCGTGGCGGCGGACTGTGATTTTTGCCTCGCTTCCGAAAACCGCATCTTCAAATTCCAGGGTGAGATCTTCGCGAAGGTCGGGGCCGCGCTGCGCCCGCGTGCGCCGCCTTCCTCCTGCGCCAAACAAATCGCCAAAGCCGAAAAACTCCCCAAAAATGTCATGGAAATCCTGGAACACGGATGCGTCGAACCCGCCCGCACCGGCGCTGCTCACCCCGGCGTGACCGAAGCGGTCGTAGGCGGCGCGCTTGTCGCCGTCAGCCAGCACGGCGTAGGCCTCGCTGCATTCTTTGAATCTCTCTTCCGCATCGGGGTTGTTGGGATTGCGGTCAGGATGAAACTGCATGGCCAGCTTGCGGTAGGCGCTCTTGATTTCCTGTTCGTTGGCGTCGCGCCCCACACCCAGCACTTCGTAATAATCTCGTTTCACTTTGCTTGTCAGAATCTTCCTTCCCGTTCTTGCTGGCGTGGAGGCTTACCCTTTCGGATTCCTCGCCACCCTCACCATGGCCGGACGCAACAGCCGTTCTTTCAGCTTGTACCCGCGCTGCAGCTCTTCGAGCACCTGGTGGTCAGGAACGTTCGTGGATTCCACCATCTCGACAGCCTCATGGACGTGCGGATCAAAGGGCTGGCCTAACGCGGGAACCGTCCGCAACCCGACCTTGGCCAGTGCGTCCTGCAACTGCTTATAGATGAGCTCCACCCCACTGTGAAATTCAGATTTTTCGCCGGCTCCCACTTTGAGCGCGCGCTCGAAACTGTCCAGAATTGGCAGCAGCGTCTTGAGCGTGTCGGCCAGCGCATAGTCTCGAAAATCCTGCTGCTCCCGTGCGGCACGTTTGCGGGCATTCTCAAATTCCGCCTGGGAGCGGGCCATGCGGTCTAGGAGCGCGTCCCGCTCAGCTTTGAGTTTTTCTATTTCTTGGCTGGAGGCGAGCGTCGGCGGGTCGGGCACAACCCCGGCCGGCGTTTCGCCTTCTGCAGCTTCATCGGCTGCCGGCAATTCATGCTCCGCGTCCAGTTCGTTCAGCTCTGTTTCTGATTTTCCGTTCGTCCGTGCCATATTTTCTTTCACTCGGATTCGTTGAGGACTTTGTCGAACAAGCGCGCAATATAGGAAACAGCGGTAATGGCGTGCTGGTAGTCGATGCGCTTGGGTCCGATCACCGCCAGTGACCCCATCACTTCCCCGCCGACGCGGGCCGGGGCCCCGATCAAAACAAAATTGCTCAGCAACGGCGGGGCTTCATCCAATCCAATCACAACCCGGACGGCTTCTTGCTTGGTATTCAGATAAGCGCCCAGCAGCTCGACCACCTTCTGTTTCTCTTCCAGCGTCTTCAACAATTCCTGCAGCCGTTGCCGGTCTTCCTCGCCGGCCACCAGGTTGGCCGCGCCTTCCACAAAAACCATTTGCGCGCCATCGTCGGTGGCCAGCGCTCCTTGCTTGTAAAGCTGTTCCAGCGAGGCCATCAGGCGGTCATATTCACTGCGCTCGCGCTCCAGCCTCCGCGCCAGCTCCGTGCGCATAGCCTCCATCGTCCAGCCGCGAAAATTCTCGTTAATGAACCGCGCCGCTGCGTCCAGATCCGCCTGCGGCAAGTCCATGCGCAAGACCCGATCGCGTACAATGCCCGATCGAGTCACCACCACAGCCAGGACTTTCTGGTCGCCCAGCCGGGAGAAGTAAACATGCTCGAGGGCGTTCTTGGGTCCGCCTATGGCGACCGCTACGCCAACGTTGTGCGAGATCAGCGAGAGCACATGCGAGGTGCGCTCCATGAACTCCTGCACGTCGGCGACTCCGCTCAGCGACCCCTGAATCATGTTTTCGTCTTGGCTGGAGAGCCGCGCGTTGCCGGTAATCTGCTCCACGTAGTAGCGGTAAGCGGCGGCGCTGGGAATTCGACCGGCGGAAGTGTGCGGCTGATCGAGAAATCCAGCATCCGCCAAATCTGACATGACATTGCGGATGGTCGCCGGACTCAGCCCCTCACGGTTGGCGCGAGCTAAGGTGCGCGAACCGACCGGCTCACCTGTGGCAATGAACGTCTCCACGATGGCGGTCAGGATTTCGCGTTCTCGTTCTCCGATGGGCGCTGCCGGTGGCATGTACTACTCCCTGCTATCAATATAAGCCGCGGCTCGTAGCTGCAGCTTGTTCTTGAACTGTGTTGTTGTCCGTCGGATTCCTGGCGTGGATCGGGATGCTGCGAAAGGGTACGGCTTGCAGTCCACTACCGACCAAACCCCCGAAACCGTAGCTTCAGCCCCTTAGGGTTCCTTTCTCAGACCCAAGAGAAGACCAATTTCTAAGTTATTTAGATGCAACACTTAGGTCGCCAAACTGCAGACGGCTCCTGCTTGAATTCTAGGAAGAGACCCGACGCCTGTCAAGACACCGCTGGTCACACCGCGAAGAATGGCTTCGTCTTGCGCGTCTTCCAGATTCTTCTGTAATTTGCCTCAGCAGGCTGTGGAAGGTCGGCAGTTGCCTTTCCTCATGTATTCCAAGTATAAGCGAGAGTTGATCTGCATCGAATGCCATTTTCGGATGAACTGCATCTAGTATCGTTGACCACATCTACGTCCAAATATGATGGCCAGAGTACGTCTCACCTCGTTAGGAATTGTCCAGATGCTCTTCGCGGCGTACGGTTTTTGTCAGCTCCCGTCCTCGCGCTGCGACCGTACCTCCAGTACGCTGGCGGATTGCGGCGTCCTAACTCAGAGCGTGTCGGCATCAAATGCCAGCGAGACTAGCCTCACGACTGCAAGTTCCTTCAACGTCCCGCTTTTGCCGCCGACTTCACAAGCTCAAGCCGCAACCCGGGCAGACAACGGCCTCGACGCCAGCGCCAGCGCCCCTGCTCCGGAGCTGCCGGCCAAAGAGGGTTTTCATTGGGGGCCGGCATTGCGGGAATCGTTTACTTTTGTGGCCATTGAGCAGGCCTACGTGATCAAGGATGATTTCCGTTGGGTGGTCGTGGAAAACGGCATTCCCTTCAACCATTATTGGCGCGACTACATGCAATCGCTGACCTCATGGTGGAAAGCCGGCTGGAGTGCTGGCGAAGATCCGATGTACAACTACGTTGGCCACCCGATCCAGGGAGCGATGACCAGCTACATTGAGATCCAGAACGATCCCAGAGGCGAAAACCTGGAGTTCGCGAACACCAAAGAATACTGGCGAAGCCGGCTCATAGCCACAATCTGGAATACGGTTTACAGCACGCAATGGAGCATAGGACCGCTCAGCGAAATGACCGTCGAAAAATACGGCGCGAAGACTCGGCCGCCGTGGAACTCGAACGGAAGCTGGCCCTGCACGACCAGTCATTGCTACTCCGGCGTGGGAAAGGTAAACCTCGTCATGACGCCAGTCGGCGGCCTTGGCTGGGTGCTGGGCGAGGACTGGATGGACAAGAAAGTCACTCGCCGGATCGAGGACGCCACCACCAACCGGCTCCTGATCGACGTCGTGCGCTGCGGTCTCAGTCCCATTCGCGGCGGAGCCAGCATCCTGCACGGCCGGGCCCCGTGGTATCGCGCGCGCGATCACGAACCGACCAACCTCTTGGCTAAGAACCAGAGCGCAAACTCACTCCGACAGATGCCACAAGCCGCCCCTGCACCCACGGCAAGCCACTACGTTCCGGACAGAGGAAACGTGTTCGCCGGATACTCGTACACCAACTCGGATGTGGTGACCGGTTATCACAGCGGCTTGAGCGGCTGGAATCTCGCGGTGGAAAAGAAGTACCTGCGCTTTTTTGGTTTGGTCGGCGATATCAGCGGCCAGTACGGTTCGCCGCGGGTCCCAGCCAACAGCACATGCAGCGGCGTAGGCAACTCGCCGGGCGCTTGTGTCATTGCCAGCAGCGGCGTCCACCAGTACACCTATGTGACGGGGATTCGGGGAGGGCATTCTGTCTGGAGGCTCCAGCCCTTTGCTCAGGCCCTGGCTGGGGCGGTGCATACCAGCCAGAACGCGGCCGGCAGTGCGAGCTCGAATACAGGGTTTACCATGGTCCTGGGTGCGGGGATAGACCTTCGTCTGGTTCCTCGTGTGGGCTGGCGCATGCAGGCCGACTATGTGACGACAGGCAATTTCATCGCCTCGCAACACAACGTGCGGTTATCCATCGGCCCCGCGATCCGCTTCTAAAGACCTCGCGGGCTGGCCGCCAGCTCCGCTCATCCAGGGCCCCTACTTGCGGGCGGTGTTCTTCTCTGGGCGAGGCGGGGGGGGTGGTGGCGGCGGGGGCACAAACACTAACTCGCCGGGGCGCGCGTAATGCAGTTGCTCACGGGCTTCTTTCTCGATCATGTTGGGATCGGTCTGCAACCCCTTGATTTGCTGCGTGTGCTGGTCGTTCTCTTTCTGCAAGTGGTCGATGTCTTTCTGCAGGCTGACAAACTCCGCCCGCTTCTGGCGATAGACCACCATGCCGTTCGCGCCGAACATGACGTGAATGAACAGCCAGACGGTTGCGCCGGCCACGGCGGCGGTTGCCACCCTGCGGCGAATGCCGTAAAGCATGGTCAGCGTCGGACGCAGCTTCTCCATCAGCCGATCCGCCCAAGCTTCGGCCTCGGGAGCGCGCTCGACGAGGTTGCGCAACCCCTCCTCAGGGTTGGGCAGGACGTGCAGCTTGGAAAGTTTTCTTACTCGAAGATCCATTGCTTCGCCGCCGCGCTCAACTGCTTCAGGTCGGCATCGCTGGCCGCTTCGGAATAGACCCGAACCACCGGTTCCGTGCCGGACAGGCGATAACAGACCCATGAGCCGTCCGCGAAAATCAGCTTCATGCCGTCAGTGCGTACCACTTCCTTGACCTGGCGGCCGAAGAACTCACGCGGATTCTGCTCCAGTTTTCTAGTGAAGTTCTCCTTCACTTGCGGCGTCAAGCGGAAATTCTCGCGTTGCGGATAGAAGGAACCAACTTTGACAAATAGGTCTTGCAACAGGCGTCCCAGCGGCTTGCCGCGGCGCGCCACCATCTCGCAACACAGCAGGCCGGCCAGAATTCCGTCCTTCTCGGGGACGTGGTAACGGATGGAAAGCCCGGCGCTTTCTTCCCCGCCGATGACGATCTTGTCCTGCTTGATCAGTTCGCCGACGTACTTGAACCCCACCGGCGTTTCATGCAACTCGACCTGATGGTGCCGGGCCAAGGCATTGATCATGTTGGTGGTGGCGACCGACTTTCCCACTCCGTTTTTCCATCCCCGGCTCTCCACCAGATAATCGAACAGCAGAGCAATGATGTAGTTGGGCTGGAAGAACGTGCCATCTTCGTCGACAATGCCAAAGCGGTCGGCGTCGCCGTCGGTGGCGATGCCGATGTGGGCGCGGGTTTCGCGCATTTGCGCGCGCAGGTCGTTGAGCAGATGCCCATCCGGCTCGGGAGCGTGTCCGCCGAACAGCACATCGCGGCAGTCGTGAACGGTCGACACTTCCACCCCGGCCTCGCGCAAGGCCAAATCAGCATATCCGCGTCCCGACCCCCAAAACGGATCGAACACCACCCGCAGGCCAGCCTTCTTGATCACGTTCAAATCAACCGCTTCTTTCAGCCGGTCCAGATACATGCCGCGCGGATCGAGGCTTCCAGCTTGGGTCTTCGCGCTGGGAGCGGCTTTCGGTTCTGCTTGATCAAAAGCCAACACTTCCGCTTCAATCCGTTTCGTAACCTCCGGCAATGCCGGGGCGCCGTCCGGGGTGGAGAACTTGATCCCGTTGTATTCCGGCGGATTGTGTGAGGCGGTAAAATTGATTGCGCCGTCCGTGCGCTCGCGGATTACGGCGTAAGAAATCGCTGGCGTCGGCGCGGCCTCGGCAATGAGCAGCGGGGCGATTCCATAGCTGCCCAGGATCTCTGCCGCTATTCCGCAGAACGTCTCGCCCAGAAAACGCGGGTCACGGCCGATGATCACCCGCGCTCCGGCCGCTTTTTGTGAAACTACGTAGCGGGCGATGCCGTGTACTGCCCGCCGCACGTTGGCGAAAGTGAATTCCTCCGCCATGACTGCCCGCCAACCTGAAGTGCCAAACCTGATTTGTGTGGCCATTGTTATGGATCCTGTGTTATGAATCCCGAAAGCGGCGCCCGTTATGGCTTACACTAATGCCGTTGGGAACTCTGATTCTATATGACGGACACCAGGATCGTCGTCACCACGGTCGGGTCAGCCGACGAAGCCCGGCGCATCGCCGAAGCGCTGGTGGGCCGCAAGCTTGCCGCTTGCGTGAACATTCTGCCCAAGATCACCTCGATCTATCGCTGGAAAGGCAAGATCGAAGATTCGGAAGAATGGATGCTCTGGATCAAAACCACTCAAGCGGCGGTGGAGGAGGTCCGCGACACTATTAAGGAGCTGCATTCTTACGATCTACCGGAGTGCCTGTGCTTGGCCATCGAGGACGGTAGCCAGGAATATTTGGATTGGGTGCGGGAGTCGGTGGGAGAATTCGGCGGAGAGGATTCGGAGTGAGCGCGGGTTCGTCAGGGAAGCCTAGGCACGCGTCCGCCCTTCGAGCAACTCCATGGCGACGAAAGTTCGCCCATCGACCTCGTCGATTTCGTAGATCGTGCAGATGTTCGGGTGGTTCAAAGAGGACGCAGCCTTGGCTTCCCGCTGGAAGCGGCTGAGGGCTTGCGCGCCGTGGGCGAGCTCGTCGGGAAGGAACTTCAGAGCGACGTGACGACCGAGCTTGAGGTCCTCCGCCTTATAGACAACACCCATGCCGCCATGGCCGAGTTTTTCAACTATGCGGTAGTGCGAGATAGTTTGGCCGATCACTGGCGCGAATCTTATGTTCGTGACACGGGCAAGTCAATGAAGGCCGTGGAGTTGGCGGCGGCTCAACTTGGCCCCCAGAACGAGGGACGCGAGCGGGTTGGCCCGCGACAAACCGGACGGTGGGGGCCGGTGGTCTAGAGCCGGCCCCCTATCGCTACTTTTTCAAGGCTTCCTTGGCCTTTTCACTTCTTGCCGCGAGCGCTGCTCGAACCCCAGCGCCGTAGGCGGTATCGACACGGTCGAACAGGGCAAGCTGGCGTTCTGCGATCGCATCGGGAACACCTTGCATTGCATCCGCGATATTGTCGAACAACCGCTGCTTTTGTCCGGCGTCAAACAGGCGGAACAGGGCGCGAGGCTGAATGAAGTCGTCATTGCCCTGGCGGTGATCGTAGCGGCTGGCGTCGCCGGAAATGTGGAGCGGCGGTTCAGCCACATCGGGGTCCTGCGCCGGACCACCGAAACTGTTGGGCTCGTAGTACGCGTCAGGATTACCGGTATCGTTGCGGAAGAACCGCATCGAGCCGTCTTTGTGGTAGTGATGTACGGGGCACTTGGGCGCATTGACGGGCAGCGCTTCGTAGTGCGTACCAAGCCGATAGCGGTGCGCATCCCCATAAGCAAAAAGGCGGGCCTGGAGCATCTTGTCGGGGCTGAAGCCGATCCCGGGGACGACGTTCGACGGGCTGAAGGCGGCCTGCTCGATCTCCGCGAAGTAATTCTCGGGATTGCGGTTCAACTCGACCGTGCCGACTTCGATCAGCGGGTAGTCCTTGTGCGGCCACACCTTAGTGAGATCGAAGGGATTGTAGGAGGTTTTTTCCGCGTCCTTTTCCGGCATGATTTGGACATGCATCGTCCAGCGCGGAAACTCTCCGTGATCGATCGAGCCGAACAAATCCTCCTGGTAGCTTTCGCGGCTGCGGCCAATCACCTGCGCCGCTTCTTCGTTGGTGTAGTAGCGGTGACCCTGCTGGGTTTTGAAGTGGAATTTCACCCAGAATCGCTCGCTCGCTTGATTCCAGAAGCTGAAGGTGTGACTGCCGTACCCGTTCATGAAGCGGGGACTGACGGGTATCCCGCGGTCCGACATCAGGATAGTGACCTGATGCAGACTTTCCGGACTCAAGGACCAGAAGTCCCACATGGCGGTACTGCTGCGCAGGTTCGTCTTGGGATGGCGCTTCTGGGTGTGAATGAAATCGGGGAACTTGAGCGGGTCGCGGACGAAGAAGACGGGAGTGTTGTTGCCGACCAGATCCCAGTTCCCCTCTTCGGTATAGAACTTCATGGCGAATCCCCGGACGTCGCGCTCCGCGTCGGCCGCGCCTAATTCGCCGGCGACGGTAGAAAAGCGAATGAGCACCTCCGTCTTCTTGCCCACAGGGCTGAACAGTCTTGCGCGTGTGTAACGGGAGATGTCCTTGGTGATGGTCAGCGTACCAAATGCGCCCCAGCCCTTGGCGTGGACGACGCGCTCGGGAATTCGTTCGCGGTTTTGATGAGCGAGTTTCTCAATCAGTTGATAGTCCTGCAGCAGCACCGGGCCACGCGGACCGGCGGTCAAGCTGTTCTGGTTATCGGCGACCGGTGCGCCAGCCGATGTAGTAAGACGGTTCTTCATGGGGTAGTTCCTCCTGGATCTGTGACTCAATCCACGCAATCAAACTAGACCAGAGACAATGGTTTGAACAATCGATTGTTGTGACTATGATGATAGCTAGAACCGAGTGATGATGTACACATGAGGCTGCTTTGAACTTGCAAGAACTGAGGTATTTCGTTGCCATCGCCGAGCACCGGCATTTTGGACGTGCGCCTTCCAGGCCACCAGCTTGGACACGCTGGTAAACCTGGTTGCTGCAGGATATGGCACGACTTTGATCCCGGGCCTTGCGGCTGGCCTCTTTCGCAGACGAAGCACCGTGTTGCGCCCGCTCAGCGAACGGGTTTCTCGCACCGTTCGCCCGGCCAGCCGGGCGAGCTTTCCCCGGCCCCAGGCGTTCCGCGCTCTTGAGAAAGTCATCCGCCAGACGGTGCCTATCTACCAATAGAGCGACGGATTGCCGACAAGTCAACCGCATCCGTCCGAGCTTTGTCGGAGGCGCGCGTTCATTCTGGCGTATTCTGCATATACTATGGTGCGTTTTGCATAGCGGATTAGCCGGCGAGCATCTAAATTATGTACATGAAAAACGCGAAAGCTTACTCTGCCGCCAGTGCGACATCGCCGCTGGCCTCTACCACGATCGCGCGTCGCAATCCAACCGAACACGACGTACAGATCGAAATCCTGTTCTGCGGCATTTGCCACTCTGACCTTCACTCGGTGCGTAACGAGTGGAGCGAATTCATGCCCACGGTGTACCCGATTGTTCCGGGCCATGAAATTGTCGGCCGCGTGGCCAAGATCGGCTCCGCCGTTACCAAATTCAAGCCCGGCGACCTCGCCGCAGTTGGCTGCATGGTCGATTCGGACCGCACCTGCCCCGAGTGCTTGGCTGGCTATGAGCAGTTCTGCCCGAACATGACACTCACCTTCAATTCGCCCGACAAGCACCTCGGAGGCGTCACCTACGGCGGCTACTCGGAGAGCATTGTCGTGGACCAGAGGTTCGTGCTGCGCGTGCCTTCGAACCTGAAGCTCGCCGGAGCGGCGCCTCTGCTCTGCGCTGGAATCACCACTTACTCGCCCATGCGCCGCTGGGGTGTCACCAAAGGCAAGAAAGTTGGCGTGGTCGGGCTGGGCGGGCTGGGCCACATGGGCGTGAAGATTGCCCGTGCCCTCGGAGCCCACGTTGTTGTATTCACGACTTCGGCCAACAAAAAAGAAGACGCGCTTCGCCTCGGAGCCGACGCGGCTGTCGTTTCCCGCAATGCCGACGAGATGCAAAAGCATGCCGAGAGCTTCGACTTCATTCTTGACACCGTCTCCGCCGATCACGACATCAACGCCTATCTCAATCTGCTCCGCCGCGATGGCAACCTTACGATTGTCGGTGCGCCGCCGAAGCCTCTCGGTGTTTCTGCCTTCAGCTTGATAGTGCGCCGGCGCAGTTTTTCAGGCTCGAACATCGGTGGCATTCCCGAAACCCAGGAGATGCTCGATTTCTGCGGGAAGCACAACATTACCGCCGATGTCGAAGTCATCCCGATCCAGAAGGTCAACGAAGCTTACGAGAGACTGCTCAAGTCGGATGTGAAGTACCGCTTCTCCATCGATATGGCTTCTCTCAAGTCTGAGTAAAACCGGATTTCCCTAGGAATTGAAGGAGTTCAGAAGATGGAAATCAGAAGAGTTGGCTCGCAACCCTCTGTCAAGGGACCGTCAGAGTGGTTCGCTGGCATCGTACGGATCGATCCGCTTTTTCAGGCGCCCGATCCGGCACTTGTTCAGGGCGCCAGCGTAACCTTCGAGCCGGGCGCGCGGACTGCATGGCACACGCATCCGCTCGGCCAGACGCTCATCGTGACGGCCGGCTGCGGCTGGGTTCAGCGCCAAGGCGGGCCTATCGAGGAGATCCGGCCCGGGGACCTGGTCTGGTTCTCGCCCGGTGAGAAGCATTGGCATGGCGCCACGCCGACCACGGCCATGACGCACATCGCCATTCAGGAAAAGAAGGACGGCAAAGTGGTCGACTGGATGGAACAGGTCAGCGACGAACAATACCGCAGGTAAGGCAGGCGACGATCACTTAAGGAATCGAAGGAGCGAACAATGCCTCACGTTATCGTGAAGCTCTGGCCCGAGACCCATTTCTGAAAGGAGAAGTAATGCAAAAACGCAAACTTGGAAAAAGCAACTTGGAAGTATCGGCCATCGGCCTCGGCTGCATGGGAATGAGCTTTTCCTACGGCCCGCCCAAAGACAAGCAGGAGATGACCTCTCTTCTCCGTGCCGCCGTGGACCGCGGCATCAAGTTCTTTGATACCGCCGAAGTGTACGGTCCGTTCATCAACGAAGAGCTTGTGGGCGAAGCGCTATCCCCCATCCGCGACCAGGTGGTGATCGCCACCAAATTTGGATTTGATCTGAGTGGCAGCGACCATCGGCCGGGAGCGGCAGGCGTGAATAGCCGGCCGGAGCACATCAAACAGGCTGTCGAAGGCTCGCTCAAGCGGCTCAAAGTCGAAACAATCGATCTGCTCTATCAGCACCGGGTTGACCCCAACGTGCCGATCGAAGACGTCGCCGGAGCCGTGAAGGAACTGATCCAGCAAGGCAAGGTGAAGCACTTCGGGCTGTCCGAAGCAGGCGTGAAAACGATTCGCCGCGCGCATGCCGTTCAGCCGGTGACTGCACTGCAAAGCGAATACTCGCTGTGGTGGAGGAAGCCTGAAGCGGAAGTGCTGCCTATGATCGAGGAACTCGGAATTGGGTTGGTTCCGTATAGCCCTCTGGGCAAGGGTTTCCTCACCGGAAAGATCGACGAGAATACCACGTTTGGCAGCTCCGACTTCCGCAGCATCCTTCCTCGCTTTACGCCGGAGTCTCTGAAGGCGAATCAAGCGGTTGTCGATCTGCTCGGCAAGATCGCCAAGCAGAAGCGGGCGACACCTGCTCAAATCGCACTCGCATGGCTGCTGGCGCAGAAGCCGTGGATTGTTCCGATCCCGGGCACGACCAAATTGTCTCGCCTGGACGAGAACATCGGCTCGGTCGCAATCGAACTCACGTCAGACGACCTGCGCGAGATCGACAACGCCGCCTCGGAAATCACGGTGCAGGGTGATCGCTATCCGGAACACCTGCAGCGAATGACCGGCCTTTGATCAGCAAAAGCGTGATGAAAGCTGAGGCAGGAACTGGGTCAAAGCCGGGTTCTGAAAAGTGGTGTTTCAACTCAATGGATGAACGGGATCAATCCCCTGCCAGACGGCCGCTATCTCCTTTTCGGAGCGTAGACTTGGCACGGCAGCGTGTGCTGCTAAAAGGGTATGGATCGCGCAACCGCTAACGTGAACCGCGTTGGAGTGCCGAGCTGACGGGCCGAAGCTGGCTGCAGTCTGGTAAATTTGGTACGCTTTGGTACAGTGGGCGTTTGGCTGGCCCGAGTGATAAACTCAAGAACGTTGGGCGCTTAACTCAGCGGTAGAGTGCCATCTTCACACGGTGGAAGTCATAGGTTCGAATCCTATAGCGCCCACCATCCAACTTATTGTAGACACTGGCCCCGAAAGTGGGCGTCCACTCACGCATGACGCGACTCCGCTTCTTATCACTGTCCATTGTCACTGCGTGGTGTGTCCTGGTTCTGTGTCCGGCTGGGTTCGGACAGGTTCCCGGCGGCCAATCTCCGCAGCCCGCGTCCGCTTCCGGGATTGGACCGGAAAAACGGCACTGTGCAAGCCGACATGCGCGAACTTTAGGATCAGCCGCGCTTGGCACTTTCCCGGCCACCTCGAATTCCAGCTAGCGGGGCTGACGCAATCAACCAACACATTTTGGGGTGAGTGGCACTCAGGATTGAAGCGTATGATGGTCTCGTAGGTGGAGAGTTGGAATATGCAATGCCAGCCATCAGTTCCGCACCCGTTCCTCGTCATCATATCGGTATCCTAATGTCCGCCGCTGGTCGGTTTCTGATGTGTATAGACTGTCGATTGCGCTTTGAATTTCCCGTCGGGGCGGACCTTAGCACGACAGCAAGACACTTCGAATCTCATTGCTGTGGTTCCCCAATCCCGCCAAACGATGATGCACCGCGAGTAGCGGGAAAGTAACCAGGGCACTGCAGCGCAGGAAGATGGGAGAATCACGCCATCCGGCGCTTCTCGTCCTCCAGTGTTTTCAGTGTTTTTTCTCGCTGTTCTGCTTCGCGGGTCAGGTCTGCGCCCCCGAGATCCACTTCGAGAGAAAGACCAGTTAGATCTGCACTGTTCGCGACCCGGAACAAAGCTTCCGAGATGCGGCTGACCGCCTCCCCGATGAAGCGGTCCTGCTTGCCGGCATCGGTGAGCTTCGAAGCCATAATCACCTGGGTAAGAGCGTTGCGAACGTGATGGTTCAGAAAGGAGAGTTCCAGGGTTCGCCGGATGGATCTCTTGCGGCGCTGTTCCAGTGCCATCGTCGCCAGGCAAACGACGACTAGCGTGTCTACAAGAGGTCCGGCCGCGGCGCTTATGTACCACGCGACGTGGCGATAGTACAAAGCAACGCTCGCCGCCACTCCAATGAGCGCAGCCATCGCGCCTACGACCAAAGCGGTGCCGAGTGATTGAAGAAAGGACGCCGAACTGAACGCCCAGATTTTCTTGGAGTGCTCGTAAGAGTGGGCTAACTCGTGTTCATAGGTTTTCATGACGACACCCGTCCCTCACCGATCGGGGCCTTTTGCAGTCACTTTATCACTCGCCGCCTTCTTTCGGCAGTGTCTTCTGAGTATCGATGTTTCACCTCCACCGGAATACCCACACAGTCCTGGGGCCGGCCGCAGCGCCGAATTCCTGCGACCTAGGAGACCGCGTCAGACTCCCCCGGCTAGTATCCGTTGCAGCGATTTCACCAGCGTTTCAGGGCCATGTTCCCTCGGTACCAGCGCGTCCGCCAGTTCACACACGCCGTCCATCGGTACCGTCCTTTCTGTCACCACGACCGTGACGATCTGCGGTCGAAGCCGTTTGATCTCCTGTGCGATGAGCGTGACCTCCGTGCGATTGTGGTCCAGGTCTAGTACGGCGGCATGCACTTCCTCAGAGGCGGACAGTCGGATGGCTTCAAATCCGTTGCTTGAGTTCAGAACGCGATATCCCGCCTCGTTCAAGAACCACCCGCGCAGGGTCAGAGCAACGCGGTCGCAGCAAAAATTCACAACCGTGTATGGCTTTCTGTGGCGTTCAGACATATTGCACCTTTTCCTCGGCGGGCCCGGCGCCCCCGCCGGACCCGCCTATGGACTAATCATCAATTGAGCCCATGTTGGCAATTTGAGGGATAATTCGTCGGTGCAATATTGCACACTCTTGAAAAAAAGCTACTCGTGCAGGACCACATTGAGAAGGGAGCCATTGATCCGCAACCCACCGTTGTACTCAATGAAACCCAGGTCGCGGAACTTGTTCATGAAGAAACTGATGCGCGCCCGCGTGGTGCCCACCATTTCGGCGAGCACCTCATGCGTGATCTTCGGCGCCAGAAAACTTTCCGGCATACCCTTCTTTCCGAAGCGGGCCAGCAACAGCAGCGCGCGGGCGAGCCGCTTCTCCGACGAATTGAAGAGTTGGTCTACCAGGTCTTCCTGCACGCGGACGATCTGCGCCAGCAAGTGAGCGACGAACATGTCGGAAAACTCGTGCTCCTGGCGCAGAAGCCGGGTCACAACGGACTTTTCGATCCGGGTCACGATGCACTCGCTCATCACCGCGGCCGTGGCCAGCCGACCCTTGTGTCCGATCAAGCTTTCCTGCCCGAAAAAGTCCCCCGGTCCCAGCAATCCCATGACCGCCTCTCGACCCTGCGGCGAGGTGACCACCAGCTTCACTCGGCCTTTTTTCAGGTAAAAAAGGGCCGAGGTGGCGTCCCCCTGTGAATAAATCACCAGCTTGGGACCGTAGTGAAGGATCTTTCTTCCTACTCCAGGCTCAGAGAGGAAGGCCTGCGGATTGAACATGGCGCGCGCCATAAGTGCCCCCAGTTTGGAGTCCCCTCTCACCGGCCAGCGCGCCTCGAGTTACTTCTGAAGCCGGGCAGGCATTCCATTCCAAGGCCTGCACCGCGACCCGATGAAAGTGTTCTCCAACAACCCAGAATCTAAACAATCCTTTCCTGGCGAAGAAACACTCTGTATTTACGGTGTATAATCTATCACTTTTTTTGATGATGGCCCACTTTTTGCAAATTAGGTTTCCCCGCTTGCCAATTTGGAGAACGTCGCCCGCAAACACTTGCCTCGCCATTGGCATCTAAAAACCCTTTGACATCCTCGAATCTTTCCCTTTCTCGCTCAAAGAGCTCACCGGCATGGTCTTGCATTGGCGTTTGTGGCATCATATCCTCCTTCACGCCGCATCACGTAGATACTGTTGCAGACAATCCCGAGCTTAATCCACCCCGATCTTCCGAACCCTGTACTCGGGGATGGTCGGTCTCCCGGAGTGTGGGGAGTTGTTACGGTTGATGGGGCCCGCCGTTGAGTGCTGTGAAGCACACCCGGTGGCTGACTTACGGGCGGTAGCCTAGCACGGCAAAGGCTAACGCACGATTAGAGGCCGAGTTTTTTCGGATTTCGTAACAGGCGGGTAATTGTATCGTTGGTGGTGCCGGGGACGCGGGACGCCTTCGCCCGACCCGGCCGGGCGGAAAGCCCACGGGCAAGGTCAGCGAGTGAAACGCCTTGTGGCTGTTGAAAAGCCTCTTTTCGAGGTGTTTCGGCCAGAAATTTTGTTTGTAAGTTATTGGAAAGTTGGTTCGCAGAAGACCTCGCTTGGGCAGTCACGCGCTGTGCGTCCTTCGCTGCGCTCAGCGTTTCCCCTTCCGGACCTTAACGCCTGTCGCTGTAGCTTACCGGACGCGGTTGTAGGGACGTGCCCTCGGTCGTGGCGCCGATCACATCGCCAGAGAGCACAATCTCTACGCGACGATTCTGTTGCCGCCCTTCTGCGGTGTCGTTGGACGCGACCGGCTCGCTCTTCCGAGGCTCCAAGCCAGGATGTTCGACGTGATCCCCTGCTGCACCAGGCAGTCACGCACCGCTTGGGCGCGCCGCTCCGAAAGCGATTGATTGTACTCCTCGCTGCCGCCGCTATCGGTATCCCCTTCCACTTCAAGGTGTAAGCCGGGATAGGCCAGGATAATTCCCGAAAGTCCCGTTCGGACTGGGAGTTTTCTGGGAGACGTGCCGGGGCGGGTGTCCTCACCCGCCCGGCGGAGCGCAGCTCCGCAATTGATTGCCCGCTTAACCTCCGCCTGCGGCAGGCTGTGCCGGAGCCTTCGCGCACAGCGCCTGCAATCCCAGGGAGTCCAGCAGGCGGTTGAGCTGACCCCGGTCGCCATCGGCCAGTTCCGTGAACTTGATTCCGTTGCCGAACGAGGGATGATTACTCACCACGATCCCTTTGGCCTGGATCTTGATGTCTCCCACCCACAGCGTGATATCCACCTTTGTGGCAACCGGCTGGGTAAAAGCCATTTCGACGTACATTCCTCCCCACGAGATGTCGCTGGTGTTCCCGCGCAGCGGGATCTGCAGTTCCAGCGGCTTCAGCACGACCGGCAGGGCCGCCCTGAATCTTGGATGTTGCCGTGGCGTCCGGTTCATGACTTTCCTCCTGGGGGGAGAATGTTGTTTCCGGGGGAACTCTTGTACTGTGTCGATACTACGAAATCCCCCTACCCACCGCACAGATCACAGAAGACCAAGGCGCGTGCCTTGGCACCGGACAATGCCCGCACCGCCGTGCCAGCGAATGCCCGGAAGTGGGGGATGCAATCCGACTCTGCACGCGCACCCCCGTATTGCCTGCGGCCGGTGCACGGCACTTTGGTTCCATTCCGCTTACTTGAAATTCATACAAGCTTCGGTACTCTTTTTGCGGCTACCTGCTCTGCACCAAAGTAATGGAAAATGCGGCGAAAAGTACGGCTGCTTTTTGCACAAAATGTAGTCTGGCCGTTGCGCAACTTTGCGTGTATCGTTAGAGAAATTCCAAACAGGGACTGGAGGCCACGTTCCGCCAAGGGGAAAAATGAAGAAAGTACTGCACATCGTTCTTGTTGTGTTGGCAGGAGTTTTCACCGCATGGGCGGCTCAGCCCGATCGCATCACCAGCGCAATTGACAGCAGCCAGACCGTGGTCATAAAAGGGAGCGTCTATGGGAAGGCCCTGCCGCAGTACGACAAGGGCCCAGTCGATCCCGCGATGAAGCTCAACTACATTACGCTTCAGATCGCTCCCTCGCCCACGCAGCAGGCCGCGCTCGATAGGCTATTGGCCGCACAGCAGGACCCTACATCCAAGAGCTATCACCAATGGCTGACACCGGAGCAGTTTGGCGCCCAGTTTGGACTGAGCCGCAACGACGTAACCCGCATCACTAGTTGGCTGCAGTCCCAGGGTTTCACCGCCTTGCAAACCCCCCGCAGCCGTAATTGGATCGCGTTCAGCGGCACGGCGGCACAGGTGGAAGCCACATTCCACACCCAGATTCACTACTTTGATGTGGACGACGAGAAACACTTCGCCAATGCCACCGACATCTCGCTGCCCAAAGCTCTCACTGGCGTGGTCACCACCGTCCGCGGGCTGCATGACTTCCGCTGGAGGCCCTCCTATGTGCGCCGCCACAGGAGTGACGGATCGTTCAATCCTGACTATTCCAGCGGCGGCGTTAACAATCTCGCCCCCGCTGACATCGCCACAATTTACGACATCGCGCCGCTTTACAAGGCCGGGTACGACGGCACCGGAATGAGTCTGGTTATTGTCGGCCAAACCGACATCGTCATGAGCGACATTCAGAATTTTCGCAGCGGCTTTGGCCTCCCCGCCAACAACCCCACCGTGAAACTTTACCCTCCCGACCCCGGACAGACCGGCGACATCGTCGAGGCCGATCTTGATTTGGAGTGGTCCGGCGCCGTCGCCTACAACGCGAGCATTATTTATGCCAACTCCACCGACGTGTTCAACTCGTTGCAGGACGTGTTGAACGACAGCACCGTCTCCGCTTCGGTAATCAGTATGAGTTACGGCGGCTGCGAACCGCTAAACGGTCAAGGCGGCGCTACCTCAATTCAAGCCGTTATCCAGCAGGCAAACACCCAAGGCTACACCTTCATGGCTTCTGCTGGTGATAGCGGCGCTGCTGCCTGCGAAGAGCTAGAGGGCAATAACGCTCCTCCGGCCTTATGGGGTCTGGAAGTCAATCTGCCGGCCAGCGTCCCGGAAACCACCGCCGTCGGTGGGAGCGAGTTCGTTGAAGGCAGCGGAACGTATTGGGGGAGCCATGGAACGAATTACGGCTCAGCGCTCTCCTACATTCCCGAAGAAGGCTGGAACGACACGGCATTAGGGGGCGGTTTCGCATCCACTGGCGGTGGCGCGAGCATCTACTTCGCAAAACCTTCCTGGCAAACCGGTACCGGCGTGCCGAACGATGGCGCCCGCGACGTCCCCGATGTCACCATTACGGCCTCCGCCGACCATGACGGATATATCTTGTGCTCCTCATATTCCCCTTTCAACAACTGCGCCAGCGGCATTCCAGCGGCAGTGGCCGCCGGCTCGATCGTCGGAGGAACCTCGGCGTCTTCGCCGGTGTTTGCCGGCATCGTTACCCTGCTCAACCAATATCTCGTAAAGAGTGGATCGATCACCAAGCCCGGCTTGGGCAACATCAACCCGCAGCTATACCCGTTCGCGGCAAGCAACCCCTCGGCGTTCCACGACATCACCCAAGGCAACAACATCGTGACCTGCACGCCCGGCAAGCCGACGGGCTATCCCGCTGCCCAGCAGTGCCCAAAGAGTGGGAGTTTCGGTTACAGCGCCGGCACCGGCTACGACCAGGTAACCGGCCTCGGCTCGGTTGACGCTTACAACTTCGTCACCGGCTGGGGCGGATCTCCCCGGCCGACCACGACAACCGTCAGCGTTTTGCCGGCGGCGGTGAATTATCAGGCGAGCACAAGCGTAGCGGTCACGGCTACGGTTAAGCCGACCTCCGGCAGCGGCACGCCGACCGGAACCGTCACTTTCTACATTACGTGCACGGATGTCCAGGCTAACTGCGGGACGCTGACCAGCGGAACTGCGGTTTCCATTGGCACGGGAACGCTGAGCCGTGGCACCGCTACCCTGAGCGGCGGCTACAACACAAGCTCGCTTCACTACAACGCCACCGGCTTGCCCTACAACGTGACTGCGACGTACGGCGGCGACAGCTCTTTCTCGGGATCTACCTCCACGACGCCGGCCACGTTGAACGTGCAGTACTTCATTGTGAACAATCCGCCTCCTGCAGCAGTCACCATCTCTGCCCCTGGCCAGAGCGGTTCGACAGCCATCACCGCTACGCTCTACGGAGGTCTGACCGCCTCCAGCCTGACCTTCAGTTGCACGGGACTGCCGTCAGAGAGCAACTGCACTTTTGGAACTCCAAACGCCAGCAATCAGGTGACTGTGACCGTCGGGACCACCGCTGCCAGCGATCTCCGCAGGCCGCAGCTCGGGCGTCATCAGCAGCTCTTCTATGCGCTCTTGCTTCCCGGATTCCTCGGTGTAGTTTCGATGTCCCGGCGCAAACGCACCTGGCGCGGCTTGCGGCTGCTGGCGTTGATTGTGGTTCTATGCCTGCCGGCCCTGTGGCTAGCGTGCGGCGGTGGCGGCGGAAGTAGCACTCCCCCAAACCCCGGTACGCCAGCCGGAACCAGCACGGTGACCGTCACCGCGACCACCGGGGGGACGACCCCGCTGCCAGGCACCACTACGTTTACCCTGACGGTACAGTAGCTTTCCTTGATGTACGTGGAGGACGGGCGTCCCTTCGCCATTCGGCTCAGGGCAGGCCGCGCCCGTCCTTATCTGACATCAGGGTTACTTCAGACACGTCGCTTACGCTCTGGCGGTTTTCCGGCGACTAAGTTCTTCCCCCGTCCTGCCGATACATCCCAAGTGAGCACTCTTTCATCCGCCGCAAAACCGGCTCCGGCCCCGCACGCTCGCTTCGTGGCCCGTCAGCCCATCTTAACGGCCGATGAAAAGCTCTTTGGCTACGAACTGCTCTTCCGGGATGGTGTCGAGGATTACTTTCGTGCTCCCGACGCCGATGCCGCTTCGCGCGCCGCTCTGAGCACTTCGATGCTCATTGGCCTGGATATGCTGTGCGACGGCCGCCGCGCCTTCGTCAACTGCACCCGCGACATTCTGCTGAAGGACTACATCACGCTTCTGCCGCCGCCGCAAACGGTCGTCGAAGTTCTGGAGACCGTTCCGCCCGACGAACTCGTCAAAGCGGCTTGCCTCCGCCTCAGAGAAGCGGGATATCAGATCGCGCTCGATGACTTCGTGGTTAACGACCCGCGGATTTGCCTCACCGGACTGGCTGACATCATCAAGGTCGACCTGAGCCTGGTGCAGCTCCATGAAGCCGCAGCTATGGTGAAGCAGTATGGCTCGCGGCGCTGCCAGATGCTGGCCGAAAAGGTTGAGACGCGTGAGCAGTTCGAAGCTGCCAAGAAGGCCGGGTTTGTTTACTTTCAGGGATATTTCTTCCATCGTCCCGAAACCCTGACCGCGCATGAAATTCCCGAAAACCGGGTCAACTACCTGCGTATTTGGCAAGCCATTTCCCAGCCGCAACTCGATATCCGCGAGGTCGAGGATCTGATCAAGCGCGAAGCATCCTTGTGTTACCGCCTGCTGCGCTACTTGAATTCTCCGGCGTTCGGTCTGGCCAACGAAATCTGCTCCGTTCGTCACGCTTTGGCGCTGCTGGGCGAACGCGAAGTCCGCCGGTGGGTGCGTCTGGTGGCAACCCTTGTGGCGGGGCAAGACAAATCGAGCGAACTAGTGGCTTCCGCCCTGATTCGCGCTCGCTTCTGCGAGCTGCTTTCCGCCCGCGTGGGACACTGCGGCAGCGACCTGTTTCTCATGGGCTTGCTCTCTCTCATGGACGTCATTCTGGAAATTCCCATGGCAAAGATTTTGGAGCACGTCGCCTTGGATCAGGACATGAAGTCGGTTCTGTTAGGAGACTCCAGCCCGTTGCAACCGTTCTACCGGCTCATGCTGGCGCAGGAAGCGGGAGAGTGGCAGCAAGCCGCCGAACTTTCGCGGCAACTCAACTTGAGCGACCAGGAAACCGCCGCCAGCTATTGGGAAGCGGTGCAATGGGCACGGCAGATCAACGGTGCATGAGCGCGCCCATAGGCGCATTCTTCTGGCTGTTGGTTACCTCGGTACGAAACGCGGTATACTTGGACTTGCGCTGGGTGGCGGTTTGGGGTTAGCATCATGTTTGTTCCCACGCGGCCACGCTCCTCAGCGGGCCTCCCGCGCCGGTAGGGTCCAGGCGCCTGTAGTGGACGAAGATCATTCACGAGTGAATTCCAGCGGCGAGTTTTCGCACACACTCTGCCTCGGATACACAGGGTAGCTGCCACAAGGGTATTTTGGGTTGATCCGAGCGGTAAACACTTTGGCTGAACGCATTGTGTCCTTTCTGGACCGCAATGCAGGGGTTTTCAAGAGAGACATTATGAATGTTGCACCCGGACATCCCTCCGGCGACGGTGGAGGGAGAGGCAGACGGCGCCGAGGGCGTCGTCCTTCCAATCGTGGCGGTCAGGCCGGCGGTCGTGGCCGTCATCAGCACGACGGCATCTACACCGCCCCCATGGATCACAACTATCGCTCGGCGATCAATGGCGATCCCGGACGCAACCGCGGTGGCCGGGTCCCGGTTCCTGCTTTTCCCCCAGTCGACCCTGACGCCCCGCCTCCGGCGGAGGACGCCACTTCCCGCATCTTTGCTTTTGTGGACGATCTCTTTTTCCAGGCCAAGATTCAGGAAACCGCTCGCAAGCTCAATGTCAAGGTCGAATTCTGCAAAACCGAGAAAGATCTGGCTGACCGGATGAAGCAAAATGGCGAAGAACTGCCCTCGCTCATCATCTTCGACCTGAACCATGTCGGCGCCAAGCCGCTCAGCCTGATTCCCAAGCTCAAGGCGAAGCTGAAGAAGGGGACGTCCATCATCGGATTTCTTTCCCACGTGCAGGGCGACCTGAAACAGAAAGCGCACGAGGTAGGAGCAGACATGGTGTTGCCGCGCTCTGCTTTTTCCCAGAATCTGCCCCAGTTGCTGTGGCGCCACGGCGGTCCGGAAGCAGCTAGCTAGACCATTCGAAATTATCGTTCCGGTCGGAGCCCCATCGTGCTTACCCAGGCGGCCATCCTAATCTCCTGCCGCCCAGCAAGTGCACGTGCAAATGAAACACTGACTGCCCAGAGCCCGGACCCACGTTGGTCACGGTCCGGTACCCATCCTCAATATTGCGCTGGCGGGCGATAGCTGCCGCCGCCAGATGACACTGCCCGATCGTCTCACGATCAGCCGGTGTGGCTTCTTTCAACCCCCGAATGTGTTTCTTGGGAATTACCAGCACATGTGTCGGAGCCTGCGGTTTAACATCGTCGAACGCATACACCTGGTCATCTTCATAAACTTTCTTTGCAGGAACTTCGCCGCTGAGAATTCGGCAAAAAAGGCAATCATTCATCAAAACGCTCCCGGTTGTGATTCGCATTTGGTTAGACACACTACTGCGTGCGCTTCCCAAGCGCGTACGCCCCAACTCTAGCCCAACTCAAAGGAATTGTAGCGCAACGTCAGTAATTGTTACGAAAGACGGAAAAGATTGAAACTAAATGATTTAGCGACGCCAAATCGCCTCAATCGAGTCTAATCAGGAAAATTGACCCCTCATTTGTCCGGGTGTCGCGAGCGACTTCTTCGGCTCGTTTCTTGTCATCATCCTGCACCAGCACTCGCACCCACCAATTCCCCGCCGGGCTGCCAAAGCTCAATGCCTTGGCCGTGTGATAGCGATGCGAGAGATGATCCACCAGTTTATCGGCGCTGTGCTGTTTTTCGAAACCGCCAATCTGCACCGCCCATCGTCCGCCGGTGGTGAGCGGCGCCGGCGCATACAGGACCTCCAGCCGCACCGGCACCACTCCCGCGCGCCACACATCCACCTTCTTGGCGGCTGCTAGAGACAGATCGAGAATTCTTCCCTCCACAAACGGCCCGCGGTCCGTGATGCGCACCAACGTCGAGTGACCGGTCTTATCATTGGTCACGCGCACGATCGATCCCAGCGGCAGCGTGCGGTGCGCCGCTGTCAGCGCGTTCATGTTGTACACCTCTCCGTTCGAGCTTCGCCGGTTGTGATATGGCGGTCCGTACCAACTCGCCAAACCAGTTTCCACCACGATCGGTTTGGCGTCGGCGGGAACACGCAGAGCTTCTTCGCTTTCGGCTGGCCTCTTGGCGGGCTCGCTTTCCTTGGGCAGGGCTTCGGCTTGCGTTTCCTCCGGCTGGGGCCGCGGCTGGCTGATGGCAGGCGGCTCGGGAACTTTGACTTTCGCTTCTTTGTGCCCGCCGCATCCGGCGAGCAGAATCACGCCCGCAATCGCAATCCAGGGTGGCGCGGACATTCCCGTCCGCCAGAAAGGGGTTTGGCTTGTCACTTCTGCTGTGTGGGATGCTCCAGGTAATCGGCCAGTTTGGCCAGCTTTTCCGACGCCGTCCGCAGTGCCTTGGTGGAATGCTGCCGGACACTGGGCACCACTTCCCGGTCCAGATACTCCACGATCTCGGCCACTTCCTTCTCCACCGTCGCTGCCGCCTCCGCCACTTTCTGGTTGATGCGCACGGAGGCATCCTCCACCTTGCGGTTGAAGTCGTTCATCGGCCACCTTCTTGAGCGGGAAAACGGCCACTCGTGATTTGCGGACACCAGGCTTGGTTATTATTTCGTGCTCCACGCTGCCGGTCAACCCACGGGCATCCGGGAAAACACCTCCGGCTCGGAAAAGCCAACCGGAAAACCAGACGATGATCGCCCTTTTAACGGTCGTCGGGCACGTGTGGGCATGGGCAGAACTGGACTGTCAGCGCCGCGTTCCCGGATCGAGTGTCACCATTTATTTCTCCGTAAAGTCAGCCTGAGCGCCGACGTTCCCGTAGTAAAGGCGAATCGTGCAGGTTTTCGGCGCCATGTGAGCCAAAGCCACCTGCAGTGGTTTCACCGGCGGGTTGAGATCGCCCAACTCCATGGGCGAGCGAACCAGATCCTGGGTTTCCTCGTACTTGCTGCCGGCGGTAACATTCTTATTTACTATCAGCGTCCACTCTTTCTTATTGGGCACCACGTAAACCGCGAAAGCGCCAACCGGAATCTCCACCCGGTTGAGCACCACCGGCGCTTGCGTGTAAAGCGTCATCGCCGATCCACCCGGCTCCCACAGCTTGCCGTTCTTCGGTTCTTCCTTGTTTTTCCCGGAAGCGTCGTAGCGCAGGCTGATTTGATTACCATCCACATAATTGCAATATGCCGTTTGTAACTGAGGTTCGGAATCCTGAGCCATCGCCAACGTGCCGGGAATCACCAGAACCGTCAGCAGGGCGCAAACCACTATCAGACGCATCGTCGTATCCTCCCGAAACTCGAGTACCTCCTGCCGCACAGCGGCAGGCTTTTTACGCGCCTATTGTACGTCTCCCTGCCCCAGAAAGCAGCAACAAACTAACCATTGGCCAGCCTGGTTACGCCCGTTCCTTGGACTTCCGTGATGTTTCGCAAACCACCTCGCGGTTGCTAACGTGACAAGGCGGTAACAAGAAAGGGTGGCTTGAACCACATGGCGAACGGCGAAAGTTCAGGGGCGTTGAAAATCCTTTATGGCGAGGGCAATCCGGAAACGGCCGCCTCGCAGGCTGTGTCGTTTCAGAAGGCGGGGCATCAGACCGAAACCGCCGTTGGCCGGAAAGCCGTAGAAGAGGCGCTGCGCAAGGCAAGCTATGACTTGGTCGTTCTGGGCCCGACCCTAACTCGGGACGACCGCCATCATCTGCCCTACATGGTGAAGAAGGTGAACATCCACACCAAAGTTCTGGTGATGCACACCGACGGCGAGCGCCATCCTTATGTGGACGCCAACACCGACACCGGCCGCAGCATTACCGATGTCGTAAACAAAATTGCCTCTCTGGCTCGCGCCAGCCAGACCACGGAAAAGAAAATGGCTGCCGGAGCCGGCGCCAAAAAATAACCACGACGTTAGGAGCGGGTACCGAAAGCCTGGTACCGAAGACGAAGGGCGGCCTCGCGCCGCTCTTTATCTTTTGTGATGTCAGAAAATCCCTACTCCGCCTTCACCGCCTCGATCGTCTGGTAAAGCTGCGTGTCGTCGGTCACTTCCACGAAGGGTTTGCCGTGAGGCTTGTTGCTGACTATATAAATGGTCGGGGTGTGGCTGAGGTGAAGCGAATTCCCCAAGTCGCGCTCAGCCTTGACCTCCGCCGCAAACTTGCCCTGCGGATCGACTACAAACGGCAGATCCACCTTGTGATCAGAGGCAAACTTCTCCGCAAACTGCCGCAGGTTCGTGGGAAAGATCTCCAGTTGGTGTTCGAAGATGTAGTCGCGGAATTCGTTTCCCAGTTCCTTCGACCGGCTATCGAAATAGTGGGCAATCACTGCCGCATCGTATGACCAATTGTGCATGGGCAAAGGAAAGTCATGCCGGACGACGGGAATCTTATAGGTTGCCGCCGCCTGACGAACCTTTGGCGCATCTGCCCGGCATCGTGGACATTGCAGGTCCTCAAAAACCACAATCGCGACCTGTGCGCCTTTGGGCGGACGCAGTGCCGCATTTACCGCGTCCTGCGCGGAAAGCAACGAAGCCAGGCAACCTACAGCCAACGCAAATTGAACCAGAGTCTTTGTCATAATCGAATCATTTCACGCTGCTCGCGGCCGCGCCGCCATCCTTCCAGCGCAATCCTATAATTGTCCCAAACGCAAACAAGGTTAGCAAGGAGACCACCACCAGCGACGCCACGCAGTACACGCACCACACGCCCAGAATGTGGGCCTCGATGTGCGACAGATAAATCGAAAACCCCAGCCCGCCCAGCGCCAGCACCAGTACCAGCCGATAGGCGCGCCACAACGCCAGCGCTCCCATCAGCAGATATCCCGCCATCCCGATCATGGCCACCGGAATGCCGGCCATCACCGCAAACGGACTATGGTTCACGATGCCGCAATCCCAGTGCTCGTTGATGCTGCACGGAGATACGTCGGTCCGGTAATGTTCCCGCAGGGCCAGGCTGGCGGCGATGAAACCCAACAAGGCAATCAAAGTTAGAAGATATCTCACGAATCAAGGCTTCCCTTTTTCGAATTAACCGCTCAAGCGTTTCACTCTAGCGTCCGCCGACCCCATCTTCCTTCATGGCCTCGATCAACTGGCCGAGATCGTCCCGCTCCATCACTTCCACGAAGGCTTTGCCCTGCGTTCTGTTGCTGACCACATAAATGGTCGGCGTGCCCCGAAGCCGCATCTCATAGGCCAAGTCACGGTCAGCGGCAACTTGCCGGGCGAACTTGCCCTGCGGATCCACGACCTTCGGCAAGTCCACCTTGTGCTCGCTGGCAAACCGTTCCGAAAAAGCGCGCAGAGTATCTACGGTGATGTCAGGCTGGTGCTCAAAAATGTAATCCCGGTATTGCTCGCCGAGCGCTTTGGACTGCGATTCGAAATAACGCGCCATCACCGCCGCTGCGAACGACCACCGATGGGAGGGCAACGCAAAATCATGCACTATGATCGGGACGCTGTACTTCCGCGAAGCTCCCTCCAGCACCGGCACCGCCTGGCGGCAATCCGGACATTCCAGGTCTTCAAATATCACGATGGCTACTTGCGCGCCCGCCGGTGGACGCAGAACCGGACTCGCCGGATCTTGAGCCAATGCAGCGGAGACCATCAGGAGAACAGCGCAGGCCGGGAGAAGGCAGCGGATTTTCATGAGTTCGTCGAACGCAAGCTCCTATAGTAACCCCAAGCGCGCCGCCGCGTCATCCTCGCCACGCGAACGGCACCCATAAATGGTAGAGGCGCGCACTGCCCTTGGTGACCCAGGTCACCGACATCGTTGCCAGGAGTCTGGTAGCTTACTCGTGCAAGCTGGAGTCCTTTCGCTCGCTCTTTATTCGACAGCTATTCACCCAACCAAATCTCGGTCTGGGGGGATCGAATTAGGAGGCTTAACTGTGAAGTTCTTCAGAAAGACGCTGTCACCGCTGTCCCTCATCTTCAAGACTCTGTTACCGACCAAGAAGCAGACGTACCCGGCCGGCTGCGGGTACGCCGGCCCTGTGTGGCCGCAATGGGTCTACCCCGACGGCTCGGAAAATCCCGGCGACACCGAGTGCTACACCCACGACAGCCTGGTGACTGCGCAGGCCGACTGCAACCTGGGTGACACCGGCGATAGCTGCGACCGGGGGATCGACGGTCTGCCATCGATGATGGCTTGGGCTTACTACGCCGAACCGACGACGACGGAGGCTGGCCCGACGTCGATCTGGGACGCCCAAGCGTTCATCCCCGAGGTGTGCTACGGAGAGAACGGCACCTACAACTACCTCGCGTGCGGCCCCGGGCCCTCCGGGAATAGCACCGAGTGGTCCCACCACATTCGCTACCCGCAGGGACCGGTTCCGTACAACCCGACACAGAACTACAGTTACGCACCGGTTCTTGACGACATTCTGGCTTGCAAGCTGCCAGCCGTTAGCTGGGTCATTCCCGATGGGTCGTACTCCGACCATCCCCCGAGTAACCCAACCGCCACCAGCATATCCATTGGGCCCTCCTGGGTCGCGGACATCGTTGACGCCATCGGCAACAGTCAGGGCAACGGCTGTGGCATCGACTACTGGGGCTACGGCACGCCAGCGGGGATCACCGCCCAGCCGACCGCCATTTTCGTTGTCTGGGACGACTGGGGCGGCTGGTTCGACCATGTCAAACCCTGGATAGCCCGGATAGACAAGGAGAACCCAACTCCTCCCGGGTACACCCCTTGCGACCCAACCACTCAATGGGGCTGCGGCTACACCGACGGCTTCCGCGTGCCGCTGCTGGTGGTCTCGCCCTACACCACGGCGGGCTACGTCTCCGGCGAATGCGGCGTGACCAACTACCCGGCCTGCGGGGACTCGCACAACCAGCCGCCACAGTACGTGCACGACTTCGGCAGCATCCTGGCATACATCGAGTGGAATTTTGGGATGCCGCCAATCGCGCCCCCCGGGTACGCGGACGCCAATGCACCTGACGGCAACGGGAACACCCCCTTGTCGGACTTCTTCCCGCTGCCGGTAGGGCAGGGGCGATCGTTCACCAGCATCACGACTACATGGGGCTATTGGTGCTTCCAGAACCCCAACCAGGGAGAATGCTTCGGCGCAAACTGGGTTCCCACTGACCCAGACGACTATTGAGGTAGTGCGCCGCGATTCTTGAAAACCGTGGTATAGTGAAGGGCAGCGGAGACTTGATCTCCGCTGTCCCTCCCTCAGCGGGCAATCGGCCCGGAAAGGCAGTGTCCAATGAAGCGACCCAATTTCCTTCCCACAGTGCTAGCTCTTGCCGCCGCCCTTGTACCTGTGCCGGCGACTTGGGCGGCAACGCACAACAAATACAAGATCCTGCACGGCTTTACCGGCGGTAACGACGGCGGCCTGGTAGCGTCGGGCCTCGTGCTTGACGGACACGGAAATCTCTACGGCACGACATACTGGGGTGGGACCGGGACGGGGTGCGGAGGAAGTCCCGGCTGCGGCGTGGCCTTTGAGCTAACGCCTCGGGGGAACGGCCGGTGGCCGGAAACCGTGCTATTCGACTTTAGCGGCTGGTACAACGATGGCATGCCCAAGGGCGGCTTAATCATGGACGGCAATGGCGACCTCTACGGCATGGCATTGGGTGGGCCCAACGGCGTAGGCACTATCTTCGAGCTGGCCCCCGGCAGCGGGGGGTGGAATTTCAGCACCATCTATGCCCACGGCGGCTGCTGCCTCATCCTCGACCAGGCCGGCAACCTCTACGGCGGCATCGGCCCCGGCGCCCACGAGGCCGGTGCCGTCGGCGAGCTTTCGCCCGGCTCCAACGGCTGGACCTACATGGACCTCTATGACCTCTGCCCGCCTCCGCATTACTGCGGTGACGGGGATTCGCCCAGAGCTCCGCTGAGCTGGGATTCTCAGGGCAACCTTTATGGCACTATGCTCTTGGGCGGCAATGGCCCGCCCAACTGCCCCGGCTCGGGCGGCTGCGGCGTCGCGTTTCAAATGACCCCGAACGGAGACGGCACCTGGACCTACCACGTGCTGTGGCGTTTCGCCAAGTCGGGTACCGACGGCTATTATCCTTACGCTGGTTTGACCGTCGATGCCTCCGGCAACGCCTATGGCCTTACGTCCGCCGGAGGCAAATACGGCACCGGAACGTTCTTCAAGCTGACCCGTACCAAAACCGGCCCGTGGAAGGAAACTATTCTCTACCAGTTCCCTAACTGTGCCGACGGCTGTGGGCCGTCCTTCACGCTGGTGCCTGACGAGGCCGGGAACCTTTACAGCTCAGGAGCAGGCGGCTTGGATTGCGGAGGGATTAGCTGCGGCACGGTCTTCAAGCTCGCGCCCCAAAAGAATGGCACCTGGAAGTACAGCGTGGTGCACAAGTTCAACGGCAACGACGGCGCTTTCCCGTATGGCGTGACGTTGGACGACAAAGGCAACGTTTTCGGCACCACCATGAACGGTGGCAAATACAACATGGGCGTCGCCTTCGAAATCACGCCGTAAGCGTTGCGACCAGCGGCGGGGACACCCATTCTCGGAGTTTGCCCTCGCCCGCGCGCGCCCCGAAGGGAACTTCACGGCAAGCGGAAATTCACTGTCACCTGGGTTTGGAACTCGACGGGCTTTCCGTCCCGCAAAAGCGGTTTGAATCGCCACTGGCTTACGGCGTGGCGGGCAGCCGCGGCCAGTTGTGGATCGCCACTGACGGTCTTGAGCGTCTTGACAGACCCATCCTTGCCCACGACCGCTTCGAGGGTGACCGGACCTTGGATGCGTTGATCACGGGCCGACTCGGGGTATTCCGGCTCCACGCGTTGCACCAGGAACTGGTTCGCGGTCTCGGAAGAGATCCGGACGGCATTGGAAACGCCGGTCTGAGTTGAAGGGGAATTCGGAACTGCCGGCGGCGGGTTGGTGGCGCTCTCCGGCTGTGATCCGGGTTGGCGGTAAATCACCTTGCCGTTTTGAGAGATCACGAGCTCACCGGCGTGAGGATTTGGAGGTACGGCAGGCTCATGTTTCGACGCGGCTGGAGGTGGAGAAAGCGGCTTTTCCTCGGCCGCCGGCGGACTGACAGCAGGAGCCGAAGGAGGAACTGGCGTCGATTGCTGCGGGAGTGAGCCCTGTTGCGTCGGCGCAGGGTTGTTCGGTGAGGAAGCTGACCTCCGCAATCCTCCGCGGCCAAGCAGCCAACCCAGCGCGATCGCCAGCACGATGACGGCCGCGGTCAGAGCTGTAGTCCAATAATCCTGTTTCGGGGTTGCGGGCAGAGCCACTTCGGCCTCGCTGACGGCACCCAGCAGCTCCTCGTGGGGAACGGTTTCCTCTGCGGCCACAAAGGCTTCAGGCGTGACTTCTAGCGGAGGTGCTTCGGGAACTTGCTGCCCTACTGCGGGCACAACGGCTTCGGGCGCGGCTTCGAGCGGAGGTTCTTCGGGAACTTGCTGCGTCGCGGCAGCCGAACCATCCAGGATGTAGCTGATCGTGCGCGAGAGCGAAGCCAAGGCCTCTACTTCACGATCGCTAAAGGCGTGAGCGTTGGGAGAAAACACTTCGACGAGTCCCAACAGAACATCACGACGCAGGATGGGGAAGACCAGCATAGAACGGACACCCAGCCGGCGGCAAAGTTCGGGATCAACCCGGGGATCGGTTTCGCTGTCGTCGCAACGCTGGAAGGTCTTGCTTTGGACGCATGCCCCGGAGAGACCGGAATTGAGGTTCAGCCGAGCCCCGACACTGGGAGCACTGGTGCCGGTCTCGGCAAGGCAAACGATATCGTCCCCTGGTCCCAAGGCGATGGCCGCGCCGGAAGCATTGGTGGCACTGCGGGCACGTTCAACAATGTCGTTCAGCAGGTCCACCGAAACGGCTGGGACCTCGGCTAACAGTGCAGCCTGGACGGCGTCGGCGGGGGGCGAAGGAAATTCAGCCAGGTTGAACTCCGAACTTGGCTCTGGACTTGGCTCTGGACCTGGCTCCAGTGTTGGCTCCGGTTCTGGCGCGGTCTTCTGCGCGTGCAAACCGAGAGTGTCAGACTGCGACATGGGCTGCTGCGCCACAAAAGTAGTCCTGAGAACCGCCCTTTGGGGAAGGCGCCTAAAAGCTTCGCTGGGCGCAGTTTCGCCCGGAAGTGGCCGTGTTGTCAACCACAAACCGGGACCGGGATGCCTCGCCGGCCCGGGACCGGCCGCATATTATCGGTTAACGAATTACAAACGGTTGCCAGATTGTCAGTTCGTCCCGCCTCCGGAGTCCGGAGCCGGAGGTCCGACGTTGGGCGGCATTTCTCCGGTCAGGGAGTTCAGAAACGCTTCCAGATCGGCACGCTCCTGCCCGCTCAGAAAATCCAGCACATGAATTTCCTTGTCGAGATTGGGGTTTGAATTTCCCCCGCCGATATAGAAGTCCACGACCTGTTTCAGGTCCTTCAGACTACCGTCGCTCATGTAGGGCGCGGTTTGGGCTATGTTGCGCAGCGAAGGCGTCTTGAACTTCCCCTTGTCGGCTTCGTTGTGGGTCACGGCGTAGAGGCCGACGTCAACGAACTGCCCCATGTCCACGCCGACGCCGATGTTGTGAAATTTATTGTCGGTGAACAGAGCAGACTTGTCGCCGATGGTATGGCAGACGGCGCAATCACCCTTCTTCGCAGAGGTGAAGACGGCGAAACCTCGCTTGACGGAGCCGTTCACGGCCTTCCTGTCGTGACCATATTTCCAGCGGTCAAAAGGCGAGTTACCGCTGACGACGGTGCGCTCGAAGGAGGCAATGCTTTTCTCCACCATCTCGTAGGTAATGGGCCTGGTGCCCCAGGCTTCGGCGAACTGCTTGCGGTAACTGGGGTCAGCGTTCAAACGAGTCTCGACTTCGGCCAGGGTGTTGGCCATTTCGACTGGATTCTGCACCGGGCCCTCGGCTTGTTTTTCCAGGTTGGGGGCGCGGCCGTCCCAGAACTGCACCTGAAAGTAAACGGCGTTGGTGACGGTGGGTGAGTTGCGCGTGCCGGTTTTCTTGCCGACGCCTTCGGAGACAGGTTTAGGATCGGCAAATCCGTAACGCGGATCGTGGCAGGTGGCGCAGGAAACCGTCTTGTCGATAGAAAGAATCGGGTCGTAGTAAAGGCGGCGGCCTAGCGCAATGGTCTCGGCTGTGGGAGGATTGTCGGCCGGAATTGGCACCGGCGGCAGCCCCAGCGGAGCCTTGATCTGGACGGGATTGCCGATGGGCAAAAGCGGCGCGGCGGCCTTCTGCTGACTGTAGAGCAGGAGACCACTGGCGAGCGAAAGTGGCAAGAGCAACCAGAAAAAACGAGTATGGAAATTGATCACGGCCCTCCTGGAAACTAAGCCTGAGCGCGGTCCGGCCCGGATCCAGTCCGCGCAAGGGCTTTCTCTGAATTCTAAAGCGATCGCCATTGGTTGAAAAGTGACGAAACTCACCGAGCGGGCGCGCGCGCCGCAAGCACTTAACGAATTTGCGGCCAGCGGTTAGAATCAACCTTCGCGGTTGGTTGATGTCAACGTCGCTATGAAACTGTCGGTAGTAATGCCCATTTATAACGAACAAGCCACCCTGCGGCAGGTGGCCGAGCGGGTTTTGGCGGTGCCGCTTGAAATCGAATTGATCTGCGTGGACGATGGCTCGCGCGACGGGTCGCGGGACCTGCTGGCGGAATTGCAAAAGCAACACCCACAGGTGCGAGTGTTCCTGCAGCCTAAGAATATGGGCAAGGGAGCGGCGTTGCGGCGCGGCATTCAGGAGGCCACTGGCGACTTCGTCATCATTCAGGATGCAGATCTGGAATATGATCCAGGCGATTATCCCGCCCTGCTCGAGCCGCTGCTGCAAGGCAAGGCCGACGTCGTGTACGGATCGCGCTTCCTGGGCGCAGCGCCGCACCGCGTGCTGTATTTCTGGCATTCGGTGGGAAACAAAGTTCTAACGCTGGTTTCCAATTGCCTCACCAACATCAACCTGACCGACATGGAAACCTGCTACAAGGTTTTCCGGCGGGAAGTCATTCAGGCGATTCCGATTGAAGAAGACCGCTTCGGATTCGAGCCGGAGATTACGGTGAAAGTGGCGAAGCGGCGGCTACGGATTTATGAAGTGGGCATCAGCTACTGGGGCCGCACCTACGAAGAAGGCAAGAAGATCGGATGGAAAGACGGGGTGCGGGCGCTGTGGTGTTTGCTGAAGTACTCGCTGAAGTAGAACGCGAGCCCGTCATGGCGATTAGCCGGTAGGAAACACCAGGTCTCTCCACTCCGCGTTCCCTTCCGCAAACGGAAGGGAACACTCCGGTCGAGATGACGATCTCGCGGGGATACAGCAACTACTTCAGAAACACCACCAGCACTTTCCCATCCGAATGGTACTCATCTCCGGTGGCGTTTTTCGCGTCGGTTATGGCGTGAGCGGGAGTGTAGTAGCTCATGCTCTTGACCTTGCCTGCTTTGTCCAGGCTCTGTCCGATGTTGGTCCGCTCGCCGTCAACGTAGGGATCGATCTTGTGGGTAATGCCGTTGTTGCGTTTGTCCTTGGCGAACGCGATGTCGTGCGTTCCCGCGCCCACCCAGACCGTCTGCCCTTTCCATGTATCGGGCGCTTTCCACAAGCGGAAGTGGTGGCGGCTGGCCACCATGGCGATAGGCTCGGCCATCTCGTAACCAAAATCCTGGGGGCGGTTGAACAGATACAGCGTGCTCATGGGCATCGCCAGATAATCCTTATTTTGGAACGTGGCGAGCGCCGCTGCCAGCGCAGCGCCGGTATCGCTGGTGTCAGCCGGATGCCAGTTGGCCGCTTGCAGCGCATTCTTCACCTGATCTTCGGATCCGACCAGAACAAAATTTGTCATGTCACCCGAATTCTTGAACTGATCGTTCACCCGGCGAGGCAGGTTGTCGATGATTTTGCGCAAGCCGCCATCGATCTGCGCCGTCGAAACCTTCAGCGCCGCGGCATCGGCAGCCGTCGAAGCAGCCGTCGAACCTGAGCCCAACTGGCCCTGGACGAAGATCTGCGCGGCTTCCGATAGCTCGCTCTTCAGCTTCTGCCCTTGGCTGGCTGCCTGCTGATGCACGCTGACTGAAAACGTTCCTGAGCACGCGGACGTTCCGTTCACGCCCAAGTACAGATGCCCGTCTGCGTCGGCGGTCATGGTGTGGCTGCTGCCCACCAGCGTCGGCGCGCCCTGCTCCTGCGTTTTGGCAATCAGCGCGCCCGGCGCGGCCGAAGGCAGCGGCAAGCTCTGATCGGCTTTTCCGCCGCTCACGCCTTGCGGGTTGCAGTTCTTTTCGGAGCTGGCCGTGATGGTCAACTGATCGCCCTTCTGCAGGTCCACCTTGGCGTCGGTCCAGGCCTGGGTGGTGGGCACGTCGAGCTTGTAATCCTTGCTCGCGGCGGCCGGCTGCTTGGCCGAAAGATCCTGCTGCAACTCCTTCAGCAGATCCTGAGACGCCGCGATGGCAGTAAGCGCGATCACTTCGAGAACGCAGAATGACAATTTCCACTTTTTCATAGCGACCACTTGAAGCCTCGGTTCGTTATTAGTTGTTTTTCATATTATGCGGCTTTGCCTGCCACGGTGAATAGGCTGTCGACCTCCGCGTGAGCGGACATCCCCTTCGACTTCGCTCAGGGCAGGCTTGCGCGGCTGTCCCCACGCGTGTTTCTCCCAAAATGGGACATAACGCTGTTTTGACACTTTCCCCCACCGAATGTTAGATTCTAAAGTTTCTCAGTCTCCAGTCTCAGCCGGGTTCGATCAAGCACAACAATGGACGAAACACTGCGTCAAGTCGGGGAATTACTACTCGGGGCCATCCCGACCATCGTCTTCATGACGCTGTTGTACGCGGCATATACGGCGCTGGTGCACAAACCCCTGGCGCGGGTGCTGGAAGAGCGTCGCAGCAAGACGGAAGGCGCAGTGGAGCAGGCGAGGGCCGACATCGCCGCGGCTGAAGCGCGCACTGCCGAATATGAGCAGCGGCTGCGCGAAGCCCGCGTGGCGGTTTTCAAAGCGCAGGAAGCGCGCCGGCAGAAGGCCATTCAGGCGCGAGCAGCCGCATTGTTAGAAGCGCGAGACCGCGCCCATGCCCAGGTGGAACAGGCGCGCGTGGGCATCGCGAGAGACCAGGCGGCGGCGCAGGTGGGATTGCAGCGAGAAGCTCAAGCCCTGGCATCCGAAATTATTCGCATGGTGCTGCGGCCCGGACCGGCGCAGCTTCCCGCGGGCGGTGGCCGGTGAAGCGTCTGACGTCGCGTGTTCTAGCCACAGGAATTGCCCCGGGCGCATTGCTGGCGGCGGTTTTCGCGGCGGCTTGCTTCATGGTTCCTGCGCGAGCCGCGGCTGGCAGCCTGGCGTTCGCAACCCTTCAGGAAGCTTCCGGGTCCTCGGCCCACGAGTCAAGCGCGGAACCGCAAAAGTCGCGGGAACCAGCGCACGAAAGCGAAGAGGATCAATTCAAGCACTCGGCTTCGGTGCGAATGGTCGCAAAGCTGACCGGCCTTAGCCTGGAGAATGCCTACTGGTTGAGCGTGGTGCTGAACTTCGCGATTGTCGCTGCGATTATTTTCTGGGCGTTGAAGAAAAATCTGCCTGGGATGTTTCGCAAACGTACAGCCTTCATCCAGCAAGCGATGGAAGAAGCGCGCAAAGCCAGCGAGGATGCCAACCGGCGATTGGGCGAGATTGAGGCGCGGCTGTCGAAGCTCGACGGGGAGATCGGCCAGATGCGGGCGGCAGCGGAGAAAGACTCCTCCGAGGAAGAGCAAAAGATCAACGCCGCGGCGGAAGAGGACAAGCGCAAGATCGTGGAGTCGGCCGAGCAGGAGATCGCGGCGGCGGCGAAGTCGGCCCGCCGCGAACTGACTGCTTACGCGGCGGATTTGGCCGTGGCATTGGCGGCGAAGCAGATTCATGTGGATGCCACGGCAGACCAGGCACTGGTCAAGGACTTTGCCCAACAGCTTTCCGGCAATGGCGGCGAGCGGCAGAAAGGCGGCGGGTAGCCTGTGGCCTCAGTGACGAATACCTATGCCCGCGCTCTTGCGGATGTGGTCATGAATAACCGTCTGGACGCCGCCCTGACCTTGCAGGAGGCGCAGAACGTGACCCAGTTAGTGGCCGACAGTAAGACGCTGCGCGATGTCTGGGGGACGCCGTCGATCCCGGCGGCGCAGAAACGCGCCGTACTGGATGCCATTGTGGCCAAAGCCGGGATTTCCCGCACGGTGAGGAATTTCGTCGCCGTGCTGATCGATCACCGGCGCATCGGTTTTCTGGCGCCCATCGTCCAGCAGTTTGAAATTGAAATGAACCAGCGGCTGGGCTTCACGGAAGCGGAGATTCGAACTGCCCGCGATTTAAGTGAGGATGAACGCCGCGTGCTGGAAAGCCGCGTGGAGAGCCTGACGGGGAAAAAAGTGCGGGCCAGCTATTTCCGCGATGAATCGGTGTTGGGCGGCGCGGTGGTCCGGATTGGCAGCACGATTTACGACGGTTCGGTGAAAGGGCGGTTAGAGAGGCTGCGAGAGCAGTTGGCCGCAACCTAGCGTGCTGTAGAGACGTAGCTAGCTACGTCTCTACGGAGCTGAAAGCGACTTTTATGGCACAAATCAAAGCAGACGAGATCACACAACTGATCCGGCAGCAGATCGAAAACTACGAGTCGAAGGTCGCGGTCGATGAAGTAGGGACGGTCCTGACCCTGGGCGACGGGATTGCCCGGGTTTACGGCCTCGACAAGGTCATGGCTGGCGAACTTCTGGCCTTTCCGCACGACGTGGCTGGCATCGCCATGAACTTGGAAGAAGACCAGGTCGGCGTGGTGCTGCTCGGCGACTACACCGAGATCAGCGAAGGAGACGAAGTCAAGCGCACCGGGCGCATCATGAGCGTCCCGGTGGGCGCCGCCGTGGTGGGACGGGTGGTGAACTCGCTGGGCCAGCCGATTGACGACCGGGGCCCGGTTGCCTCGAACCAATTCATCGCGCTGGAACGCATCGCTCCCGGCGTGATCGACCGCCAGCCGGTGCGGGAACCGATGGCGACCGGATTGAAAGCCATCGACAGCATGATCCCGATTGGCCGCGGCCAGCGTGAGTTGATCATCGGTGACCGGCAAACCGGCAAGACCGCACTCGCCATCGACACCATCATCAACAATAAGGGCAATGACCTGATTTGCATTTACTGCGCGGTCGGGCAGAAGCGGTCGTCGATTGCCCAAGTGGTGAAGCTGCTGTCGGACTATGGCGCGATGGATTACACCATCGTGGTGGCGGCTTCAGCCTCGGAGCCGGCGCCGATGCAGTACATCGCTCCGTATGCGGCGTGCGCCATGGGCGAGTATTTTCGCGACAACGGAAAACACGCCCTGGTGATTTATGACGACTTGTCGAAGCACGCAGCTTCCTACCGCGAGATTTCGCTGTTGCTGCGGCGTCCACCCGGCCGCGAGGCGTATCCCGGCGACGTGTTTTATCTGCACTCGCGCCTGCTGGAACGCGCGGCCAAGATGAGCGACAAGAAAGGCGGCGGCTCGCTGACTGCGCTGCCGATTATCGAAACCCAGGCGGGCGACGTCTCGGCGTACATTCCGACCAACGTGATTTCGATTACCGACGGCCAGATTTATCTGGAGACCGATCTGTTTAACCAGGGCGTGAGGCCGGCGGTGAACGTGGGTTTGTCGGTAAGCCGCGTGGGCGGCAGCGCGCAGATCAAGGCGATGCGGCAGGTCGCCGGGAGCCTGAAGCTGGAGCTGGCGCAATTCCGCGAACTGGCGGCGTTTGCGCAGTTCGGCAGCGATCTGGATAAGGCGACGCAGAACCAGCTCAATCGCGGACAGCGGCTGGTGGAAGTGCTCAAGCAGAAGCAGTTTTCGCCATTGCCCTTCTCGAAGCAAATTTTGGTCATTTTTGCGGGAACCGGCGGTTTTCTCGACGATCTGCCGATTGATCAAGTGCGGGAGTTTGAGGCGGAGTTGTACAAGTTTGCCGACGCGACCAATCCCGGGTTGCTGCGCACCATCATGGAGAAGAAGATTCTGGACGACAACCTGAAGGCCGAGATGACCAACTTGGTCAAACAGGCCAAGGAACAATTTGTAGCTTCACGCGAAGCGGTGGCTAAGTAGCTGCTGGCTACTAGCTTCTGGCTACGAGCCACATCTTTAACCGCAAAGTTCGCAAAGAGAGGGCGCAAAGGACGCGAAGACGGAGCTAGAAGCTGACTACTGACCACTGACCACTGAAGCATGGCAAACATTCTTGATATTCGGCGGCGGATTCGCAGCGTGACCAACACGCGGCAGATCACCAAGGCCATGAAGATGGTCTCGGCGGCCAAGCTGCGCCGGGCGCAGGAGCGCGCGCTGGCGGCGCGCCCGTATGCGCAGATGTTGAGTAATGTGCTGAAGTCGCTGGTATCACGAGCGGAAATCTACGATCCGGATACGGGCGAGCCGCGTCACCCTCTGCTGGCGCAACGTCCGGAGAAGAATGTTCTGTTGATCGTGGTCACAGGAGACAAAGGGCTGGCCGGGGCTTTCAACACCAACATTTTGAAAGCGGCCTCGCGGTTTCTGGAAACCGAAGCGGGGAAGAACATTGAGATCGAGGCCATCGGCCGCAAAGGACGCGATTTCCTGCGCCGGCGGTTCGCGGCTGCGGCTCCGCGGAGCAAGGATTCGCAAGGAGCGCCGCGCACCACGCTGGTCGGCGAGATGGTCGGCGTGCTGAACAAAGTGGATTACGCGTTGGCTGCCGGAGGCGCCGAACGCGTCATCGATCGGTATTCCAAACAAGAGATCGATTCGGTTTATCTGGTGTACAACGAATTCAAGTCGGTGATCTCGCAGCGGCTGGTGGTGGAAAAAGTCTTGCCGGTGGAGGAAGTCGGCGAGATCAGCGTGGCGCTAGCGGAAGGAATGTCGGAAGCGGACCGAAAAAAGGCGCTGGAAGCGGCGAAGGGCACCGGCGTGGGTCTGCGGCCGGCGGATACGCGCGAGGCGGATGCGGCAGCGGCCCGTTTTGCGGCGGCGCCGGTGGACTACATTTACGAGCAGGCCCCCGAGGAATTGTTCCGCTCGTTGTTGCCGAAGTACGTGGGCGTACAGATTTTCCATGCCCTGCTGGAGTCGGTGGCGGCCGAGCACGCAGCCCGCATGACCGCGATGGATGCCGCCACCAGCAACGCGACCGATATGATCGATTCGCTGACGCTGGCGATGAACCGCGCCCGTCAGGCGAAGATCACGAAAGAGATTATTGAGATCGTCAGCGGAGCAGCCGCCGCAGGATAAAGGAGCAGTCAGTACTCAGCGGTGCAGGTCGGAGCTTAGCACGGCCTAGGGGCTGAGTGCTGAGTGCTGAAGTCAGACAGCCGATAGCTGAGAGCCAGGAATTTATGCCAGAAAACATTGGACACGTGATTCAAGTTGCCGGTCCCGCCGTGGACGTGCAGTTCGAAGAAGCCATGATGCCGCCGATTTATCAGGCGCTGCGCGTTGTCAGCGATGGGTTTACCGTTCCCTCGCCCATCAAGGTCGTTCTTGAAGTACAGCAGCACCTGGGCGAGGGGCGCGTGCGCTGCGTTGCCATGGAGCCGACCGACGGCATGGTGCGCGGCATGAAAGCCATTGATCAAGGCGGACCGATTTCTGTTCCCGTGGGTCCTGGCACGCTGGGACGCGTGATGAACGTCATCGGCGAACCGGTAGACCAACTGGGGCCGATCGCGCACACCGAGACCATGCCCATCCATCGGCCGGCGCCACTTTTCGATGAGCAAGCCACCACCGCGGAGATGTTCGAGACGGGAGTCAAGGTCATCGACCTCATCCAGCCATTTTTGAAGGGCGGCAAGATCGGCCTGTTTGGCGGCGCGGGCGTAGGCAAGACCGTCGTGATCATGGAACTGATCAACAACGTCGCCAAGCAGCACGGAGGTTTTTCGGTATTTGGCGGAGTGGGCGAACGCACGCGCGAAGGCAACGATCTGTGGCTGGAGATGTCCGAGTCGGGCGTCATCACGCCGGGCGTTCCGGAAAAATCGAAAGCGGCGCTGATCTACGGCCAGATGACCGAGCCGCCGGGAGCCCGCTTGCGCGTGGCTCTCACCGCGCTGACGGTGGCGGAATATTTCCGCGACAAGGAAGGCGCGGATACGCTGTTGTTCATCGATAACATCTTTCGTTTTACCCAAGCCGGATCGGAAGTGTCCGCGCTTTTGGGCCGCATGCCGAGCGCTGTGGGTTACCAGCCGAACCTGGCCACCGAAATGGGTGAACTGCAGGAGCGAATCACCTCTACGAAAAAGGGCTCCGTCACGTCGGTGCAAGCGATTTACGTGCCCGCCGACGACTTGACCGATCCCGCGCCAGCAACAACTTTCGCCCACCTGGACGCGACTACGGTGCTGTCGCGTGCGTTGACGGAAATCGGGATTTATCCGGCGGTCGATCCGCTGGCTTCGACTTCGCGCATTCTCGATCCGCGAATCGTTGGCGAGGAACACTACGATGTGGCGCAGGCCGTGAAGAAGACGCTGCAGGGCTACAAAGACCTGCAGGACATCATTGCCATTCTGGGTATCGACGAATTGAGCGAAGATCAGAAGCTGACCGTGGCGCGCGCCCGCAAGATGCAGCGCTTCCTGTCGCAGCCGTTCCACGTGGCCGAGCAGTTCACCGGCGCGGCGGGACGTTACGTAAAGATTGCCGACACGGTCAAGGGCTTCAAGGAAATCGCAGAAGGCAAGTACGATGACATTCCGGAACAGGCTTTCTACATGAAGGGAACCATCGACGAGGTCCTGGAGGCGGCAGAGAAACTGAAGGCGGCAGCGTAGGAACCGTCGCCGGTCCTTGGTCGTCGGCTAGGGACTCGCGTTTTGCAGGGTTTGGCCAACGACGAGCGACCGACGACGAACGACCAACATGGCAGATACTTTCCAACTCGAAATCGTCACTCCCGAAAAGATGGTAGTGCGCGAGGTGGCGGAAGAGATGCAAATCCCGGGCAGATCCGGGTACATGGGCATCCTTCCTGGCCATGCGCCACTGATCAGCGAACTGGCCGTCGGCGAAATCACATACCGCAATGCGAACATCACGCATCACCTCTCGGTGGCGTGGGGATTCGCGGAAGTGCTGCCCGACAAAGTCACCATTCTGGCAGAGACTTGCGAACGCTGCGAAGAAATCGACGTCAAGCGGGCGCAGGCGGCCAAACAGCGGGCCGAGCAACGCCTGGGCAGCGGCAGTGCTGAGGTTGATTACACCCGCGCCGCGCATGCCTTGCAGCGTGCGGAAACACGCCTGGACGTTGCTGCCAAGAAGTAATCGGTTGCCGGTTCGTGCTGCACAATCAGATTCCTTTCGCTACGCGTTCGCTGTAGAATCCTGCGTGAATCCCATCGACATCTGAGGAGGTACTTTATGCTGAGTTCATTCGCGACAGCGCTCGCCCCCCACATCGATTTTCCGGACACGCGGGCTGCGATTCTGATGCTATACCGCTGGATCCACTTGCTGGCTGGCGTCACCTGGATAGGACTGCTCTACTTCTTCAATCTGGTGAATGTCCCCCTGATGAAGCAACTGGACGCGACGACGAAAGGGAAAGTCGTTCCTCCGCTCATGTCGCGCGCCCTTTGGTGGTTCCGCATGTCGGCGGTGATTACCGTGCTTTCTGGCCTGCTCTATTTCGCGTATATCGTCGGAAACGATGCGCGCAACGCAGGCCAATCCCAGGGTCCAATGATGGGCAGCTTCTTCGTGATATGGACCATCACCTGGGCAATCCTCTACGCGTTTCTCATGCCCGGCAAGGGCGTGCTCAACAAAGGCCCGGTGCTGGCGGTGCTGGACGCAATCGTGGTGATCGCTGCGGCGTGGCTTTTCCTTAGCTTGAACACCCACGGCTGGGAGAGCCACCAGGCGCTGGCCATCGGAATTGGCGGCGGCTTGGGCTGGGTCATGATGCTGAATGTGTGGGGCGTAATTTGGCGGATTCAGAAACGCATCATTCAGTGGACGAAAGAGAGCGCGGCCAACGGCACGCCTATGCCGGAGCAATCGGGGCGCATGGCGAGGATGGCTTTTCTGGCTTCCCGCACCAATGCTTATCTGTCGATCCCCCTGCTGTTTTTTATGGGTGCAGCCAGCCACTATCCGTTCCTCGGCTAGCGACGTATGGAAGCGGACAGGCTGACGCGCGGAATCGAGCTTTTCAATCGCGCGGAGTTTTTCGCCGCTCACGAGGCCCTGGAGGATGTTTGGCGCGCGGCGCCAGCGGCAGAAAAGAAGTTCTTTCAGGGATTGGTTCAGGTTGCCGTTGCCTTTCACCACCATTCAACGGGGAATTTTGTTGGCATGCAGTCGGTGTTGCGGCGGGCGGTAAGCAACCTGGAAAAGTGTCCCGCGAACTTTCACGGAATTGACGTCCGCTCGCTGCTGGAGTGCCTCGCTGGTTGGGCAGACGCGATTGAGCACAACTTGCCGCTGCCAGCGATGCCTCGTATGGAACGGCTAGTCCAAGAGCAGTGACCTTTCGCCGTCAGCCTTGGCGTCGCCGGTCGCTCGTCTTCGGTCATTAGTCTTTCGTCGTTTGGCCGGAAAAGCCTTCTTACCGCAGAGGACGCCGAGTGCGCCGGGCACGCCAAGTAATGGCAGTCACAACTTGAGGAGAACCAGCTACGTTCGGATCTCAGCGACCTTCTTGTTCGCCAACGACGAACGACCCACGACGAGTCTGTTAGAATGTTCTTTTCCGGTGACTGAATCCACGCCCGCCAAGCCGCGCAAGGCCCCCAGCAGAAAATTCGACTCTGTTCCGTTGCTGGATCTTCAGCGCCAATACCAGCAGATTCGCCAGGAAGTTCTCGCCGCTATCGAACGGGTCTGCGCCAGTCAGCACTTTGCGTTGGGTCCAGAGGTCGAGGCGTTCGAACGAGAGATCGCGGCTTTCACCGGCGCATCCGCCGCGGTGGGGTGCGCTTCCGGCACGGATGCGCTCTGGCTGGCTCTGCTGGCCGCCGGGGTTCAGCCCGGCGATCCGGTCATCACCACCGCCTTTAGTTTTTTTGCTTCGGCCAGTTCCATCGTCCGCGCCGGCGGGCGGCCGGTTTTGGTGGATATTGACCCCGAAACTTTGAACATTGATCCCCATTGCGTACGAGAAGAGCTGACTGCTGGCACGAACAAAGCTCGGGCGGTGCTGCCGGTTCATCTTTACGGGCAGTGCGCCGACATGGATGCGCTGCAGCCCATCGCCGACGAATTCGGTCTTGCCGTGGTGGAAGATGCGGCCCAAGCCATCGGCGCGAAATGGCGCGAGCGCAGCGCCGGTGCGCTGGGAGTGACGGCTGCGTTCAGTTTTTACCCCACCAAGAATCTGAGCGCCTATGGCGAGGCCGGCCTGGTCACGACCAGCGACCTCGGTAGGGTGCAGCGCATGAAAGCCCTGCGCAACCAAGGCAGCCCGCGCCGCTATCATCATGAAGAGATCGGATGGAACTGCCGCATGGACGCGATCCAGGCCGCCGTCCTGCGCGTCAAACTACCGTATGTCGAGCGTTGGAACCAGCATCGCCGTGAACGGGCGGCGCAGTATGATCGCTTGTTGGTCGCTGCCGGATTCGGCTCAGGCGGCAGTTCCCCGCTGCGACGGCTGCGCGTCTCGCCCGAGGCGCACCACGTTTTCCATCAATACGTCATCCGGGTAGAGCGCCGTGATGAACTGCGCACATTCCTTACGGAACGGAAGATCGGCACTGAGGTTTACTACCCGCTTCCGCTGCATCTGCAGCCCTGCCTTGCCTATCTCGGATACTCGCAGGGCGATTTGCCGGAGTCCGAGCGCGCGGCTCGCGAAGCGCTGGCTCTGCCGATATTCCCTGAGCTGAAGGAAGACGAGCAGGGCTGGGTGGTGGAAAGTATTGCGGAGTTCTTTTCTTAGTCGTCCGTCGTTGGTCGGCGGTCAACCCTTTCACGCCGAGCGCGCAAAGTGCGCCGACTATCTTCCACGTTGTCATTCCAAGCGAAGCGAGGAATCCCTATGGCACAAACCCTGTCGATGGCAATAGGGATGCTTCGCTGCGCTCAGCATGACAAACCTAGGCTTCTTTGGGAAAAGGGGCGATATTAACGCCGCCGCTTCTTTACCGCTTTCGGCGGTTCCTCTCCTGGGGCGAGCACCCTACGCACAATCGGAGTGTTGAGTTTGTATTTCCGCTCGCTGGCATTCCCCTCGTCGTCTTTCACGCGCAACACAAAGACGGGCAGCGTGCCCTCTTTGCCGAAATCCTCCTGGGAAACCGTCACCGGAAGAATCCCATTCAGGTTGTGTTCGCGGTAGGCCGTCTCGTAGCGGTGACGCTTGACGTTCCAGGTGAAGACGCGAACCTGGTTGTAGTCGAAAGGCATGCCGTCTTTCGGCTCACTCAACACCACCAGGTACTGCGGCACTCTCTGGTCCGCGTCCGCTACCTGGTTCAACACAAAAAAGGCCATGATCCGCTGGCCTTCGGCATATTGCGCGATCTCCAGCGGCACATCGAGATCGATCATGCGCGCCAGCACCCATCCGGCGTGGCCCTGCGGGTCGCGAACCAGCCACCAATCTTCCATGGGGACGGGCTTGGCGGGCTCACTCTGATTTGCGGTCGCCGGTTTGGCGGCCTCGCCGGGCACAGATTTCGTCACCGTCGCGCGGCTCAGGAAACTGACCTTGCTTCCCTGCGCAACCTGGTAAAGATGTTCGGTTTCGCGGCCGGGTTCTAGGTGAAGGTTGGTCTCATTGCGCGTGGTCCCGGTTCCCTGTACTGGATCTTTTTGCGCGTCTAGCGCCAACTTTTGGAATCCTTCGTACACCTGCTGGCTGACCAGATAGCGTTGCTCAACCCAGCCCTCCACCCCGTCCGCCGTGCGCACGCGCACGAAGCGGCGTTCGCGCTCCAGTACCTGCACCTGGTCCCCGTTCTTCGCCGTGCCCGCTTTGTTGAAGACAGCGGCAACGCGGTCGCGCAGGATGACCTGCGGCGCGGAAACGTAGTCGGTTTCCAGAACCTTGCCCCGGCCCCGATTGCAACCAAGAAGCAGCCCGGCCACAGTTGCCGCCAGCGTCAAAACTAGCACTCGATGCAGTTTCACGATGATCTTTCTTCACTATACATTTCCGTGAAGGTGGCAGATGCCCTTAGCCGGTAACCCTTGATGCACCTCGGGACGCAGGCTCCCGACTACGATCTCGGTCCTGTGGTCAGCGGGCGCGAAGGATGCGTTCCGCTCGCCGCAGGTCTTCTTCGGTATCCACTCGCAGTGTGCCGTAGGGTGTCTCGGCAACGTGGATGGAAATGCCGTTTTCGAGAAAGCGCAACTGCTCGAGCCGTTCACTGCGCTCCAGCGGAGATTCGGGAAGAGCGCAATAACGCTCAAGCGCGGCCTTGCGGTAGGCGTAGATCCCCAAATGCGTGAAGTAGGGCGGGCCGGTTCGGTCACGGTCGTAGGGGATGGTGGCGCGGGAAAAATAAAGCGCGCGGCCCGACAGATCAGTTACCACTTTGACGGCGTTGGGATTGGAAATGTCCTCGGGCGCGGCCGGAGTCTTGAGCGTTCCGGCCGGGACGCCGGGATCTTGCATCAACTCGAGCAACGACGTGATGTGTTCAGGGCGAGTCAGCGGCTCATCGCCCTGCACGTTCACGTAGACTTCGGCGGCCACCGAAGCGGCGATTTCGTGCACGCGCTCGGTGCCGTTGCGGTGCGCCGCGGAGGTCATTTGCGCGTCCCAGGCCTTTTGCCGAGCCAGCTCGAGAATTTCGTCAGAATCGGTGGCGATGATCACCCGCTCAAGCCGGGTGCAGGCGCGAACCGCGTTGTAGGTTCTTCCGAGCAGGGTTTCTCCCCCGATATCACGCAACATCTTGCGCGGCAAGCGCGTCGAGGCGAGCCGCGCGGGAATAACGGCGATGGCGTTCATGCTAACCAGTGTGCCGAGTTTGAGCGGGCTTGGCAATACGGGTTGGGCGCGCTGGCGAGGAAACGGCACCGACCGGTGTGACCGGCATCACTGCGAGTGGGTGGAGCGGTGACTAGCCTTGTAAAACCGAACTGGGGACCGACCCTGCAAGAAGCGCGGGTCGGCAGAGTCCATGAGCAAGAGTCTCGGGCGAATCGACATCATGTCGCGGACGACGGCAGTGGCGCTGATCGGGATACTGCTGCTGCCAATGTGTCTGTCGCTGGCGCAGCCGGACAGCGACGCTTCGCTGCCCGCCTGTTGCCGCCGAGATGGAAAACATCACTGCGCGATGCTGGCGCGCTATCAGCGGTTGAAGCAAGATCAGAGCGGGCAACCCGCCGTCCGAACCTCAGCCGGTTCCTGTCCCTACCGCTCCATGCTGTTCTCGCCGGCGGCTCCACGTGCTGCAGGTCTGCCCGCGTTTCGAGACTTTCACGCCCGGCTGGTCTCGTATCCGACGATCGTTCTCCAAGCCGCCTTGAAAGCACGCATTTCCGAGGCGCGCAGCCATTACAAACGCGGCCCACCCTCCTTCCTCGTCTGACCGATATTCCATTCTGCAGCGGGGCATAGTGTGCCTTCCCGTCTGCTCGGTTCGGCCTTTGGACCAAAACTGAGGAGAGACAATGCGCTTTTCGAAAGGATTCTTGTTCGTCCTACTAATCTGCCTGTTGGGGCTTCCGCAGCAGGCACGATCGGAAGTAATTCGCGGCGTGGTAACCGACCCTTCCGGGGCAGTCATTGCAGGGGCGGCGGTCGAACTCAGCGTTGGGAGCCGGACGATCGCGACAGCCAAGACCGACAACAAAGGCAACTATGCGCTCGAGATTACGCACGAGCAAAAGTCCGTCGGCGGCCTGCAACTGAGGGTGTCGTCGGAAGGTTTCGCGACGTTCGTCCGCGCAGTCGATTTCGCGCAGGCCCAGCAACTTGCGATTGCCGTTCAGCTAGGCGTCGCGCCCGCGAGCGAGCGCCTGGTGGTAGAGGCCAAGAGCCAGCCGTTCCGCGACCAGCTTGACATGACCGAGGTGCGGGAAAGTCCGGCGAAAGATGTTGGCGAAGCGCTCACTGCGGTGGACGGCGTCTACAAGATCCGGCAGGCAGGCATCGCCAATGATGTGGTGGTGCGCGGCTTTCAGCAGAATAACGTGAACGTTTTGATTGACGGTGCACGTCTCTACGGTGCCTGCGCCGGGCACATGGATCCGGCCGCGTACCATGTGGACTTTGCCGAAGTCGAGCGGGTGGATGTAGCCAAGGGTGCCTTCGATGTCACAAACGCCGACAGCTTAGGTGCGACGGTTGACGTCATAACCAGAAAACCGCCTCTGGGCCTGCGGGTAACCCCCAGCATGAGTTTCGGGTCGTTCGGCTATTACAACCCGAGTGTGACGGCTTCTTACGGAAACGACCGGTTCCGCGTTCTCACCGGTTATTCCTACCGCGTGTCCGACCCGTACAAAGACGGCTCCGGCAAATCATTCCTCGACTACACGAATTTCGCGATGGCTGCGCACAACCAGCACGCTTTCGACATTCACACCGGCTGGGTCGAAGCCGAGTTTGCTCCCGCTGAAGATCAGAAGCTTACGCTCGGCTACACGCGGCAGCAGAGCGGATTAGTTCTGTATCCCTACGACACGATGGACGCCGACTACGACCACGCCGACCGGGCTTCATTCAAGTACGAGATCGCCAACCTGACCGGCGCGGTGCGAGCGGTCCGTGCTCAGGCCTACTTTACGCAGGTCATTCACTTCATGAGCGACGATTACCGCACAAGCGCCATGATGAACACCTGGTCCATGGCCGCCGACCCGCGTTCGCGCGTCATTGGCGGGAACGTCGAAGCCGACATCGGGCGCGACCTTACGCTTGGAGGTGAAGGCTACTATCGCAACTGGAACATGATCGGGTACATGAATATGAGCGGCATGATCTCCTCGACTCCAGCTATTCCCGATGTGGACACACGCGCCTTTGGCGCCTTCGCCGACTACCATCACTCTTTCACCGATCGACTGAAGTTCAGCGGCGGCGCGCGCTTTGATCATGATTCAATGTCCGCCAGCACGCTCGGACTGGACACTGACAACTACTTCTATTACCAGAACACGCGCAGCACTCAAGCCAGCGACAACTATGGCTCCGGCAACGCCCGCCTCTCATTCGATCTTCCGCACTCGGTTGAACTTTTTGCCGGGGTGGGCACGACCGGGCGGGTTCCGGACGCGCAAGAACGGTACCTCAACTACACGATGATGTCGGGCGGAATGATGTCGCTCGATGTGGGTGATCCCAATCTGCCGATCGTGCGCAACACGGAATCGACCGTGGGCGCGGTGGTCCGCCATGGGGCCTCATACATCAAGCCGACACTGTTCTACTCGAATCTTGACAACTACATCCTGGTAAACAACCAGCCTCTGCTGAACATGAACGGCATGATGGCATCCAGCACCCGCTCCTATACCAACGTGGATGCTCACATCTACGGCGGCGAGATCAGCTACGCCCTTCGCTTGCCCGGAGATTTTTCGCTGACTGGAGGTAGTTCGTACTCCCGAGGCACAAATGACCTGAAACCGCAGGCTGGGGTGCTGAACAGCAATCTGCCCGAGATGCCGCCGCTCCGCACCTGGGCCGCGCTGCGCTACAGCTACAAGTTCGGCTTCGCTGAAGTTGGAGAGACCGGGGTCGCCCGGCAGAGCCTGGTGGACACGGACCTGCACGAATCCCCTACTGCCGGCTATGGCCTGATGGATATTAAGCTGGGCGTGAACTATCGCAAGCTCTCCGCCAGTTTCGCGGCCGACAATCTGCTCAATCATCAGTACACGGAACATCTGTCATACTTCCGTGATCCGTTCGCTTCCGGGGTGCGGGTCCCCGAGCCGGGGAGAAACTTCTTCGGCCAATTGAGGGTGCGCTTCTAGCGCAACGGAGGCTCCATGGCAGAGGCGTTTCGGCGTTTGATTATGAGCGCTCGACCTCTTACACTGACACAGGAAGCATCGCTCAAACTGTAGCAGGAGGGTCTCTGGGCTTTTCCCGTCGAGGTTGGCTGGCGGCTGTGTGGATGGCTGCTGCAGCTATAGTGTGCGCGGCGGATAACCCTCCCAAAGTCGCGCTGGAAACCAGCGAAACCATGTTTACGGTGCTGACCGCAATCAATGCCTGCGGTTACGACGCCGAGCTCAACATCTCCCATTCCTTGCGCGCCGAGGTCCGGGGTGAGGTGGCCAAGGCGGTCGAGGCATCTGCCGAAGCGGTCGAAACTGAGAAGCTGGTGTGCCAGTTTTACCAGGAGCATCAGCAGCCGGATGCGTCACGCACTCTGGCGCAGTATGTGTCGCTGGCGCTTTTCCTGGGAAATCCGCCGGAGTTTGTGCTGAAGGAAAAGGAAGCGAATCTGCCTCCGGACGTTGGCTACGTCATGGGCTTTGTGCCCCTGGCGCAGAAGTTCTATGGGGATGCGGGACTGCACGCGATCTGGGAAAAGCACCAGCGGGCGTATTCCGCTCTGAGCGAACAGTATCACGATCCGCTGGCGAAAATGACGTTTGACACGGAAGTGTATTTGAAGCTGCCGTCGGCGGGGTTTCTGGGGCAAACCTTCACGGTTTATCTGGAGCCGATGGGCGATCCGGGGCAGACCAATGCGCGCAACTACGGGACGAATTACAGCGTGGTGATATCGCCGGCGCCGGGGTCTCCGCTGAAGATGGAACAGATCCGGCACACCTATTTGCACTTCCTGCTTGATCCGCTGGCAATGAAGTACCCGACGGCGGTGGGGCGACTGCAGCCGCTGCTGGGGAACGTGGAGAAAGCGCCGATGGAGGGCGGCTTCCACCATGATATTTCGCTGCTGGTGACGGAGTGTCTGATCCGGGCCATTGAAGCGCGCACGCTTCCCCACACTGCGGATGTGGAGGCGCAGCGGGCCCAGATGGTGGAGCGGGCGCAAAAGCAGGGATTCACTTTGACGCCATATTTCTACCAGGCGCTGGTGCGATTCGAGAAAGATCCGGCCGGTTTGCGCAACGCGTACAGCGACATGCTGAATGCGATCGATCTCCACAAGGAGCAGAAGCGGGCGGCGGAAACGCAGTTTGCAGCGGAAGCGGACCCGGAGTTGTTGCACTTGTCGCGTCCGGCGACGGCTGTGGTTTTGCAGAAGGCCGAGGAGCGCCTGGGCGCGGGAGACGCCGAGGCCGCCAGCAAGCTCGCTCAGCAGGCCCTGGATGAGAAAATCGGAGACCCAGGCAAGGCGCTGTTTATCCTGGCCCGGGCCGCCGCCATGAAACGGGACATGCAGGGCGCGCGCGGCTATTTTGAGAAAGCGTTAAGTGTGGCGCAAGAGCCCAAGGTGATCGCCTGGTCTCACATCTACCTGGGGAGGATTTGCGATCTGCAGGAGGAGCGCGCAGCAGCCCTGGATCATTACCGGGCCGCACTCACGGCGGGGGCGAATCTGCCGGAGGCCAAGGCAGCGGCGCAGCGCGGTTTGGATCAGCCCTACGAACCGCCCGCGCGTCCGCAAGAGTAGATAGCTGGGCCAACAACGGATAGAATTTGGGTATAGTTGCATCGCTTAAGGAATGACTAAGGAGAGATCATGAAGCCTGCAGCCATCATCGTGGTACTGCTAGCAGTAGCAATTTCCGCGGGAGCGCAAAACTCTGCGCCCGCCGCCAAGAACCAGAATCCGGCCCAGCAAGCAGCGGCTGGCGCACCACCCCAGGGAAAACGTCCGCCTCAGGCAAAGACGCAGCCGGAGTTTGACGCTTATAAGGCAGCGGTCGCCAACCAGGCTGATCCCGCAGCCCTGGAGAAAGCAACGGATGACTTCGCTGCCAAGTTCCCCAACAGCGAATTGATTCCTCTGCTCTACCGGACCACCATGCGCGGGTACCAGAGCGCGAACAATGCCGACAAATTGGCCGAAGTGTCCGGGAAGGTTTTGAAAGCGGATCCCGACGACCCGGAAGCTTTGGTGAACACGGCTGAGGCGATCACCGAGCGCACCCATGATACCGATCTCGACAAGGACCAACGCTTCGACGAGGCGACCAAAGACGCGCAGCGCGCCATTCAGACCGTGGAGACGGACGTCCCCACCGGAGTCGCCCCCGAGCAGGTGGAAGCTTACAAGGGATTGCTGAAGTCGAATGCGTACTCGGTTCTGGGTACCATCAGCTTCAACCAGGAAAAGTACGCCGACGCGGAAAGCGCCTATCGGAAGTCCATTGACGCATTTCCGCAGCCGGACCCGGTAGTGGTGCTGCGCCTGGCGTTGTCGCTTGATAAGCAGAACCGGTATCCCGAAGCGCTCAAGGAAGCCACCCGCGCTGTGGATATGACCCAGGAAGCCACTGCAGTCGGAAAGCTGGCCCGGCAGGAACGCGACCGCCTGGCGCAGTTGACAGGGGCGGCCAAGCCGCCAGCGGCTGCGTCGCCGAGTCCATCGCCGGGTTCGGCACCGGCGCCTGCAAATCCGCAGCCGCACTGAGGTTTCTGCGAGTACACGGACATGAGTCCGCCATGAATCCCGGCGGGCTGGGAGCCGGCCGGGATTCAAGTGCGCTTCGATATGACGCCTGCAAGTACAGCTGTTCTGGAAGAAGCACTGGGCCATCGTTTTGGTCGTGCTGAACTGCTTGATCAGGCGCTCACCCACAGTTCGCAGGCGCGGGAGTTGGAGTCGCTGCCGTCGGCTGTGCCCGTGGGTGACAATGAGCAACTGGAATTTCTTGGGGACGCGGTTCTGGGGCTGATCACCAGCGAGGAGTTGTTCCACCGCTTTCCGGAATTTCGCGAAGGGCAACTCTCCAAACTGCGCGCCCACTTGGTCAGCGAAAAGCACCTGGTGCGGGTGGCGCGGTATTTGGAACTGGGGCACTATCTCCGGTTAGGGCGGGGCGAGGAGAAAAGCGGCGGCCGCCACAAGTCAGCGTTGCTGGCCGACGGTCTGGAAGCCATTCTGGGCGCCCTCTATTTGGACGGCGGGCTCGGGGAAGTGCGGCGGGTGGTGTTGCAGTACATCATTGATCCGGAACTGGAGGCGCTAGCGCGCACGGGCAGCAGCCTTCCGCAGACCGATTTCAAGTCGGCGCTGCAGGAAAAACTGCAGGCGGTGGGACGTCCGCAGCCATCTTATGTATTAGTGCACGAGCGCGGCCCGGACCATCGCAAGACGTTCACCGTGGAAGCCCGTTTGCTGAGCGCGGGCAATCACGGAAGGATCGAGTTTGTGGGCCGCGCGGAAGGCTCTACCAAAAAGAACGCCGAACAGGAGGCCGCGCGGCAGTTGTTGCAGTATCTGGAAGCGCCGCCTGCGGGAGCCGGCAAGGCGGTTTCCGACGGGAGCCAGGATGGCCAGGCTCAATGAGCGTGAACCACAAAACGCGGCGTTCGGATACGCTGGTTTCCGTGCAGTCGCTGCTGTCCACGGTGGTGATCGCGGTTTTTGTGATCACCTTCCTCGTGCAAGCTTTCCAGATTCCTTCCGAGAGCATGGAAGACACGCTGCAAATTGGAGATTACTTGCTGGTGAATAAACTCTGTTACGGCGGGAGCGGCGGAATGCTGGACCATTTGCTCCCTTACCGGGCGGTAGCCCGTGGGGACATTGTTGTCTTTCATTACCCGGTGCACCCGAGCCAGCATTTTGTCAAACGGGTAGTCGGCGTGCCCGGCGACCGGTTGCGGTTGATTAACCGGCAGGTTTACATCAACGGCAAGGCGCTGCGGGAATCTTATGTGCGATACACTTCGCATGACGTAGATGTTTTCCGCGACGATTTTCCGCGCACCAACATGCCGGTACCGGGGCTGGAGGGCGAGTGGTGGCTGGAAATGAGAAAATTGGTGGAGGACGGGGAATTGATTATCCCGGAGCGGAGCTACTTCGTGATGGGAGACAATCGCGACGTCAGCGACGATAGCCGCTACTGGGGTTTCGTTCCGCGGGAGAACATTATCGGCCGCCCGCTCCTGATCTATTGGTCCGTGCGCAGCGTAGATGACGACCGCTATATCGCTTCTACCATCGGTGATAAGCTTTATCGTTTTGCCTATGTTGCCACCCATCTGTTCCGGATTACCCGCTGGGACCGCACGTTTCGAGTTGTAAACTAAGTGCTGTGAGTGAAGTGGTGAAAAATCGCGAATCAACAGGATAGGACCGCGTGGCCCGAAAAGAAAAAGAAGCAATCCAGGAAAAACAGAGCGAAACCACGGTTGAGTTTCTGGCTTCGCTTGCCGGCGTTCTGGTGACCGGCCTGTTCATCATCACGTTTGTGGTGCAGGCCTTTGAGATTCCTTCCAGTTCCATGGAGAACACGCTGCTGATCGGCGATCACGTGTTCGTGAACCGGGTGCAGTTTTCTCCCCCCAGCCGATGGCTGGGACCGCTGCTGCCATACCGGAACCCGAAAGACGGCGATATTGTGGTCTTTCTGTCGCCGCATGACATTGGCTTGTACGTAGTCAAGCGGATTATGGGCGTGCCCGGCGACCACATTCATCTGCACGACCGCGTCGTGTACCGCAATGGCGAGGCGCTGAAAGAACCTTACGTGGTTCACAACGATCCTACCGTGAATCTGTATCGCGACAACTTCCCCGATTTTGACCCTTCGGATTTCAACAACGTTACACCGGAATGGCAGGAGACGATGAACCACTTTAAGCAGGGCGATGAGATCGTCGTGCCGCCGGGAAGTTACTTTGCCATGGGCGACAACCGGGATGTGAGCTATGACAGCCGCTATTGGGGGTTCATTCCACAAGCCAACCTGATTGGCCGGCCCATGTTCATCTACTGGTCGTTTGAGACGCCTGCCAATCAGTACCTGGAAAAAGGGATCAGCGACCGGGTGGGATTCCTGTTCCACATTATTGTTCATTTCTTTGATGAAACCCGCTGGCGGCGCACGCTTCAGGTGGTGCGGTGAAGTTTTGGCAGTCCAGGCGCGCAGCCGCGTTGCTTTTCGTGGCGCTGCTGTTGGGCCTGTTCCTGGTGCGGCCGGGAGTAAACCGGCTGCGGGCAGAGATCGTTCGCTCCATCAGCCTTGCCCTGGGCCGTCCGGTCGAGGTGTCGTGGGTCAAGTTACGTTTGTTTCCCCGGCTGGGCTTCGATCTGGAAAATTTCGTCGTCCACGACGACCCGGCATTCAGCAACGAGCCTCTGCTTCGGGCGCAGGACGTCAACGCGGTGCTGCGCCTGCGTTCCCTGCTTCGAGGACGTATTGAGATTGCCCGGCTGAGTCTTACCGAGCCCAGCCTCAATCTGGTGCGCAGCCCGCAAGCAGGCTGGAACATGGCTGAATTGGTGGAGCGCGCCTCGCGAACCGCAGTTGCCCCAACCGGTAAAGCAAGCTCGGAAAAGCGGCCCGGCTTCCCCTACATCGAAGGCGAAAGCGGACGCATTAACCTGAGACTGGGAGCGGAAAAGACTCCCTATGCTTTGACCGACGCGGATTTTTCCCTCTGGCAAGAATCAGAAAATGAGTGGGGCATGCGGCTGAAGGGCACGCCGGTGCGGACCGACCTGAACATGACGGACACGGGAACTCTGCGAGTGGAAGGATCGTGGCTTCGGGCGGCTAGCCTGCGCGATGAGCCCCTCCATTTCGCGTTTCGGTGGCAAAACGGGCAGATGGGCCAAGTGACCAAACTGATCTACGGCGTGGACCGAGGCTGGCGCGGCACACTCACGCTTTCCGGCTTGCTCACCGGGACACCGGGAGATCTGACCGTGCAGGCGAACGGTTCGGTGGACGACCTCAGGCGCTACAACGTGCTGGGCGGAGGTGCTCTGGACCTGGCCGCGGAATGCAGCGCCCACTGGGATTCCCCGGGGCATGTTATTTCGCGGCTGTCATGCACGGCTCCGGTGGACGACGGAGTCATCAAGCTCCAGGGAAGTGTCGCCAATTTCGACGACAAGCCGAGCTACGACATCGGTTTCAGCGCGGATGTGCCAATGCAATTGCCGGCGTCGCTGCTGCGTCATAGCCGCCGCGGAGTCGCGGACGATCTGACAGCCAGTGGACGCCTGAATACCGTCTTGCAATTTGTGCGCCCAGCAAATGGGGAGCCCGCTCTGGCGGACGGTAGCGGGCATATCACGGATTTCCGGCTCTCTTCCAGGACCGCAGGCCTGGAACTAGCGTTCGGGCATGTTCCGGTCACCATCGCCGCGGCCGACTCCGCAAAGAATCCGCTCGCCAAGAAAGCGCGGCCGAAGAACACCAGCCCAAGACTGGAGGAAGCCCGACTGAATATTGGCCCGGTCGCCATCGCGTTGGGAGGCACGGAAGCCGCACACGTCCGCGGCGCGCTCGGACTGGAAGGGTATGACGCCTGGCTGGACGGCGATGCCGAGTTGGCAAGGTTGCTGCCGGCGCTCAATGCCATAGGCATCCCCGCGCCCCAGGTCCGCGCAGAAGGCAGGGCAAAGATGGACTTGCAAATGACCGGCGAATGGTCGGGGGGCCGTCCGCAGTCGTCCGGAAAAGTTCAGATTGATTCAATTCGGACGCAAGCGCCGGGACTCAACCAACCCATCGGCATTACCGCCGCGGATTTGTTTTTCACTCCCGACCGGCTGGAGGTGCAGAACCTGCTCGCTTCCGCCGGGGGAGGGCCGCTGCGGGGAACGATCTCTATTCCCCGGCACTGCCAGAGCGGCGACTGCCCGGTGAGCTTTGATCTGCGCGCAGACCGGGTTGCACTTGACGAGTTGAACGCGTTGCTGAATCCCTCAGCGCCCACCCAACCCTGGTACCAGTTTTTTTCCTCAGGGTCGCCGGGCAGCCCGTATCTTCTTTCCCTGTACGCCGCAGGAAAGATCGCCGCCAGACTGTTTGTGGATCGCAAGTTTACTGCAACGCACCTTACCGCGAACGCGGAACTGAAGAACGGAAAGCTGCGGCTTTCCGACGTGCGCGCGGACGTGTGGGGCGGAAAGCATGTGGGCGAATGGAACGCGGACTTCACCGCCAAACCGCCGCAATACAAGGGCTCGGGGACGCTGCAGCACGTGGCGCTGGAGCAATTGGCCGAGATGATGAACGATGGCTGGATTAAGGGCACGGCCAACGCTACCTACACGGTAACCGCCTCTGGGCATACCGCGGCTGAGCTTTTCTCCTCTGCTCACGCGAATTTGCAGATGGATGCGCAAGACGGCGCGCTTCCCCACCTCACGCTGCAGGGAAGCGGGCCCTTGCTGCTGCGCAAATTGTCGGCGCGCGCGGTTTTTCAGGAAGGCACTTTCGAGATTCAGGACGGCCAACTGCAAACTCCCGACGCTGCCTACCAGGTCAGCGGCAACGCGACCGCGAACCGCACCCTGAACCTGACGCTGACACACCATGGCGCTGCGGCATTCAACGTTACCGGGACGCTGGCGCGGCCGCATGTAAGACCGATCTCCGCCGAAACGCAGGCTGCCTTAGGACCGTGATCGAGAGAGGCCGCGAGACACGCGAGGATCGGTGGTGCGAGCCAACCCTCTGCTAATTGTCAACAGAGCTACGGAACAGCCGGGCGGCGCTGTTCGCGAGATGATTGGCCTCGGCGTTTTCCGCACGAGGAATGCGCGCAATGGAAAATTCCAGGTCCCGAGCCAGCTTGCGGCAGATCCAGTTCAGCGAATACAACCTGGGGCTGCGGCAAGCGTATTCACCGCACATTTGCCGCACCACCACATCGGAATCAGAGTAAACCTGGAGCGAGCGCGCTTTTCTGGCCAGGGCACATTGCAGAGCTTCCAGCAGCGCCAGGTATTCGGCGACGTTGTTATCCTGGTAACCGATCCACTTGGCTATTCTGATTTGTTCCCCATCCGGAGTGTTGAGGACCACCCCAATGCCCGCAGGTCCGGGATTACCCCAGGAGCCACCATCCACATAGGCGACAAAATCGGACATCTGACTCTCACCATGCGACAAAATGTTCTCAGAGTCAATAGACTTGCATGGTTCAATTGAAAGAACGGCGGCAGAAATCTCTCTGAATATGTTGTGCGGATTGTGTGCAAGCTGTGGAAACCTGATTGTAATCATCTGTTGATTTGGGAGTTACAGATCTGGTCGCCGGTGCAAAAGAATCTGCCTCTTGCACCGAAAAGCGGCGTTGACATTTTGTTGGTAAGCCTTTACCGTTGGGACCGTCGACGATCGAAAGGGTTGGTACAAATAATGTTGGCCAGCCCGAAGTAGATTGGGTGATCAGCTCGGCGGGGCAACCTGCTGAGCAACCAGACCCGAAAAATCCGACCGATCTGCGAGGGTTGGTTGGGGTTTGGAACTGCGAAAGCGGTGATCGCATCAGGGGCTGTGACGGTACATGCCTCCACGCTGTTGGCTCCCTCGCAGGAGCTGGTGGCTAGAGCATAACCAATGTTACAGCCTTTTCCATTTCTGCAATCTCCTTTTTTCTACCCCATCTTCCCGAGACTGCCCTGTAATCTTGCTGGAGAGTCTTTCAGGGTTCGCATAGCGTCGCGCCTGCGGGTAAACCACAAACTTGAAAGTCGGTCGCTCCACGGAAGTTGTCCAATGGAGTCTAACCGCTCGTCTGCCTGGGTTAGAATGGAATTTGGCGGAACTGCGCGATAGTGTACCAACTTCACGCTGTCGTGCGGATCGCAGGGGGCGCGACCGACAGGGGAAACTTTTACACAGTATGATCCCACGAAGTGACCGCACCGCTGTTGCCGTCTTGATGTCAAGAGCTACGTTCCAGACTTAGGGTTTTCTGTTGCAGCACGAGTTAGATCAGCCTTGGCGGAGGTGAGGGGCGCTCGGCGTCGGGACAGACCTCGTTATGGCGGCCTCACAGTCACATCTCGGAATTACGCGGGAGCTCCGCTTCTGGCTGACCCTGCTGGCCGGAGTGCTGTTTGTTAAAGCTGTCCTTTCACTCACCCTGAATCGAACTTTCGGGGTAATGGCCTACGGCACTATCGTTTACTTCCTGTTGCTCGTACTCTCGACCGCCTTTGCTCTCCGGAACGCGGCGCTACAGACCAAGGGAAGCCGCATGTTTTGGACCTTCATGGCAGGCGGCTGCGGGCTGTGGGCATTGGACCAATGGCTTTACGTGTACTACATGGTGGCATTGCGCACCGACGTCCCTGACAGTTCGGTTGCCGATCCGGCCTTGTTTCTTCACATCGTACCTTTCATGGCTGCGGTAGCCATGCCGCCGCATTTGCATTCCCCCGATCAGAGGCCATCCCGCGCGAGTTTGAATTTCCTTCTTTTGTTGTTCTTCTGGGTTTTTGCCTACGCTTATTTTCTCTTTCCTTACCAGTACCTGTTTGGTGATTCCACAGTCTATAATCCGCGATTCACCGTCCTCTACGCGGTGGAGAATATCGCGCTGGTTTTGGCTCTGGGGATAGTGACCTTTCGTGCGCAACCGCCTTGGAGGTTGGTCTACCTGCATCTGTTCGGCGCCGCGGGGCTATATGCACTAAGTTCCACGCTGGCGAATGTCGTCATCGACTTGGGGTGGCCGTACAACGGAAGCGTCTTTTCCCTGGCCCAGACGGCTGCGGTGTGCTGGTTTGTTTGGATACCGTTGCAAGCCAGGCAACTGCCGCTGGCGGATCAGTCGACCGAAGTCGATGCGAGCCACGCTGGATTCAGTTCGCTGCTGGCCAAGATGGCGGTAATTGCCATTCCGTCAATTGGAATGGTGGAGCTGTTCAGAAGCCACGAACCTCCCGGTATACGGAGATTTCGTCTGTGTGTGGTGCTGGTTTCGGCCTTGTTGCTCGCTTTGGGTGTTTTCTGGAAGGAGTCCTTGACCAAGCACGATCTGGTCCTGGATTCGCGCGTCAGCAAGTTGCAGGAGAAACTGTCAGAAGCTGCCCTCGTCCAGAGCGAAGATCGCTACCGCGATCTGGTCGAGCACAGCCAGGATTTGTTGTGTACCCATGATCTGCAGGGCAGGCTGCTCTCCTGCAACCCCGCTCCGGCGCGCGCTCTGGGCTATGAGGTCTCCGAGCTGCTGAAGATCCCGATGCGTGAATTGGTAGCTCCCGAATATCGTGAAGAGTTTGACCAATACCTGGACAGGATCAAGACGAACGGCACAGACCGCGGTTGGCTGACCGTTGTCGCCCGCAACGGCGAACGCAGAATCTGGGAATACAGCAACACCCTGCGCACCAAGGGTGTTCCCTCGCCCATCGTCCAAGGCATGGCACATGACATCACCGAGCGCAAGCGCACCGAAAAATCGCTGGAGCTCCTCCGCATGCTGATTGACCAGTCCAATGATGCCATTGAGGTGCTCGATCCTGAAACGCACCGCTTCATCGATGTCAACGGGCGAGCCTGCCTGGACTTGGGCTACACTCGCGAGGAACTTCTGAGCCTGAGCGTTTACGATATCGATCCCAAGGTCGACGAAACTATGCTTGCCCAGATCAATGACAAGCTGCGGAAGTCAGGCTCGATCATCCTGGAGAGTACTCATCGGCGAAGGGACGGATCGACTTATCCGGTGGAACTCAGCATCAGAAGGGCTCATCTCGGCCGCGACTACGACCTGACCGTGGCCCGCGATATCACCGAGCGCCGGCGCGCGGACCAAGCGCTGCGTGAGTCGCAGGCCGAACTGGCACGGGTGACCCGAATCGCAGCCATGGGCGAACTGACTGCCACCATCGCTCATGAGATCAACCAGCCTCTCGCGGCCGTGGTTGCCGACGGGAGTGCCTCCCTGCGTTGGCTCGCGATGCAACCGCCCAACCTGAACGAAGCGCAGGAAGCGCTTAAGAGAGTCATCCAGGAGGGGAATCGTGCCAGTGGTGTGGTGGAGAGAATTCGCGGGCTGCTGAGGAAAGGGTCCCGCGAACTGCGGCCACTGGATGTGAATGAAGTCATTCGAGAGGTCCTTGCCTTGGTCAACCACGAACTGATAAGCGGTGGCGTTTCCGTGCGGACCGTGCTTGCGGCCGATGCCCCAGTTGTGTTGGGCGATGGCGTTCAGTTGCAGCAGGTACTGCTGAACTTGATCCTCAATGCGATCGACGCGACCAGCATGACAGGGGGGCGGCCACGGAAACTCCTCATCAGATCGACAAGGAATCAGGACGGCGTGCTGATCCAGGTTCAGGATTCCGGGAAGGGACTTGATCCGGGGCTATTGGACCGGATTTTCGAACCATTCTTCACCACCAAAGCGCATGGGATTGGAATGGGGCTGCCGATCGCCAGCTCCATCGTCGAAGCGCATGGCGGTCGCCTATGGGCTAGTCCCGGATCTCCGCACGGGGCAGTTTTTCAATTCAATTTGCCAGCGGCGGACGGTGCCTCATGACCGAGCCACGCCCCATCGTGTTTGTGGTCGATGACGACGCCTCAATCCGCGTGGCGCTGAAAAGCCTGATTCGCTCGGTCGGACTGCAGGTCGAACTCTTCGGCTCAACCGCCGAATTCGAGCGCAGAGAGCGCCCCGATGTCCCGAGCTGTCTGGTGCTCGATGTCCGGCTGCCCGGAAGGAGCGGACTCGACTTCCAGCAGGATCTGGCACAGTTGAAAGTTCGCATCCCCATCATCTTCATTACTGGCCACGGCGACATTCCGATGTCGGTTCGTGCCATGAAGGCGGGTGCTGTTGAGTTCTTGACCAAGCCGTTCCGCGATCAGGATCTGCTGGACGCCATTCAGGTTGCGTTGGAGCGGGATCGCGCCAGACGCCAGCAGGAAGCGGAAATTGCGGTCTTGCGCGAACGCTTTGAAACGCTGACGGTGCGCGAGCGCGAAATCGTCGCCATGGTGGTCGCGGGCATGCCCAACAAGCAAATTGGCGCGGATATCGGAATCAGCGAAAACACGGTCAAGGTTCATCGCAGCCGGGCTATGGAAAAAATGCAGGCGAGCTCTCTGGCTGACTTGGTGAAGGCCGTCGAAAAAATCGGCGGCAATCTTTAGAAAAGCCCCGTAAACCACAGGACAATCGGCGTCATCCTTTGGGTTATCAAGCGTCCACTAACGCACAATGGACTTCGTAGTGTGCCCACAGTAGCCTAACTTTGTGATGTCGCAGGCTGATCGTGTATCGGGGCATACACCGGCGGTAGACGGCGAATTATAGGATTCGAGCGCGGGTTCGCTGGAGAATGCTTTGGCTGGCCAACGCAGGCTGTTCCCAGCGTCCGCAAAGGCCATGCCATGGAAATGTACCCTGCGCCACGGAACTGCCACAGTCCAGACAAGCTAACTCGACGGAGCCTGATCCAGCGGACCCGGACGCCGAGGGAAGATTGGCACCATTGTCTGCCCGGGCGCAGCTACGACTTACTGTCCGCCCGCGATCCGCAAGGCAGCTTACTCCGCATCCTTCACACTCTGGCGCGCGTTCAAGGCTACTCGGCAGGCTTCCTCCATGAATTCGCGAAATCTGAGCAGGAGGCGGTTTGTTTACTGACGGAAACCAAGCCCTTATTCTGTAGGGGGAAAACCAGGTTAGGTCGGGACCAGGCAAACTTGCAGGCGTCCCTGACAGGCTTCTCGTAGGTGGGAGGTTAAGGTGAACCCGTCTGACACCAGATTGAAGATGTTGGTAGTGGACGATACGCCGGACAGTCTGGAGTTGGTGCGCGACGCTCTGGCCGAGGAGAGGTTACAGTTGTTCACTGCCCCCAGCGCGGAATCGGCTCTGGAACGGTTCCTGCAGGTTCGGCCGCGGGTGGTGCTGTGCGATCTGCTGCTGCCGGGCATGAATGGGCTGGAACTGCTGGAGCGGATCATGGCCAAGGATCCGGGCACCGACTTCATTCTGATGACCGGCTACTACTCCACCG